>Ga0181519_10000907_pt1 | contig 26435 bp, 18 predicted proteins | sample PEATcosm2014_Bin_26_FD_121102 | JGI IMG/M metagenome (GOLD analysis project Ga0181519, IMG submission 121102) | Peatland microbial communities from MTU Mesocosm Facility, Houghton, MI, USA - PEATcosm2014_Bin02_10_metaG | ecosystem: Environmental > Terrestrial > Soil > Wetlands > Peat | place...
CAGCAGCTCCTCGTGGCGGGTGGAGCTGGCGTTGACGTCGATCGACGGGTACAGCCGACGCTCGGCCAAGCGTCGGTCGAGCCGGAGCTCCATGTTCCCGGTGCCCTTGAACTCCTCGAAGATGACCTCGTCCATCTTGGACCCGGTCTCCACCAGGGCGGTGGCCAGGATGGTCAACGAGCCGCCCTCTTCGATGTTGCGGGCCGCCCCGAAGAACTTCTTGGGCGGGTAGAGGGCGCCCGAGTCCACACCACCGGACATGATCCGGCCGGTGGCCGGGGCGGCCAGGTTGTAGGCCCGGGCCAGTCGGGTGATGCCGTCCAGGATGATCACGACGTCCCGGCCCACCTCGACCAGGCGCTTGGCCCGTTCGATGGCCAGCTCGGCCACGGCCGTGTGCTCGTCCGAGGGGCGGTCGAAGGTGGAGGCCACGACCTCGCCCTGGACCGACCGGCGCATGTCGGTCACCTCTTCGGGGCGCTCGTCGACCAGGAGGACCATCAGGTGGACCTCGGGGTTGTTGGCCTCGATGGAGTGGGCGATCTGCTTCATGACCGTGGTCTTGCCGGCCTTGGGCGGCGAGACGATCAGGCCGCGCTGGCCCTTGCCGATCGGGCTCAGCAGGTCGACGATCCGGGCGGTCACGTTCTCCTTGGCCCCGGGGAGCTCCAGACTCAGCTTGGAGTCCGGGAACAGGGGGGTCAGGTCCTCGAACCGGGGCCGGTTGCGGGCCTCGTCAGGGTCGAGGCCCGAGACCTTGTCGATGCGGAGCAGGGCCGGGTACTTCTCATTGTTCGACGCCGGCCGGCACGCCCCCTCGATGTGGTCGCCCTTGCGCAGGGCGAAGCGCCGAGCCTGGCTGATCGACACGTAGACGTCCTTGCTCGAGGGCAGGTAGCCGTCGCAGCGCACGAAGCCGTAGCCCTCGTCCCGCAGGTCCAGCAGACCCCGCACCTCGACCAGCTCGCCCTGGTAGGCCGACTCGACGTTGGCCCCACCCTGGAGCTCGCGCTCGCCGCCCGGGGCGCCCCGGTCCCGGCCCCGGCGCCGTCGGCCCCGGCGGTTGCCGGCGTCGACCATCTGGGCCGAGGCGTTGTTGCCGGCATTGTTGCCGGGGCTGTTCCCGGCGTTGTTCCCCGGGTGGTTGTTGCCGTTGTTGTGGCGGGACGACTGGCGCTGGGTGTTCTGCTGGCCGCTCGGCCCGGCAATGGTGGACCCACCGCTGGTGGGCGCCCCGCCGGCCGTGGCCACCTCGGGCTCACCCGAGCCGGGGTCGGCGGTGGCCACTGATGGGCCGTCGTGCCCGTTGTCGCTGGCCGTGCCGTTGCTCGACGCCTCAATGGGGGCGGGCGGCGGAGCGATGGGCTGGGTGCTCAGGCCGGCCTCGGCCGGGTCGTCAGCCGGGGCGTCGGTCGTCTCGACGGCGGCGCTCTCGCTCCGGCCCCGACGGGCCGGGGACCGGCCATTGGTCGTGCCGTTGCTCTCGGCGCCGTTGTCCGGGGCACCGTTGGCCTGGGCGCCGTTCTCCTGGGCGACGTGGACCGACCCGCCGTTGTCCGACCCGTTGGGTCCGGGGCTGTCGCTGATCACCCCGGTCGCCTGGAGGATCTGGTCGATGATGTCGGCCTTCTTGGTCCTCGTCGTCGTCTTGAGCGACATCGCCTGAGCGATGGCGTGGAGCTCGTCTCGCTCCTTGTTCTCGAGCACCGACCGTTCGAGCTGCTGTTCCGCAGTCATCGGCCTCCTTCTCGTGAGGATCCGCAGCAGGTGTGGCAGTCCACACGGTGCGGAAAAGCAGGGATGGGAACCGGACCGGCATGATGCTGGCCTGCCCCCGTCACCACCCGGCTACCGGGAACATCGCGGGATGCAAATTGATTCCGCGCAGGTCACCCGTGGCCTTGGTGGGATGTGGGCATCGTACCCGCTCGCAAGGGGGTGCGGCAACCATCCACCGCCGGAGAGATTCGGAACGACCGTCCCGGTCTCCGCCCGGTGCCCCCAGTGTAGGGGCGACGGCCGGTCCGCCGAGCGGCCGGGTCCGGCGGGTCCGACGGGTCCGGCGGGTCCGACAGGTCCGACGGCCCGGGCCGGGGGCCGGCCGCGGGATGGCCCGAGCCCGCTCAGAAGAGCTCGGCCAGGATGCGGTCGATGTCCGGGTCGACCACCACCGGGACCGAGATCTGGCTGATGGCCAGGTCGGGGTCCTTCAGGCCGTGCCCGGTGAGCACGCACACCACCGTCGACCCGGCCGGCACCCCGGTCTTGATCAGGCCAGCCACCGAGGCCGCCGAGGCGGCCTCGCAGAACACCGACTCCTCGCGGGCCAAGAACTGGTAGGCGGCCAGGATCTCCTCGTCGGTGACGGCGGCGATGGCCCCGCCCGACTCGCTGGCCGCCGCCGTGGCCGAATACCAGCTGGCCGGGTTGCCGATGCGGATGGCCGTGGCGATGGTGTCGGGGTTCTCGACCGGATGGCCGAGCACGATCGGGGCCGCCCCGGCCGCCTGGAAGCCGAGCATGCGGGGCAACCGGCTGGACCGTCCGGCCGAGCGGTACTCGCAGTAGCCCTGCCAGTAGGCCGTGATGTTGCCGGCGTTGCCCACCGGGATGCAGTGGACGTCGGGGGCGTCACCGAGGGCGTCGACGATCTCGAAGGCGCCCGTCTTCTGGCCCTGGATCCGGTAGGGGTTGACCGAGTTGACCACGGTCACCGGCGCCCGGTTCTCGAGCTCGCGCACGATGGTCAGCGCCTGGTCGAAGTTGCCCCGGACCTGGATGACCCGGGCCCCGTGCACCAGGGCCTGGGCCAGCTTGCCGAGAGCGATGTACCCGTCGGGGATGAGCACCGCGCAGGTCAGGCCGGCCCGGGCCGCGTAGGCCGCGGCCGAGGCCGAGGTGTTGCCGGTCGAGGCGCAGACCACCGCCTTGGCCCCGTCCTCGACGGCCTTGGAGATGGCCATGGTCATCCCCCGGTCCTTGAACGACCCGGTGGGGTTGGCCCCCTCGACCTTGAGGAACACCCGGGCCCCGGTGCGCTCGGACAGCCGGGGGGCGCCCAGGAGCGGGGTGTCCCCCTCGAGCAAGGTGACCACCGGGGTCTGCGGCCCGACCGGGAGGAACGCCCGGTACTCCTCGATGAGGCCGCGCCAGCCCGGCATCACGAGCCTCCGAGGTCGGGCGTGGCCGGGGCCCCGATGACCCGGAGCACCCCGCCGACCCGGTCGACCACGTTGAGCCGCTGGAGGTCGTCGATGGTGGCCGTCACCGATCCGTGCCGGGCCACGTGGGTCAAGAAGACCAGCCGGGCCTCGTCGCCCAGACCCTGCTGCTCCATCGATCGGATCGACACCCCGTGATCGCCGAAGACCCGGGCCACCGAGGCCAGGACGCCGGGCCGGTCGGCCACGTCGATGCTGATGTAGTACGCCGAGTACAGGTCGTCGAGGGGCCGGAAGCGCACCGGCATGCGTCGACCGGGCGCCGGGGCCGCCGTCTCGGTCCGCAGGTGGCGGGCCGCGTCGACCAGGTCGCCCAGCACCGCGCTGGCCGTGGGCCGGCCGCCGGCCCCGTGGCCGTAGAGCATCAGCTCGCCCGAGGCCTGACCGACCACGAAGACGGCGTTCATGGCCCCGCCCACCATGGCCAGCGGGTGGGCCCTCGGGACCATGGCCGGGTGGACCCGGACCGAGACCTCGGTCCCGTCGCCCACCAGCTCGGCCACGGCCAGCAGCTTGATGACGTAGCCCAGCTGTTCGGCGAAGGCCACGTCGATGGCCCGGACGTTGGTGATGCCCTCGTGGTGGACGTCGGACGCCACCACGTGGGCGCCGAAGGCCAGGCTGGCCAGTATGGCCGCCTTGGCCGCGGCGTCCAGGCCCTCCACGTCGGCCGACGGGTCCCGCTCGGCCAGGCCCAGGTGCTGGGCCTCGGCCAGGGCGTCGCCGTAGTCGCTCCCGTCCTCGGCCATCTTGGTCAAGATGAAGTTGGTCGTGCCGTTCAAGATGCCCATGACCCGCACGATGCGCTCGGCGGCCAGGGACTCCCTGAGGGGCCGGATGACCGGGATGGCACCGGCCACGGCGGCCTCGTAGAGCAGGTCGACCCCGTGGGCCGCCGCCAGCTCGGACAGCTCGGCCCCCGACCGGGCCAGCAGGGCCTTGTTGGCCGTGACCACCGGCCGGCCGGCCCGCAGGGCCGCCTCGAGCAGCTCCTGGGCCGGGTCGAGCCCGCCCATCAGCTCGACCACCACGTCGACGTCGTCCCGCTCCACCAGCCCCTTGGCGTCGGTCGTGAGGAGGTGGTGGGGGAACCAGGGCTCGGTCGAGCGCCGCCGGTCTCGGTCCTGGACGGCGATGCCCACCACCTCGAGGGCGGTCCCCGAGCGGAGCTCGATGGCCTCGGCCCGGGCCGGGTCGCTCAGCAGCTCGACCAGGGCGGTGCCCACGTTGCCGCACCCGAGGACGGCCACCCGCACCGGGCTCGTGAACAGGGCGTCGGCCACCGGCTCACGCTACCTTGCCCCGGGAGGGCCACCGGCTCGGGCCGGTCCCCTCCGGGCAAGCGCCGGCGGCGGCGATGGCCGGCCGATCGGCTCCTTGGCGCGCCCGGGGTGAGGGAACGCCGGGCTCCGGCGAGTCAGCCCAGTGGCTGGTCCAGGGCCAGCAGGTCGTCGAAGGTCTCACCCCGGACGGCCACCCGGGCCCGGCCCTCGGCCACGAACAGCACCGGCGGCCGGGGCACCTTGTTGTAGTTGGAGGCCATCGAGTACCCGTAGGCCCCGGTGACCGGGGTGGCCAGCACGTCGCCCACCGCCAGGTCGTCGGGCACGTGGGCCTCGGCGACCAGCGTGTCGCCGGTCTCGCAGTGCTTGCCCACCACCCGCACCACCCGGGGCCGGAGGGCCCCGGCCTCCCGGGGCACGAAGGCCTCGTAGCCGCTGCCGTAGAGCACCGGCCGGGGGTTGTCGCTCATGCCCCCGTCGACCGACACGAAGGTGCGGACGCCCGGAAGCTCCTTGATCACCCCGACCCGGTAGAGGGTGACGGCCGCCGTGGCCACGATGGCCCGGCCCGGCTCGGCCGTGATCCGGGTGGCCCGGGGAACTCCGGCGGCCCAACAGGCCCGCCGGGTGGCCTCGGCCCAGTCGGCCAGGGTGGGAGCCCGCTCGCCGTTGACATAGGCCACCCCGAGGCCCCCGCCCACGCACAGCTCGGGCAGGTCCAACGGCACGAAGAACCCGGACAGGACGTCGGCCGCCTGCTCGAACGAGGACACCTCGAACACCTGGCTGCCGATGTGGGCGTGGATGCCCACCAGATCGAGCCCGGGCTGGCCGGCCAGGACGGCCACCGCCCGAGCCGCTGCCCCGGTGGCCAACGGGAACCCGAACTTGGTGTCGTCATGGCCGGTCCGCACGAACTCGTGGGTGTGGGCCTCGATCCCCGGGGTCACCCTGACCAGGACCCGGGGCCGGTCGGCGCCCCGCAGGTCGGCGGTCAGGTGACCCAGCCGCTCGATCTCGTCGAACGAGTCGACGACGATCCGGCCGACACCCAGCTCGACCGCCCGGGCCAGCTCGGCCGGCGACTTGTTGTTGCCGTGCAGGACGAGGCGCCGGGCCGGCACCCCGGCGGCCAGCGCCACGTGCATCTCGCCCCCGGTGGAGACATCGAGGGCCATGCCCTCCTCGTGGGCCAGGGCGGCCATGGCCCGGCACAAGAAGGCCTTGGTGGCGTACGCCACCCCGTCGCCCCAGGCGGCCACGGCCTCCCGGCACCGGGCCCGCAGGTGGGCCTCGTCGTAGACGAACAGCGGGGTCCCGAACCTCTCGGCCAGTTCGACCAGGTCGCACCCCCCGACCGACAGGGATCCGGCCGGGCCGATCTCGGCGGTCAGGGGCAGCAGCTGGCGCTGCGGCGGCCCCTCGGATGGGTCGCCGTCGGCCGTCGTACCGGCGAGCGAGGACACGGACGCCGAGGATAGGGCACGTCGGCGACCCACCGGCCGGGGACCGGGCGGCCCGACGGCTACGATCGACGTGCTCACGCCCCAGTAGCTCAGCGGATAGAGCACCGGCCTCCGGAGCCGGGTGCGCAGGTTCGAGTCCTGCCTGGGGCGCTCGACCGTCATGAGGGAGCGGGCCACCACTCGTGGGTCTGGGGGTTGGCCGACCCGCTGGTGCGCTGCGCCATCCCGGGTCTCCGGGGCACCACCCGGGCCGGCCACTCCAACGGTACGCCACACCGGGCCGACCCCCCGGGAGCGCCAGAGCGGCCGACGGCGGGGATCGGCCCTCCAGGACCGACAACAAAACCGGTTGCGCTGGGGCCCCTTCGGGATGATGATGGCCAGGAGCATGTTGGCCCTTGCCTCCCGACCCCCGTGGTCGGGAGCGGGGTCCAGCCGATCGGTCGCCTGAGGGGACTGAGCAGGCGGCCACGTTGGGGGGGAAGACGATGAGGCGACACCTGACGGTGGCGGCCGCGCTGGCTCTGGGTTCCGGGCTGTTCGTGGTGGCCGGCGGAGCATCCGGGGCGGGAGCCAGCAGTTATCCGCCGATACCTCCCGGACAGATCGTCGTCGGGGCCACCACCCCGCTCAGCGGTCCGACGGCGGTCGACGGCATCTCGACCGAGGAATCCTTCAACGGGGTCACCATGAAGGCCTTCAACGCCGAGTTCCCGAACGGCATCGACGGCCACCCGGTCAAGCTGGTGTTCCTGGACGACCAGGGCACGATCACCGGCGGCGTCGAGAGTGCCGAGGAGCTGGCCGCCGACCACGTGGCGGCCGTCGTCACGGCGAGCTACAACGCCGAGGCCACAGCCGACCAGCTGACCATCTGGAACAAGGACAAGATCCCGGTCATCAGCCAGGTCGGAGGGAACGAGTACTCCAACACCAAGGCGTGGCCCTACGACTTCGGCGTGGGCGCTTCGCTGCAGGAGTGGGCCACGGCAACGGCCAAGTGGATCCACAACGAGGACTTCAAGCGCATCGCCGTGCTCACCGATGGCATCCAGTCGGACGCCGAGGAGCTGAGCGACGTCGAGGCGGCCATGAAGAAGGACGCCCCGGGGGCCAAGATCGTGACCACCCAGACGGTCCCGCCGACGTCGGTCGAGATTTCGGCGGCCATCGCCTCGTTGAAGGCGGCCAACCCCGACCTCGTCTACATCGACACGTACGAGGACCAGGGTTCGGTGTGGCAGACCATGCAGACCCAGGGCCTGACCACCACGCCCATCCTGACCAGCGCCGGATCCTGGTACAACGGCTTCTCGGCCATGGGGCCGTTGGCCGATCATGCCTACGCCTACTACGACAACTGCGCGACCTCGGTGAACGAGACCTGGCCGGCCAACGTCCAGAGCCTGTTCGCCGCCTACAGCGCCGCCACCTACGCCTACAGCACGAATTACCTGACCTACGTGGCCACCGACACGGTGCCCCTCCTGCTGTTGAGGTACGCCATCGACAAGGAGCACTCGGACAGCCCGGCGGCCATCAAGGCGGGCCTCGAGTCGATCCACGGTGAGACCTTCGACACCATCAAGTACGACTTCTCGTCGACCAACCACTTCGGGGAGACCGGGGACGACGGGGCGGCCGTCTGCAAGATGGCCCCGCCCTACGCCGGCGGGGTGGGCAAGGTCCCGATCAGGTCGAACGGCTGACCGAACGGGAACCCCGACCGGATCGCCGGGCGGGGTTCCCGTGGTCGGGAGACGGTTGCCCGGCCCGCCGCCATGGTGGGCGGTGGGCCCCGCCGGGCAGTGACCGGGGGCCAGGGAACGGCCCTCGCCCACCCGGTCGCCTCTCAGCCCGTTGTCGCCCGGGCGGGGATGCCGGGCGGGGATGACCGGGCGGGATCACCGGATGGGCCCGGGGAGGACCGCGTCGACGGCGCCCTCGGTCTCCCGTACCGAGAGTTTCTCGAGGGCGCGCCCACGGTCGTCCCACGCTCCGGGCGCCCCACCCGCCACCCGCCGGTGCGAGAGCCGGCGGCCGGGCGAGGCCACCTCGAGGTTTGCGCCGCCGGCCTCGGCGGGGTGAAGATGGCGCCGCACATGTTGGCCCCCGCCCCCGTCCCACCGCGGGCGAGAGCGGGGTCCAGTCGACCGGTCGCCCGCGGGGACTGAGCTGGCGGCCACGTTTGGGGGGGATGATGAAGCGACACCTGACGGTGGCCGCCGCGCTGGCTCTGGGTTCCGGGCTGTTCGTGGCGGCCGGGGGAGCACCCGGGGCCGGGGCCAGCAGCTACCCGCCGATACCGGCCGGGCCGATCGTGGTCGGGGCCACCACCCCGCTCAGCGGTCCGACGGCGGCCGACGGCATCTCGACCGAGGAGTCCTTCAACGGGGTCACCATGAAGGCCTTCAACGCCGAGTTCCCCGACGGGATCGACGGCCACCCGGTCAAGCTGGTGTTCCTGGACGACCAGGGCACGGTGACCGGCGGCGTGCAGAGCGCCGAGGAGCTGGTCTCCGACCACGTGGCTGCGGTCGTCACGGCCAGCTACAACCCCGAGGCCACCGCTGACCAGCTGACCGTCTGGCAGAAGGCCAAGATCCCGGTCATCAGCCAGCTCTCGGGCAACCAGTACGCCAACACCAAGGAGTACCCCTACGACTTCGCGGTCGGCGCCTCGCTCCAAGAGGAGGGGACGGCCACCGCCAAGTGGATCAAGAACGAGGGCTTCAAGCGCATCGCCGTGCTCACCGACGGGTTCCAGGAGGACACCGAGCAGCTCGACGACGTCGAGGCGGCGGTCAAGAAGGACGCCCCGGAGGCCAAGATCGTCACCACCCAGACCGTCCCGCCGGACTCGGTCGAGGTGTCAGCGGCCATCTCGGCGCTCAAGGACTCCAACCCCGACCTGGTGTACATCGACACCTACGAGGACTTCGGTGCCGTGTGGCAGACCATGCAGACCCAGGGCCTGACCACCGTGCCCATCCTCACCGGCGCCGGCGCCTGGTACAACGCCTTCTCCTCGATGGGGTCGTTGGCCGACCACGCCTACGCCTACTACGACGACTGTGCGACGTCGGTCGACGAGACCTGGCCGGCCAACGTGAACAGCCTGATGGCCCAGTACAGCGCGGCCACCTACGCCTACAGCACCAACTACCTGACCTACGTGGCCACCGACACGGTGCCCCTCTTGCTCTTGAAGGCCGCCATCACCAAGGAGCACTCGGACAGCCCGGCGGCCATCAAGGCGGGCATGGAGTCGATCCACAACGAGACCTTCGACACCATCGAGTACGACTACACGGCGAGCAACCACTTCGGGGTCACCGGGGTCGACGGACCGGCGGTCTGCAAGATGGCGCCCCCCTACGCCGGCGGCGTGGGCAAGGTCCCGATCAAGTCGAACGGTTGACCGACCAGGAACCCCGTCCGGATCCCCGGGCGGGGTTCCTGGCGTCGGGCGCCTGACCACCTGACCGCCTGACTGGCCGCTCCGGCCGGCCCGCCCAGGACCGGCCGCGGTTGTCCGCCGGCTGACCGGCCGACGGCGGGGCGCCGGCCACTCCCCGGGGCCGGCGGCCAGTGGTGGCCGGATGGCCGGCCCCGGCCCGTGGGGCCCGGGGCGTCAGCCCATCCCGGCCTCGACCGGGCTGACCGTGCGGGCCGGGATGACGGCGTCGACCAGGCCGGCGTGGACCACCCGGTAGGGGATGCCCAGCGCCCGCAGCTTGGCCTCGAAGGTCGCCTCGGGCAGGCCCAGGCCGGGCCCCTGGACGTAGATGGTGAACCCGAACTCTTCGAACGCCGTCTGCAGGTTCTTCGACGGGACGAACAGCCAGGCCTGGCTCTTGGCCCGGTTCACCTCGCCGTTGAGCTGGTACCAGCGGTCGGGGTCGGGGGCGATGGTCGTGAGGGCCAGCGCGTCGTGGCTCAAGAAGTCCAGCTTGTAGGCGATCCAGTAGTCGGCGTAGCCGTAGTGCACGCCGGCCGCCTCGAGGGCTTGGGCGGTGTCGATGCCCGACTGGTTGGGATTGCTCCAGACCTTGAAGTACGCGGTGAACGGGCCGTTCCAGTCCAGGTGGAAATCGATCACGGTCAGGGCCAGCGCCCCGACGACGATCAGGCTCATGGCCCAGCGGGCCAGCCCGGCCCCCTGACGGTGGGAGTGGGCGCCCCGTCCGCTCAGCCGGCGGGCCAGCTCCTCGACGGCCACGGCCACGGCGATGGCCAGCAGCGAGCCCAGGTACAGCTCGTAGCGTCCGCCGACGAAGTACCAGGTGCCGGGCTGGGCGGCGGCCAGGAAGGGGAAGGCCACCAGGGCACCGGCGATGGCCCAGCCGCGGCCCCCCCGGAGCCCGCAGAGGACGACCGACCCCACCACGATGGCCACGGCCACGGCCCCGACGGTGTACATGATCACGGTGTGGAGCTGGCTCGGACCGTTCCACAGCCAGATGCCCGAGAGCAGCCGTCGCAGGTTGAGCTGGATCGGGATGGCCCCCTGCAGGACGATGTTGAGCCGGGAGCCGAAGCCGTGGTTCTCGGGACCGGCGGACCCGGCGAACTTGGCCGACTGGAGCGAGGCGAACCCGGACTGCACGTTGAACCACAGCCACGGCAGGGCGGCCACCACGAAGCCGGCCAGCACCAGGGCCAGGTGCCGGACCCAGAACCAGGCCCGGGCGGCCACCGACGAGGTGGCGACGGCGCCGATGAGCACCAGAGCGGCCGGGAAGAGCAGGTACACGGACTCGGGGAGGGCCCACCAGGCCAGGCCGGCCGTCACCCCGAGGGCGGCGAAGTCGAGGTAGCTCCGCCGGCCGTCGAGGATGCGCAGGCTGAACAGCAGGGCGGCCAGGCTGAACACCAAGGTGGCCTCCCGGGAGCCCCCCTCGACGGTCGACTGGTAGACGGTCGAGAGCGGCGCCGCCCAGGACACCGCGCCGGCCAGGGCGGCCAACCGGCGGTCGCCCACCATGCGCAGGGCGACCCGCCAGACCAGCACGGCGGCCACCGCCGACAGGAGCACCGGGGTCAGGGTCAGGGTCCAGGTGCTCTGGCCGGCCACGGCGAAGACTCCGGTCACCAGCCACGGCTCGACGCCCCCGTAGGGCTGGCCCCAGTAGAAGGCGTTGGCATGACCGGTCAGGAAGTGGTGGGCCATGAGGCCGACGATGGCCTCGTCGGACTGGAGCGGCTGGTTGAAGAGGAACCAGAGCCGGAGCATCGTGCCCACGACCAGGGCGGCCACGATGACCACGGTGACCACGATCTGCCCGGGCCGCCGGGGCCGGGAGCCCTGGCCGGTCGGGCCCGGGGTGGGCCCCGACTCGTCGGGCGACCCGCCGCCGGGGCCGGCCCCGTCGGCCGGGCCCGGGTCGGCCGGGTCCGGGGCGGCCGGGCCCGGATCGACGGCGGCATCGGCCCCGGTGCCGGGCGCGCCGACGACGGCCACGCCGTGGCTCGGGGTGTCCTGGCTGTCGATGACGTCGGTCCGCCCCTCAGGCATGCTCCACCTTCGTTAGCCCGGGCCCGTCGTCGGACGGCCCGGGGAGCCCCATCGTCCGGACCCGGGCCCCCCACTGGCCCCTCCCCCGGTCCTGGCGAACGGGAACGCTACCCGGCGCCGGGCCGCCGACGCTGGACGGGCCCGGTGGCCGGGCCGGGCTGAACGGGCCCGGTGGCCGGCGGTCAGGAGACGCGCAGCGTGGCCAGCAGGTACTGGGTGATGCCGTCGGAGATCCCCTGGGCCGCCTGCTGGCGCCACTGGGCGTCCTCGGTCAGGGCGGCGTCGGTCGGGTTCTGCATGTTGGCGCACTCGATCAGCACCTTGGGCACCGTCGACAGGTTGAGGCCGCCCAGGTTGTTGCGGACGTCGATGCCGTTCTGGCCGTCGTAGTCCGAGGTCGGCTCCCCGGTGTCGGCGCCGAAGGCGTTGTTCACGTAGGCCCCGAGCACCGCCGAGGGGGCGACGATGGCCGTGTTGTTGCTGATCGAGCTGATCACCGGGGCCGGCTCGATCACGGTGTAGCCCCGGCCGCCGACCGGGCCGCCGTCGGCGTGGATGGAGATGGCGGCATCGGAGTGGGCGTTGTTGCCGATGGCCGCCCGGACGTTCACGCAGGGTCCGACACCGGTGTCGTTGGGCCGGGTCAGGACGACGGTCGCCCCCTCGGCCTGCAGCAGGGCCTGGGCCCGGGTGGCCACGTCGAAATTGAAGGCGTGCTCGGTGTACCCGTCGGCCGTCTCGGTGCCCGCCGTGTCGCAGGGCTCGATGAATCCGCCGCCGTCGATCGGCTGGTCGATGATCTGGGGGTTGGCCCCGTTGCCCCCGTCGTGCCCCGGATCGATGGTCACCACCTCGTCGACCAGGGGCAGCACGGCCACCGCCCCCTGGTAGGTGGCGGCGCCCAGGGCGAACACGCCTCCGTCGGCCCCGAGGAGCCAGTACCCGGCGCCGTGGGCCGTGGCCGCCATGCCCACCATGCCCCGGTTGAGCCCGAGCCCGGCCACCGACCCGGCGAAGGGCGCGCCGAAGCTGAAGACCCCGCCGTCCAGGGCCACCTCCCAGTACCCGCCGGTGGCCGGGTCGGCGGCCAGGCCGACCACCGGGTAGTCCAGGGGGATACCGCCCATCGACCCGTGGAAGGCGGCGCTCCCGAAGGCGAACACCCCGCCGTCGGTGGCCACCAGCCAGTAGCCGGTGCCGGTGGTGGTGGCGGCCATGCCGACCACCGGGGCGGCCAGGGCCAACCCGCCGGTCGAGCCCTCGAACGGGGCGTCGAAGCTGAAGATGCCCCCGTCGGCGGCGACCAGCCAGTAGCCCCCGGTGGCCGGGTCGACGGCCATGCCTTCGATGGGCGCGTTGAGGGGCCGGCCGCCCATGGACCCGTGGAAGGCGGCGCTCCCGAAGGCGAACACCCCGCCGTCGGCGGCCACCAGCCAGTAGCCGCCGCCCCCGGGGGCCGCGGCCATGCCCACCACCGGCGAGACCAGCGGGATCCCGCCCATCGACCCGTCGTAGGGGGCGTTGAAGCTGAACACGGCCCCGTCGCTGGTGGTGATCCAGTAGCCCCCGGTGGCCGTGTCGGTGGCCAGGCCCACGGCCAACGAGGCGCTGACCGGGTTGGCCGCCAGGGCCTGGACCGCCCGGTGGACCGGCCGCCCGGGATCCCGGGCGCCGGCCGGCGAGGCCCCGGGCCCCACGGTCACGAGGAGGGTGGCCATGGTCAGGACCACCAGCACCGCCGGCGCCCCGGTCCACCCGGCCCCCCTGCCCCGCTGTCGCACAGGTCCACGGTACCCGGCCCCGGGGCCCCGGCGACGGGGCCGGCGTCTGCCCCACCGGCCCCGGGGGCCGGTGGGCCCAACCGGGCTCAGGCCCGGACCGGGCCGGCCGCCGGCTGGGCCACCACGCAGGCCTCGGTCGAGGCCCGGTCCGCCCGGTGTCCGAGCGCGCCGAGGGTGACCGCCGGGTGGAAGTGCCAGGAGAGGCAGCCGGCCGACCCCGGGCCGGCCGGGCCCGACGAGGACGCCCGGCGGGTCGACCCGCCGCCCGGGCCGACCACACCGGCGGGATGCCCCGGGCCGCCGGCCCGGGTGGTCCCGGCCCCGGTGGTGCCGGCCAGGGCCGCCGAGGCGCCGAGCCCGGCCACCAGGGCCAGTGCGGCAAGGAGGGCGGCCGGGGCCCGACGGGCCGTCGTGGTGGTCATCGGACTGAGGAGCATACGGACGCCCGACCCGGTCCGGCCGTCACCCCCCGGCCGGCTCCCCTCCGACCACCGGCCGGCCGGTCCGCTCGGCCCAGGTCCTGATGACCTGGTCGTAGAGATCCTGGTCGATGAGCACGTCCTTGTCCGGGAACCCGTAGGCCTCGGGGGGCACGTCGCCGTGGTCGCGCAGGTGGCGGGCCAGCTCGAGGTGGGCCCGGGCCGCCGACGCCGTGCCCCAGCCGGTGAACAGGCTGAGGCTCAGCCCGGGGACCAGCGGGCCGTAGCCGGCCAACGGGATGGGGATGCGGGCCACCATGTCGGCCAGGGCCTCGGCCGGGGCGAAGGTCGCCAGGAAGACGTCGGCACCGGCCTCGGCGTAGGCCACGCCCCGACGGATGGCCTCCTCCAGCGACCCGGTGCCCCCGCCCCCCTCGTGGTAGAGCTCGTCGCACCGGGCGATGATGACGAAGTCGGGATCGGTCCGGGCGCCCACCGCGGCGGCCAGCCGGGCCTGCATCTCTTCGACGGCGAGCAGCGGCCCGTCGTAGGCCGAGTGCTTGGGGTTGATCTCGTCCTCGATGTGGACCCCGGCCACCCCGGCCGACTCGAAGGCCCGGATGGTCCGAACGACGTTGGCCACCGACTCCCCGCACTGGTCGGCGTCGACCACCACCGGGATGCCCACGGCGGCGGCCGCCCGGCCCGCCTGGCTGACCATCTCGGTGGTCGTCAGGAGGCCCGAGTCGGGCACGGCGTAGTGCATCATCCCGGTGGCGTGGCCGCCCATGTAGGCGGCCGGGAAGCCGGCGTGCTCGACGATGCGGGCGGTCAGCGCGCTGTAGCAGTCGGCGGCCACGAAGGGCGGGCCGCTCAACAACCGGCGCAGCTCGGTAGTGGGACCGCTCATCAGGTGCCTCCTCGGGTGGGCGTCGGGCGCCCACCCTACGGTCGTCGAGGCCCGGGCGCCGGTGGCGGCCCGGCCCCGGCCGACCGGAGCCAAGATGGGGAGATGCCCGTCCCGGTGACCAACGAGACCCTGGTCCACCAGGGTCAGCCCCGACGCTACCTGTTGGCCCGGCCCGAAGCCCCGGCCACCGGCATCGTGCTGTCGATGCACGGCAGCACGAGCACGCCCGAGGACCAGCTCCGGCTGTCCGCCATGGTCCGGCTGGCCGAGGAGCACGGGGCGGCGGTCGCCTTCCCCGAAGGCCGCCTCCCGGGTCGCCGGGGCTTCCGCTGGGACCTGGAGGGCGACGCCGAATTCCTGGCCGCCCTGGCCACCGAGCTGGTGACCCTCTACCCCGACGCGCCCCGGCGGGTCTGCGCATCGGGCATGTCGGGCGGAGCCCGGATGGCCTGCGCGCTGGGCGCCGCCCGGCCCGATCTGGTCGCCGCCGTGGGGGCGGTGGCCGGGCTCCGGAGCTTCCCCCGGGCCCCGGGGTCCCGACCGGTCCCGGTGCTCGCCTTCCACGGTCTGGCCGACCGCATCAACCCCTACGCCGGCCACAGCCGGGCCGAGTGGACGGCCAGCGTGCCCGAGGCGGCGGCGGCGTGGGCGCTGGCCAACGGCCTCGCCGGCGGTCCGGTCACCGACACCCTCAGCCGGGCGGTCAGCCGCAGCCGGTGGGGCGACGCCGGGGCGCCCGACGAGGTGGTGTTGTACACCGTGGCCCGGGCCGGTCACACCTGGCCGGGCAGCCGGCCCAACGGCCTCATCCGGCTCTTCCTCGGCCGGACCACCCGGGAGCTCGACGCCACCGGCGACATCTGGACGTTCTTCCAGAGCCACCTGGGCGATCCCTGATCCCCCCGCCGGCCCGGCCACCGGCCGCCGGTCAGCCGGCCCGGCGGAGCCTCCGCACGGTGGCGGCCAGGCCCGGGCCGTCCAGGCCGAACCCGGCCAGCAGCTGGTCGGCCGGCCCGTGGGCCACGTGGACCAGGGGGACCCCGACCGCCACGACCCGGGTGCCCGGCGCCCGGGCGGCCAGGCGGGCGGCCACCAGGGACCCGGCGCCCCCCTCGGCCACCCCGTCCTCGGCCACCACGACGAGCGGGTGCCGGCCGGCGTCGGCCAGCATGGCCTGATCGGGCGGGCTGACCACCCGGGCGTCCCACACGCTGGTCCCCACGCCGGCCGCCTCGAGGGCGGTCGCCGCCTCCAGGCAGGCGGCGACCAGCTTGCCCACGCCGATCAGGCAGACGTCGGCCCCGGCCCGGAGCTTGCCGGCCCGGAGCCCCGATCCCGGGGTGGCCCGGCGGGCCGTCGTCTTGGGCCAGCGGATGGCCACCGGACCGCGGTCGACCGAGAGGGCGGCGCCGAGCATGGGGCCGACGTCGTCGAACGACGAGGGGGCCAGCACGGTCATGCCCGGCACCTTGGTCATGAGGGCCAGGTCCAGCAGGCCGTGGTGGCTGGGGCCGTCGTCGCCGGTGACCCCGGCCCGGTCGAGGCAGAACACCACGGGCAGCCGGTGCAGGCCGACGTCGTAGTACACCTGGTCCCAGGCCCGGTTGAGGAAGGTGGAGTAGATGGCGACCACCGGCCGCAGTCCGGCCATGGCCAGGCCGGCGGCCGCCGTGACGGCGTGGGCCTCGGCGATGCCCACGTCGATGAAGCGGTCGGGGAAGCGCCGGGCGAACCCCGACAGGCCGGTCGGCCCGCCCATGGCCGCGGTCACGGCCACCACCTCGGGCCGGGCCGCCGCCTCGGCGATCAGGGCGGCGGCGAAGGCCTCGGTGTAGCTGGCCCCGGCGGCCGGCCGGCGGGCCCCGGTGGCCACGTCGAAGGGCCCCACGTCGTGCAGGCACTTCTCCTCGTCGTCCTCGGCCGGCCCGTAGCCGCGGCCTTTGACCGTGCGGACGTGGACGACCACCGGCCCGGAGGTCCGGGCGGCGCCGGACAGCGCCGCCTCGAGCTCGGGGACGTGGTGGCCGTCGACCGGCCCCCGGTAGTCGATGCCCAGGGCGCCGAAGAAGGCGGCCGCCCGGTCGGGCCGGCCGGCCAGCGCCGAGACGGTCGGGGCGTAGGAGCGGCCGTTGTCGTTGAGCACGATGACCACCGGGACGCCGGAGGCCCCGATGTTGTTGAGGGCCTCGTAGGCCAATCCCCCGGTCAGCGCCCCGTCGCCGACGACGGCCACCACCGGCCCGGGCCGGCCGGCCACCCCCCGGGCCCGGGCCAGCCCGAAGGCGTAGCTGAGCGCCGTCGAGGCGTGGCTGTTCTCGACCACGTCGTGCTCGGACTCCGCCCGGTTGGGGTAGCCCGAGAGGCCGCCGGCCTGGCGCAGGCCGGCGAAGCCGTCGTGGCGACCGGTGACCAGCTTGTGCACGTAGGCCTGGTGACCGGTGTCCCAGACGATGGGGTCCTCGGGGGAGCGGAACACCCGGTGCAGGGCCAAGGTGAGCTCGACCACGCCGAGATTGGATCCCAGGTGGCCCCCGGTGACCGAGAGGGTGGACACCAAGAAGCGCCGGATCTCGGCCGCCAGGTCGACCAGCTGGCCCCGGTCCAGGGCCCGCAGGCCGGCCGGGTCGAGCCGGGCCAGGTCGAACCGGGCCCGGTCCGTCGGGACCGGCTCGGGCCGGCCCGGGTCGGGCCGGGTCACGACGGAGCGAGGCAGTCCGGAGGGGGCCGGTGGCCCGTAGGCCGGGGCGTCGAGAGCCATCAGCGGGCGGCCATCAGTGGACGTTGACCAGGGCCCGCAGCGACTGGCGCAGGCTGGTCATGGTGGCGATGGCCGCCGTCGGCTCGTAGCCGCAGTGGGCCATGCAGTTGGCGCACCGGGGGTCCTTGCCCCGGCCGTAGGCGTCCCAGTCGGTGGTCTCGATGAGCTCGGTGTAGGTGGCGGCGTAGCCGTCGGCCATCAGGTAGCACGGCCGTTGCCAGCCCAGTACCGAGTAGCTGGGGATGCCCCAGGCCGTGCAGGCGAATTCCCGCTTGCCCTCCAAGAAGTCGAGGAACAGCGGCGAGTGGTTGAGCCGCCACTTCCTGCGCCGGCCGGCAAAGGCCTCGGCGAAGAGCCGCCGGGTCTGCTCGACCCCCAAGAAGTGCTCCTGGTCCGGCGCCTTCTCGTAGGCGTAGGCCGGGGAGATCATCATGGCGTCCACCTTGAGCTCGTCGTTCAAGAAGTCGAGGACGTCGCGGACGGTCTTGGGCGAGTCGGTGTTGAAGAAGGTGGAGTTGGTGGTGACCCGGAAGCCCCGGGCCTTGGCCTCGCCCACGGCCAGCACCACCTCGTCGAAGACCCCGTCCCGGTCGACCGCGGCGTCATGTCGGGCGCCCAGGCCGTCCACGTGGACCACCCAGGAGAAGAACCGCGACGGCTCGAAGCGGTCGAGCCGGCGGCGCAGGAGGACGGCGTTGGTGCAGAGGTAGACGTAGACCTTGCGCCGGATGAGCTCGCTCACGATGGTGTCGATCTCGGGGTGGAGCAGGGGCTCGCCCCCGGCGATGGACACCATGGGCGTCCCGCTCTCCTCGACCGCCCCCACGATGTCGTCGACCGACAGTCGCTTGCGCAAGATGTCGGTCGGGTGCTGGATCTTGCCGCAGCCCGGGCACGAGAGGTTGCAGGCGAACAGGGGCTCGATCTCGACCAGGAACGGGTAGTACTTCCGGCCGGCCAGGCGCTGGCGCAGCAGGTGCGTACCGATTCGGATGTTCTGGCGGACGGGGATGGGCATCAGCGCACCTGTGGGGGGAGAGTGAACCGGGCTGTTTCGTCCGTCGTGCGCACCTCGGTCACGGTGACCGGACCGAGGCCCGCCAAGACGTCGACCACCTCTTGGACCAGCGACTCGGGCGCCGAGGCGCCCGCCGTCAGGCCGACGGTGGTGGCGCCGTCGAGCCAGTCCAGCCGCACGTGGGCGGCGTCTTCCACCAACTCGGCCCGGCACCCCTGGCGCCGGGCCACCTCGACCAGGCGGGCCGTGTTGGACGAGTTGGCCGAGCCCACGACCAGCAGGAGGTCGCAGCGCCCGGCCATGGCCCGGACCGCCTCCTGGCGGTTCTGGGTGGCGTAGCAGATGTCGGCGGCGCTGGGCCCCCTCAGCCGGGGGAAGCGCCGATCCAGGGCGGCCACCACGTCGGCCGTCTCGTCGGTGGCCAGCGTGGTCTGGGTCAAGTAGGCGACCGGGGCGGTCTCGTCGAGGTCCAGGCGGTCCACGTCCTCGGGCCGCTCGACCAGGGTGATCTGGCCCGGCGCCTCGCCCAGCGTGCCCACCACCTCCTCGTGGTCGCCGTGGCCGACCAGCACGATCGGCAGGCCCTGGGCGGCGAAGCGCCGGGCCTCGTGGTGGACCTTGGCCACCAGCGGGCAGGTGGCGTCGATGACCGCCAGGTCGCCCCGGACGTCGGCCTGCCGGCGGACCTCGGGCGACACCCCGTGGGCCGCCAGCACCACTGTCGACCCCGGTGGCACCTGGTCGAGCTCCTCGACGAACACCGCCCCCCGGGCCTCCAGCCGCCGCACCACGTGGGCGTTGTGGACGATCTGGCGCCGGACGTAGACCGGCGCCCCGTAGCGGTCGATGGCCCGCTCGACGATCTCGATGGCCCGCTCGACGCCGGCACAGAACGAGCGGGGGGCGGCCAGGACCACGTCGCGCCGACCGGCCGCCGCCGCCCAGCGCTCCAGGGCCGGCCGGACCCGGCGCAGGGAGCCCAGCGCCCGCACCCCTCCGGTGGCCACGCCGTGGCTCGCCGTGTCGGCCACCGATCGGACCACGGCCAGGGGCCGGACCGCCTCCCGGTCGCCCCGGGGCCCTCGGCCGGTCCCCGAGCCGCCGGCCGCCCCGGGGACCCAGGCCCCGCCGCGCAGGGCCTGGGCGAAGAAGGCCGACTCCATGTCGACGGCCAGGGACCCGGTGGCCGCCAGTTCGGCCCGCCGGCCGTTGCCGACCATGGTCGGCGAGGAGACCAGGGGCCCGGTGCGCACCCGGAGGCCGGCCCGGCGCAGCTCGGCGGCCAGCAGCTCGGCCCCGGCCAACCGGTGAGGGGGCCGGCCGTCGATCGAGCGCAGCTCGGTCGCCACCACCAGGTCGCCCGGCTGGAGGGACGGGTCGAGGCCCCCGGCCACCCCGGCCACGGCCACCGCGGTGAGCGGGTCCAAGGCGGCGGCCAACCGGGCCCCGCTGGCCGACGCCCGCTCGGCCCCGACCCCGCAGCGCTCGACCGGGCCCCGGACCGACAGCGCTTCGATACGCAGGGCGCTGACCACGACCAGCTCAGCCACGGGTGACTCCGGCGTAGCGGCCGAGGGCGGAGAGCGGGAACACGAGCCGGTAGAGGTGGTAGTTGATGTAGAAGTCGCCGGGGAAGCCGGTCCCGGTGAAGTGCGGCTCGTCCCACGTGCCGTCGGGCCGCTGGGTGTCGAGCAGCCAGGCCACGCCCCGCTCGGTCACCGGCCCGTCGTGGCCCGCCGCCACCAGGGCCAGCAGGGCCCACGCCGTCTGCGAGGCGGTCGACGGACCCCGACCCACCAGGGCCGGGTCCCGATAGGAGCGCAGGTCCTCGCCCCAGCCCCCGTCGTCGTTCTGGTGATCGGCCAACCAGGCCAGGGCGGCGGTGACGGCCGGGTGCGTGGGCTCGAGTCCGGCGGCCAGCAGGGCCGGGACCACCGCCCCGGTGCCGTAGACGTGGTTGGCCCCCCAGCGCCCGAACCACGAGCCGTCGGGCTCCTGGGCCTCGAGCAGCCAGGCCACGCCCCGCTCGAGGGCCGGTCCGCCCGATCCCCGGGCGGCCAGCATCTCGACCATGTGGGCCGTGACGTCGGCACTGGGCGGATCGATCAGCTCGCCGAAGTCGCAGAACGGGAGCTCCCGGCACAGCGTCGCCGTGTTGTCGACGTCGAAGGCGGCCCAGCCGCCGTCGGCGCACTGCATGCCCAGCGTCCAGGCCACCCCCCGCTCGACCGACCCACCGGTCGGGGCGGCCGTGCGCCCGAGCGCCAGGACGACCTCGGCCGTGTCGTCGACGTCGGGGTACCAGTCGTTGGCGAACTCGAAGGCCCAACCGCCGGGGGCCAGGTCGGGCCGGCGCACGCTCCAGTCGCCGCCGACCGAGATCTCCTCGCCGACCAGCCAGGTGGCGGCGGCCACCAACGCCGGGTCGTCGGGCCGGGCGCCGGCGTCGGCCAGGGCGGTGACGGCCAGGGCGGTGTCCCACACCGGGGACTGGCAGGCCTCGAGGCGCCGGCCCTCGTCGTCGGTCACGGTGAAGGCGTCCAGGCCGGCCAGGCCGGCCGCCATCACGGGGTGCTCGAGGGCGTAACCCTGGAGGTGGAGGGCCATGAGCGAGTACACCCAGGGCGGCTGGATGCCGCCCCACGACCCGTCGGCCTCCTGGCGCTGGACGATCCAGCGCTCGGCCCGGGCCAGGGCCCGCCGGCGCAGGGCGGGCACCGGTCGGTGCTCGTAGCGGTGGAGCAGCCGGTCGAGGGCGGCGAAGCGCCCGCCCCAGGTGGCCAGGCCGGCCAGCCCGGGGGCCGGCGGCCGGGCGGCCCGGGGGTCGGGCGGGAGGGCCAGCTCGTCCAGGGCGATCCCGAGGTCCCGCACCGGGCGGTGGGAACCGACCACGGTCAGGGCGACCACCGTCTGGCGGGCCCAGCACCCGAAGTCGTAGATGTTGAGGGGGGCCCACGGGGGCAGGAACATGAGCTCGGGCGGCAACACCGGCAGCTCGTCCCACGACCACAGCCCGAACAGGGCCAGCCAGATCCGGGTGAACACCCGGGTGGCCGCCACCCCGCCGGCGCCGGTGATGTAGCTCGACGCCCGGACCATGTGCTCGGCCCCGGCCGGGTCGCCGGCCAGCCGGAGGGCCACGTAGGCCTCCACGGTGGTCGACAGCTCGGGCGGGCCGTCGAAGAAGTTGGCCCACGTGCCGTCGGCCCGCTGGCGGGAGCGGATCCACCGGGCCGTCCCGGCCGTCTGCTCGGCCGTGCGGATGCCCAGGAACTGGCGGAGCAGGAGGTCCTCGGCGTCGATGGAGACGTTGGTCTCGAGCTCGCCCTTCCAGTAGCCGTCGGGGTGCTGGAGGCCGAGCAGGGCGGCCGTCGCCCGGGCGGCGGCGTCGGCGGCCGCCGGGCGCAGGCCGCTCGGAGGCTCGACCGGTCGGGCGGTCACGGTGGTCATCGGTCCCGCTCGGTCACGAAGTTGGCGATGGCCACCAGGTCGGCCCGGGGCCCGGCCACCAGGTCGGCCCGGTCCAGGGCGGCCAGGGCCGCCCCGAAGTGGTGGTCGGCCAGGGCCCGGGTCTCGGCCTCGGCCCCGCACTCCTCGATCATCCGGGTGGCCGCCGCCACCTCGGCCGGCCCGAGCTCGCCGTCCAGCAACCCGGCCAGGGCGGCCCGCCGGTCGCCCGCCCGGGCCAGGGCGACCACCACGGGCAGGGACTTCTTGTGCTGCTCCAGGTCGTTGCCCACCGCCTTGCCGGTGCGGGCCGGCAGGCCCCAGATGCCCAGGATGTCGTCGACCGCCTGGAAGGCCGCCCCGAGGTGCTGGCCGAAGTCGGCCAGGGCCGACACCGTGGCCGTCGGGGCCCCGGCCAGGATGGGGCCGAGGGCGGCCGAGCAGGCCAGCAGGGCCCCGGTCTTGCGGGCCTCCATGAGCTGGCACTCCTCCACCGAGATGGCGTCGCGGGTCTCGTAGGCCAGGTCGTCGGCCTGGCCGGCGATCATCTCCTGGGTGGCCCGGGTCAGGGCGGCCGCCGCGGCCACCCGGGGCGGCGTCGGGTCGTCCAGCAGGACCTCGGTGGCCAGGGCGGCCAGGGCGTCCCCGGCGATGATGGCCGCCCCGATGCCGAACTGGGCCCACACCGTGGGCCGGTGCCGACGCTCGAGATCCTCGTCCATGATGTCGTCGTGGATGAGCGAGTAGTTGTGGACCAGCTCGACGGCCACCGCCCCGGGCAGGCCCACCGCCTGGCCCAGGCCCGCCGTCTGCTCGGCCCCGGCGGCCGCCGCGGCCACCAGCACCAGCGCCCCCCGCACGCCCTTGCCCGCACCGGCCAGGTGATGGGCCAGGGGCTCGAGGAGGGCCGGGCTCAACCGGCCGACCGCCGCCTGGACGGCCGGCCCGACCACCCGGGCGGCCCGCTCGAGGACCTCGGGGGCGGCCCCCGACGGGGTCGGCGGGGTCATGCCGCGGCCTCGAGATCGGTCGTCCGGCCGGCCCCCGGGGACCGGGGCACGGCGGCCCGGGCGGCGGCCAGCCCGCTGCGCACCGCCCCCTCCATGGTGGCCGGCCAGCCGGTGGCGCACCACGCACCGGCCACGAACAGCCCGGGCACCGGCGTCCGGGCGCCCGGGCGCAGGGCGGCGGTGCCCGGGCGCCCCCGGAAGGTGGCGGCGTGCTCCCGGCTCACCGCCCCGTCGACCAGGCGGGCCGTCCGGGCGGCCGGGAAGATCCGGCCCAGGGCCTGGTGGTAGTCCCGGACCAGCGCCTCGGGCCGGCGCCCGATGTCGGCGTCGGCCCCGGACAGCGAGATGGCCAGATACTGGCCCGCGGGCAGGCCCGACGACCCCGTCCGGTCGAAGACGAACTGGACCGGCGAGTCGACGCAGGCGCAGAAGGCCAGGTCGGTCACCCGGCGGTCGAAGACCAGGTGCACGTTGACGATGGGCGAGGCGCCCAGGTCCTCGACCGGCCCGAGGGCGCCGGGGGGCACCAGGCCGGCGGCCACCGGAGGCGGGGCGGCCACGATCACGTCGTCGGCCTCGAGGTCCCCGTCACCGGTCGAGACCACCCACCCGGCCGCTCCCCGGGCCAGCCCGGTGACCGGCACCCCCAGGCGGACCCCGACCCCGGCGGCGGCCAGGGCCCGGGCCCCGTTGGTCCCGTGCAGCTGGCCCAGGGGGACGCTGGACCAGCCGATGTCGCCGGCGTCGGCGGCGTCGAGCATCCCGGTGCGGAACACCTTGACCGCCAGGGCCAGCGAGGCTTCGGCGGCCCGGACGTTCACCGTGGGCAGGGCGATCAGGTCCCACAGGCGCTCGACGGCCGCCGGTCGCTGGCCGTGTCGGGCCAGCCACTCGCCGAAGGTCACCTCGTCGAGGGCCGGGTCGGCCGGGTCCAGCCGGCGCAGGGCCAGGGCGGCCCGGACCGAACGCAGCCGGTCGGCCGGCGTCAAGAAGCGGTAGCGGGCCAGGGCCGGTCCGAGGTGCAGGGGGGCCGGAAGGCCCGAGCGCCGGATGGCCGACCGGCGGCCGCCGGGGGCCAGCACCGGCACGTCCAGGCGGTCCTGGAGGACGACCTGGTCGGTGGCCCCCAGCCGGTCCAAGAAGGTGCGGTAGGCGGTGCAGCAGCGCAGGAACACGTGCTGGCCGTTGTCGAACCACAGGCCCTTGCGCTGGAAGGACCAGGTCAGACCGCCCAGCTTCTCCCGCCGCTCGACCAGGGTCACCCGGGCGCCCCGGTCGGCCGCCTCCAGGGCGGCGGCCATCCCGGCCAGACCGCCCCCGACCACCACCACCCGGCTCACGGCCTCACCCCGGACAGGCTGCACAGGGCCACCCAGCCCTTCTCGGGGGCGGGCAGCGAGACCCGGCGCTCGATGACGGCCGCCGGGTCGTGCTCGATCCGGGTCAGCAGCCGTCGGTAGATGCCGGCCATGGCGGCCACGCAGGCCCGGCTCCGGTGGTCCAGCAGGTCGAGCAGCCCGAGGCCCCGGTCGAACCACTCCCGGGCCCGCACGCACTCGAAGGCCACCAGGTCGGCCACCGGGCCCGGCGGACCCGAGAGGTCGGCCGGGCAGCCGACCACCGCGGCGTCGGCCGCCGGCAGGTACACCCGGCCCCGGGCCGCGTCCTCCCGCACGTCGCGCAGGATGTTGGTGAGCTGCAGGGCCACCCCGAGGTCGTCGGCCAGGCCCCGGGCCCGGTCCCGGTCGCCCGGACCGTCGTCGGCCCCGAACACGGCCAGTGACAGCCGGCCCACCGAGCCGGCCACCCGGCGGCAGTAGCCGACCAGGTCCTCGATGGTCTGGTAGTCGGTCCCGGCCACGTCCATCTCGCAGCCGTCGATCAGCTCCCCGAAGGCGCCCAGGGGCAGCCCGTAACGGCGGCCGGCGTCGGCCACCGCGGCCAGCACCGGATCGGCGGTGTCGGGCGAGATGGGGTCGAGGTCCTTGCGCATCGTGGCCAGGGCCTCGAGGCGCTCGGCCGCCGAGGCCTCGCCGTCGCCGATGTCGTCGATCCGACGGGCCAGGGCGTAGACCGCCGAGAGGGCCTGGCGCTCGGGCGGCCGCAGCAGGCGGATGCCGTAGGCGAAGTTCTTGGCCTCGGCCCGGGTGATGCGCTCGCACTCCCGGTAGGCCAGGTCGGCGTTCACGCGGCCGACCGCCCGAGAGCCGGCCGGGCCAAGGGGGTGGCCGCCCGAGCCGGGGTGGCCGGGCCGACGACCACGGCGGCCAGCCGCCGGGCGAACACCCGCCGGCGGGGTCGGCACGGTCGGGCCAGGACGTCGTAATTGGCGGCCACCACGGCGTCGAGGGCGGCCTGACCCCCGGCCGTGAACCCGGCCACGGCCAGCCGGGTCCGCCAGGGCAGGCTGGCGGCCAGGGCCGGTCCGGCGGCCAGGAGCCGGCGGGCCCGGTTGACCTCGAGGGCGACCACCCGACGGAGGGCCGGCGAGGCCGACCGGGCCGCCAGGTCCTCGGGGCTGACGCCGGCCCGCCGCAGGTCGACCTGGGGCAGGTACACCCGGCCCCGGCGGGCGTCCTCGCCCACGTCCTGGAGGTGCTCGACCACCTGGAGCCCGTGGCAGACGTCGTCGGACAGGGCGACCCGCTCGGCGGTGGCCGCCCCGAACACGCCCAGCACCATCCGGCCCACCGGGGCGGCCGACAGCCGGCAGTACCCGAGGAGGTCGTCGAAGGTCTCGTAGCGGTCGACCACCTGGTCCTGCCGGTTGGCCTCGATCAGGTCGACGAACGGCTGGAGCGGCACCCGGCCCGAGACCAGGAGCGGGCTCACGGGAACGATCAGCGGGTGGGTGGCCCGGCCCTGGGCGGCCCGCCCGACCTCGGCCTCGAGCTCGTCGAGCTGGGCCCGGCGGTCGCCGCCGGCCTCGTCGCCCAGGTCGTCGGCCAGCCGGGCGAACCCGTACAGGGCCAAAAGATCGCTCCGCACGGCCCGGGGCAAGAGGCGCGAGGCCACCGGGAAGTTCTCCGAGCCGGCCTGGCCCAGGACGGCCGCCGCCTCGTCGACGGAATCCCGTTGCCGCCCCCCTGTACCTCGTGCCACCTGCGGCCGACCCTTCGTATAGCGCTGATGACCAGTCGTCCATCATTGTTATACGTGACGGCCGCGCACCGTCAAGGACCCCGGGGCCCGGTGGCCGGCGCCGGCCCGGGCGGGGCCGGGGAACGGAGCCCGGTCACCGGCCGGCGGGGTGGCCGGGCGGGCTGCTCAGCGGGTGGTGGCCAGCGGCCGGAGCAGGCCGATCATGGCCGACTCGACCACCCGGCGGGCGCCGGACAGCGCCGCCTGGCCGGTGGCCCGCAACCGGGGGGTGACCCGGGAGACCAGGCCGTCGGTGATCCCGGCGAACACCCCGTGCATGGGCTGCTCGCCCCGGACAAGTTCGTCGCGCTGGCCGAGCACGCCGGCGTCATGCGGCCGCTCACGCACGCGGTACTCGACGCGGCACTGCGCCAATGCGCCCGCTGGCACGCGGAGGGCATCGAGCTGAGCGTGGCCGTCAACCTGAGCGCCCCGAACCTGCTCGACGCCGGATTCCCGCTCG
>Ga0181519_10000908_pt1 | contig 26354 bp, 19 predicted proteins | sample PEATcosm2014_Bin_26_FD_121102 | JGI IMG/M metagenome (GOLD analysis project Ga0181519, IMG submission 121102) | Peatland microbial communities from MTU Mesocosm Facility, Houghton, MI, USA - PEATcosm2014_Bin02_10_metaG | ecosystem: Environmental > Terrestrial > Soil > Wetlands > Peat | place...
GTTCATTCAACGTCGAACTGGAAACGCGCATGCCGCGCCTTACATTGCGGGCGCGATTGTGCTGGCGGCTTCGCTGGTCTTCAGTTTCTTCGGGCACCGTCATATTTCCTTCGGCGTGTCGAAGTCGTCGGCGGAATCGGCGCGCTAGGTCCGCGGGTAAATCTTCCTTCGCGCACACGCATTGGTGACTTCCGTAATCCTGCCTTTGGTGCCCACGTGTGGGATAACTGAATTGCGGGCTCGGCTCACCAGCGGACGCACGCACAACCCAGAAAGCATGAAGCGCCTCTTCGCGAAGTAGCCGGTCGGATTCCGGAGAACGCTTTCAGGACCGGGATATGAAAGTTGTCGTACTGTGCGGTGGATTGGGCACTCGCCTTCGCGAGGAGACGGAATTCCGTCCCAAGCCGATGGTGGAGATCGGAGGACGGCCGATCCTGTGGCACATCATGAAAATGTATGCGCACTACGGGATGCGGGAGTTCATTCTCTGCCTGGGCTATCGCGGCAACATGATCAAGGATTACTTCCTGAATTATGAAGCCATGAACAATGACTTCCGGATTTCGCTGGGACGGAAGTCGCAGATTGAATTCATGGGAGCGCATCAGGAGCAGGATTTTACGGTCACGCTGGCGGATACGGGTCTCGAGACCATGACGGGCGGGCGTTTGCAGCGCGTGGCGCGGTATCTGGCCGATGACGATACGTTTCTGCTGACTTATGGCGACGGGCTGAGCGACGTGAATATTCGCGATCTGATCGGTTTCCATCAGAGCCATGGGAAGGCAGCGACGGTCACTTCGGTGCCGCCGATCTCGCGCTTTGGCGTGCTGGAAGCGGACGGGCAGGGGCAAGTGCAGCGCTTTATCGAGAAGCCAAAGACCAATGGACTGATCAGCGCGGGCTTCTTTGTATTCAACCGGAAGGTGCTCGAATATCTGACGGGTGCGGAGTGCATTCTGGAACGCGAACCGCTGGAACGCCTAGCGAAAGAAGGGCAACTTATGGCTTACCGGCATCATGGGTTTTTCTTTGCTATGGACACTTACCGCGAATACCAATATCTGAACGAACTGTGGGCCAGCGAGAAAACGCCGTGGAAGGTGTGGTCGGACGACGGGGAGCGCAATCAGAAGAGCCTGGCGGCCTCCAAGAAAGCGGGGACGGAATGAGCGCGTTCTGGAAAGACCGTTCCGTGCTGGTGACGGGGGGAACGGGACTGCTTGGCTCGTGGCTGGTGGGGAACCTGGTGGACGCCGGGGCGCAGGTGGTGTGCCTGGTGCGGGATTGGGTTCCGCAGAGCGAACTGGTGCGCAGCCGGCGGATTGAGCAAGTCAATAGCGTTCGGGGCGATGTGAACGACCGCGATCTGATCGAGCGAGCGCTGGGCGAATATGAAGTGGAAGTCGTATTTCATCTGGCGGCGCAGACCATTGTCGGCATCGCGAACCGCAACCCGATCTCGACCTTCGCTACCAATATTGGCGGGACATGGAACATTCTGGAAGCCTGCCGGCGCTCGCCGAAGGTCATGTCGATCGTGGTCGCGTCGTCGGACAAAGCGTATGGCGATCAGGAGAATCTTCCTTACGACGAGAGCATGCCGCTGCAGGGACGGCATCCTTACGATGTTAGCAAGTCATGCGCAGATCTGATCGCTCAGACTTATGCCACTAGTTATGACCTGCCTGTCGCTATAACACGGTGCGGCAATTTTTACGGGGGCGGCGACCTGAACTGGAACCGGGTGGTTCCGGGCACGATTCGCTCGGTGCTGCGGGGAGAGCGTCCGGTGGTGCGCTCGGACGGCAAGTTTGTGCGGGACTACTTCTACATTGAGGATGGCGCGGCGGCGTATATGCTGCTGGCGGAGCGACTGGCGGCGTATTCGGCGTTGCGCGGGAAAGCCTTCAACTTCTCAAACGAAAGCCAGATCAGCGTACTGGAGATGGTGGACCTGATCCTGAAGAAGATGAACTCCCCGCTTCGGCCGGAGATTCTGAACCAAGCGAGCAACGAGATACGACACCAGTTCCTGAGCGCCGAACGGGCGCGAACGATGCTCAACTGGAGTCCAAAGTTCACACTTGACGCGGGACTGGATCGCACGCTGGCGTGGTATCGCGAATTTCTGGGAGCGCCGGCGGCAATGGCGCAGGCCGGCAGGGGATAACGGAACATGCTTAAAACTCCCCGCCAGCTTCGCGAAGAAATCGGCACCCTGGTTCGACAATATTATGACGCGGCTTTGACGCCGCAGGCGTTCGCACCGGGTGAGAGCCACGTTCCGGTGTCGGGCAAGGTGTTTGACTCGTCCGAACTGGAGCACCTGGTGGAGGCATCGCTCGATGGCTGGCTGACCACGGGCCGGTTCGCCGCGGAGTTCGAGCGCGACTTTGCCGCGTTTATGGGTGTGCGCTGCGCGTCGCTGGTCAATTCGGGATCGTCCGCCAACCTGGTTGCGCTTTCGTGTCTGACCTCTCCGTCGCTCGGAGAGCGGCGATTGCGCGCGGGCGACGAGGTGATCACGGTGGCGGCGGGATTTCCGACTACCGTGAACCCGATCATTCAGAACGGGCTGGTGCCGGTATTTGTCGACGTTCAGGTGCCTACGTATGACGTCGATGTCGCGCAGCTCGAGTCTGCCTTTTCGGAGCGCACGCGAGCGGTCGTGCTGGCGCACACGCTGGGCAATCCGTTTGACATTGATGCGGTGATGGCATTTGCCAATCAACATAATCTCTGGGTAATTGAAGATTGCTGTGACGCGGTGGGGTCGACTTACAGAGGGCGACCGGTAGGGACGTTCGGGCATCTGGCCACTACCAGTTTTTATCCGGCGCACCATATCACGATGGGCGAGGGCGGATGCGTGCTGACGCAGTCTCCGGCGCTCAAGAAGCTGGTGGAGTCGTTTCGCGACTGGGGACGGGATTGTTGGTGCGATCCGGGGAAGTCGAACACTTGTGGCTGCAGGTTCGAATGGAAGCTCGGCGACTTACCGGCGGGATACGACCATAAATACACTTACAGCCACATCGGCTACAACCTTAAAGCGACCGACATGCAGGCCGCCGTCGGGGTCGCACAACTGAAAAAGCTGCCCTCGTTCATGGCGGCGCGGCGCGACAATTTCAGCAGGCTTCATGCGGCGCTCAAGGATCTCGACGACATCTTCGTGTTACCTGAAGCCACGCCGTTTTCCAATCCCAGCTGGTTTGGTTTTCCTCTCGCCGTGCGTCCCGATGCGCCCCTCACTCGCAACCGGGTTGTACAGTTTCTGGAATCGCGCAAGATCGCTACGCGGCTTTTGTTTGGCGGAAACCTGCTGCGCCAGCCCGCGTACCGAGAAATTCAACGGCGCGTGATCGGCAACTTGTCGAAGACCGACTTTGTGATGAATCAGGTGTTCTGGATCGGGCTCTACCCCGGCATCAGCGAGCCGATGATCGATTACGTGGCGCAGACGTTCCACGAGATGCGCAAGAGCGTAGCGCGGGGAGCCTAAGTTTGCAAATGGGTGACGATGACGAACCGACTCACTGAAGATCTCGACAACATTCTGGCTCGGACGGAGCCGCTATGGAGCGAGTTGCGGGGGGAACGCATCCTGATCACGGGCGCGACCGGCTTTTTTGGATGCTGGCTGCTGGAGAGCTTTGCCTGGGCGAACCGGAGGCTGAACCTGGACGCTCATGCGGTGGCGCTGTCGCGGAATCCGCAAACGCTGGCGCAAAAGGCGCGGCATCTGGCGGAGGACCCGGCAATCACTTTGCATGCGGCGGACATTCGGGATGGACAGTTCCCGGAGGGACAGTTTTCCCATGTCATGCATGCGGCGACCTCGGCCAGCGCACAACTGAATCGCGAGGAACCGCTCGTCATGTTTGACACGATCATGAGAGGTACACGGCGAACGCTTGAGTTCTCGCTAGCCCATTCCGTTAAGCGATTTCTTCTGGTCAGTTCGGGGGCAATCTATGGAGAGCAGCCGTCGGGTCTTACGCACGTCGGCGAATCGTTTTCGGGCGGGCCCGATCCCCTGAATCGCGCGTCGGCTTATGCGGAAGGAAAACGCGCTGCCGAGTTGCTATGCGCGGTTTCGGCGACGCCGACTTTTGAGACGACGGTGGCGCGCTGCTTTGCATTCGTGGGTCCCTACATGCAACTGGATGCGCATTTTGCCATTGGGAACTTCATCTCGAATGCGCTGCGAGGCGAAACCATCCAGGTGAAGGGCGACGGGGTGCCATTCCGGTCGTATCTGTACGCGTCCGACTTGGTGGTGTGGCTCTGGACGATGCTCTTCAGGGGGCGAGCAGGATGCGCTTATAACGTGGGCTCTGAAGACGCGCTGAATATTGCGGCGCTGGCGCACGAGGTGGCGGCGGCAGTGCCACCCGCGGTCAGAGTGCAGATCGCAGGCAAGCAGGCACCGGATGCGCAACCGCAGCGCTACGTGCCATCCACGGTGCGGGCGCGGACCGAACTGGGTCTGCATGCTGAGGTGCCGTTACGAGACGCGATTCTCCGCACCTACCAATGGTCCGCGGCGGAAGGGTATGCCAGGCGCGGGATACGAAAAGAAGCTCCCGCTCTTGGACACCACGCGTAAGCGAGCGAAAGACAGGTCAGCAAGACGATGACAGTACCAAGGCGACTAATACTATGACTGGCAACGACATATTTGATGAGCTGTTTGTACTGGAACTGGCCAACAATCACCTGGGCGACCTGCAACGCGGCCTGAAGATCATCAGCAACTACGCGCAGGTTGTGCGCTTCAACAATGTTCGCGCGGCCATCAAGTTGCAGTTCCGCGACGTGGACACGTTCGTTCACAAGGATTTCCGGCAGCGAGACGACATCCGCTACATCAAGAAAACGATCGACACGCGCCTGAAGCCTGAGGATTTCGTGACCATGGTGCAGGCCATTCGGGACGCCGGCTGCATCCCGCTGGCCACGCCTTTTGACGAGAGCTCGGTCGATTTCTGCTGCAAGCTGGGCATCCCAATTCTGAAAATTGCAAGCTCCGACTGCAATGACTGGATCCTGATCGAGACTATTGCGAAGACCAAGAAACCGGCGATCGTTTCGACGGGAGGCTCTTCCCTCAAAGATATCGACGACTTAGTAACATTCTTCGATAACCGACATATACCGCTGGCCATCAATCATTGCGTGTCGCTCTACCCGTCGGAGGATTGCGACATCGAGCTGAACCAGATCGACTTTCTGCGTAACCGCTACCCGACACACACAATCGGGTTCTCGACGCACGAGTACAAAGACTGGACTTCTTCCATGCTGTTGGCGTATGCCAAGGGAGCGCGAACTTTCGAACGGCACGTCGACATTCAGACGGAAGGGATGACGGTCTCGCCCTACTGCTCGGTGCCGGAACAGATCGACACGTGGTTCAAGGCGTTCCATCGCGCCAAGCGCATGTGCGGGGCTCCGGGGACGCAGAAGCGGCTTCCGCCGCAAAAAGAAATTTCCTACCTGGACTCGCTGGTGCGCGGCGTGTATGCCAAGCGCGATCTGCCAGTGGGGCACGTCCTGCAGGACGCGGACGTCTATCTCGCCATTCCGCTGCAGCAGGGACAGATTTCGTGCCGGGAGTTGATGCGGGGAGAAGTGATCCGGAAGGCGGTTCCGGCGCACCAGGCAATCATGATTGACGCCATCGATAGCCCGTACGCCAACATACCGTCGCTCACGGAACTTATCTACCATCGCGGGCTGCCGCCGCAACCCGCAGTTCTGTCGGCGAAGGCCGGCAGCGGCAAGTGAAAGGTCTTGTAGAAGTGAAGACCATCAGCGTAGTGACGCCGTGCTTTAACGAAGAAGGCAACGTGCGCGAAGTTTATGAGCGGGTGCGCAGCCTGATGCTGAAGCTCGGGCGCTATCGCTACGAGCATATTTTTATCGATAACGCGTCGCACGACTCCACCTTTGCGGTGCTGCGCGAGATTGCGGCCGACGACGCGAACGTGAAGGTGATCCGCAACGCGCGAAACTTCGGGCACATCCGGTCTCCCATGCACGCCATGTTTCAGGCGAGGGGCGACGCCATTATCGTTCTGATGTCGGACTTGCAGGATCCTCCGGAAGTGCTGGAGCAGTTGATTGAGCAATGGGAACAAGGCTTTCCGATCGTGATTGCGGCCAAGCATACGAGCCGCGAGGCCGCGCCCATGTTCCTGCTGCGGAAGCTGTTTTACCGCCTGGTGAACCACCTGGCCGACGATATTGAGACTTACGAGAACTTCACTGGGTTCGGGCTTTACGATCGCAAGGTGATCGACCTGGTCCGCCAGTTTGGCGACCCTTATCCGTATTTTCGGGGCATGATCGCGGAGATCGGACTGCCGCACGCCGAGGTTGTTTACGAGCAGCAGCGGCGCAAGAGCGGGAAATCCAAGAACAACTTTTACACGCTGTACGATCTCGCGATGCTGGGGATCACGAAGCTCTCGAAGGTGCCGCTGCGGCTGGTGACTTTTGCGGGCTTTGCCGGGTCACTCTTATCGCTGCTGGGCGGAACTGTTTACTTCGGATACAAGCTGCTTTTCTGGCGGCAGTTTACGGTGGGCATCGCGCCCATTGCCATCGGCATGTTTTTTCTAGGCTCGCTGCAACTTTTGTTTATGGGCATACTGGGCGAATACATCGGGAACATCCACACGCAGGTGCATAACCGTCCGCTGGTGGTGGAGCGCGAGAAACTGAACTTTGAGCACGAGATGGGAGCGCCGATGCCACGGGCCGAACTGGCGTCGGGCGCGACTTCCGGCAACTAAGAGAACGGCCGTCGGGGACAGAGAACAGGTGGAGATACTTGAACAACCCGGACTCGCTGATCGCCGCAGGATGGAGTCCGCGGCGGGGCGACCGCTTCCGGAATTGATTCATTTGCAGAACTGTCCTTTCTGCAAGACCAGCCGCGGCTCATGGGAACTCGACGCTGTCACGTATGGCGCTGGCCCGTTCGAGAGAGAACTGTTTTCGGTCTACCGCTGCGGCGGGTGCGGGATCGGAATCACGGATCCGGTGCCGTCCGAGTCAGACAGTCACTTATTGTATGAAGACCGGACATCCTCGGATTTTCAGGGGGATAACTCTTCGATGGCCGCGAGGCTCAAGGATGCGGTTGCGGATCGCGACGTGCGAACGATGGTGGGCAACGCGCGGCTTGGCTCGCCGGTAAAAAAGATACTCGATTACGCCTGCGGCAACGGGGCTTTCGCGCTTTCCCTGCGGAGGACGTTTCCGGAAAGCGCGGTATGGGCAACGGACTACCACGAGGCAGCTCCGCCCATGATCGAAGGGGAAGACATTCATTACTCGGACTATGCCGGACTGACGGCGCACACTCCCTTTGACCTTGTTCTCTGCCGCCACGTTCTCGAGCACACGTATCATCCTGTGGATTTCCTGAAAGGCATAAGCGACCTGATGTCTCCGGGCGGCGTTTTGCTGGTTGAAGTGCCCAACCTGGAGGCCCCGCTACGGAACGTTTTCGGCAAATATTGGGACGGCTACTACGTTCCTTATCATCCCATTCATTTTTCCAAAGCCGCATTGAAGCAGGCGGCGTTGGACGCGGGATTGGTTCCGGAGCACTCAGGTGGGTGCGAAATGCCGAAGATAGGGAGGTCGCTGCGAAACCTGATCGGGTGCGGGTATAACTCAGTGTTGTTTGCGGCGGGAGTGCTATTGCATCCCTTGCAGTTTGGCGCTCGGCTCCTCACCGGGCAGCCCACGTGCCTGCGCTTGTGGGCGCGCAAGAGCTAGTCCCCGTGACCGCGTAGATTATCCCACTGTTTGCCATCGGGTTGCGAGGGCAGCGTGCGTTTCGGGGAACTCCACAAGTGGGCGCGGTTGGTGTGAGGGAAGAGTAGGGATCCTTCGACCGCGCGGGACGACTCGCTTCGCTTCTCGTTCCGCTGCGCTCAGGATGACACGGCCGTAGATGAAGATATCGCTAAAGCGATAGCCTGATACCAACCGATTTTCAGCGAGTTGTTTGACGGCTTACTCTCTCCAAAATACCTGGAAGATTCCGGCTTGACCATGGTTGGGGAACTTTTTCTCCACCTCGGCTCTTACTTCCGAGTTCATGCGGCCGACGGGGAAAAAAGGAGCTTCGTTGATCACTACCACTTTTACATCCGTGGATTGGAGGGCGCGCAATACTTCATCTGGCTTGGCGCCTGCATCGTCGCGGGTGATGTTTTTCAGGCCGGAGAGAAAGTAAACCTCGGGGCAATCGTTTCCGGCGTAAAGCAGACCGTTCGGCGAATGCTGCTGCAGGAAGCGGCTCAGTTCCTCGAAGACGCGAGCGTTTTCGATGCGCACGCCGCCGCGGGGTAGTCGCAACTTGTCCATGTGGCCGACTTCGTGCGTCAACTCCGCGACCTGCATGGGAATGAGCGAGACGACTCCGAACGCCGTGTAAAGGACGGCCACCGAAACCAGGACATAAGTTCCGGGCTGCTTCTTGCTGGTGGAGACGATGGACACAAGAGCGAGCAGGGTCAGCGGCAACGCATAGCAGAGATATACGGGAGCGGCGAAGGGATACTGGACGAGGGTGCAGGTCGCCGCGAGAGAAGTTAGCAGCATGACCTGTTGCCGCTGAAGAAGGCTGCGGTCACGGCTTCTGGCGGCCACGGCTACTACGACGACGCCCAGACAAACCACGACCGGGGTCAGCATTACTGCCGAAAACCACACTCCCGACAGAATGCGCATCGACTGCGTGGCGCGCACGGCGATCACGATCGCTCCCACGCCGAAAGCCGCGCCCACGGCCTTGCCTTGAAACTTATCCCAATACATGGCGGCGGCAAGAATGGCCAGGAGCGGCAGCACGAAAGCGACGTATTGAAGCGGGGCGGGACGGATGACGGCAAGATCCGCGACGTGCCCGGCGACGCTCGAGGCCATGCCGGAGGCGAAGCTGCGGAGAGACCCGGATAGCGCATAGGGCGCCAGCAACATCGCGAGGGGAGTTAGAACGCCGAGGCCAAATGGAGTGACGAATCGCAGGAGCGCTGCGAAACGTTGTGTGGTTGGCGCCGACACCTTATGGTCGCCGAATAAGATGAGGGAGACCATGGCCGTAGAAGGGAGGACAAAATGGTAGAACTCTGCCATGGTCAGACGAGCATGGAGCACGTAGAGCAGCGTCCCGAGGAAGGCGGACAAGGCGCCCAGGCTGAAGGCGCGATATCCCCAGCTCGTTTTCGCGGGCTCGCTCGACGCGTGGTCGCTTTGTTCCAGAAAAGCCAGAAACAGGAGCGCGCCGGCAATGAAATAGGCTCCGATAACTTTGATTGCCAGGGAGAGTCCGCCGCACAGTCCTGCTACTAACAGCCACTTTCTGGTTCTTACTTCGAGGTAGCGCAGGAGAGCCGCCGCGCCGAAGGTGGCGAAGAACAGGTTGTACCAGGAAGGCATGGCGGCGGGATAATTCGGGAAGCTCCAGGAGACCGCGAGGAGCGTGACGAGGCCAGCGCCGAGGGCGGAGGTGAAGCGCAGCGCGATGTAGTAGACGGCGGGAATCCAGGCCAGAAAAAACAGGAACACGCAAATTCGTAGCGACATCAGGTTCACGCCCAGGGTGCGGAAGGCTAGGGCATGGATCATGCTGAGACCGCCAGTGTAGATCTCAGCGTAGTCGCGATGGGGAAGCTGGCCTTGCAGGACGCGCAGGGCACTCTGGGCGAGGGTTCCATCATCGGCCGGAACCCAGCCGTTGCCGATGCGAAGGCCGACGTAAGTGCCAGCGATCAACAGAACCGCGGCGAGGACTACCCAACGAAGAACTTGGTCATGACTCGTCGAAGAGACGCCAGCTTCACTCTGGACGGCGTCCGATTCTGTTGATTCCAACTCGCGAACTTTTATTTCAACCTTCAGCACTTCGCGGCCGGAAGTCGTCGTGGGCTCGCTTGTCGCGGCTGGCTTCTCGATGTCGCGGCTCATTTTGCCTCCAGAGCGGTCAGTCGGAGTTTGGTTTCGGTGCTGTCCTGATTCAAGCGCAGAGCGGTCTCGTACTCGGCGCGCGCGGTGGCCCGATCTCCACTTTTTTCGAGCGACTCGCCCAGCCAATAGTGGTAATCCCAGACCTTGGGATCGAGGGCGACGGCTTGCTGAAGATAAGTTTGGGCTTCCTGATTGCGGCCTTCTTTGAGCAGGGTGCGCCCCAGAAAATGTTTCGGTCCCGCCTCTTCGGGAGCGAGTGCGACCGCACGCGATAACAATCGTTCCGCTTCCCGATATTGGCCATCCATCAGGTGAATGTTCCCGCAGTTATAAAGGGCTGAATAGAGATCGGGCTCCTTCTGCAGAATCTCGGAGCAGTAGGCCAGAGCCTTATCATAGTCGCCCATGCGGCCGTAGAGTCCGGCGAAGGCTGCAGTCCCCATCTCCGATTTCACGTACTCGGGCGGCACCCTTTGCAGCCAGAAGCGGCCCTGGTCGAACCTTCCGGCTCGAATGTAGGTTTCCGCCAGCGCCAGCGGAGCGTAGCTCAGATCGGGATGCAGGCGGACCGCCGACTCTGCCAGTTCAATCGCGCGGTCGTGCGCGCCGCGCTTGCTGTATTCGGCGGCAAGACCGACCGAGGCGTAGGGGTTGTCGGGATAGAGGGCGTGACCCCGGCTCCAGAGGAGCAGATCGTTCGCCCAGTAAACTTGCTGCGAGAGCGAGGCGCCCACATAGACAAGACCCAGCGCAAGAACGGCGGCGACTCTGACCGTCTGCGAACTCCATTGCTTAATGGATGGCAAGCGCTGGCACGCCATCGCCAACAGGATTGCGAAGCCGACCGAAGGCAGGCAGATATAGCGATCCCTGACGAAATCGCCATTGCCGAAATTGCGGAGGTAGAGCGCCGGGGCGAGCCCAACCAGCAGCCAGAGCCCGGCAAAAGCAACCGTCGAGTTCCCTTCCCGGCGATTCCAATACCACAATCCGGCGAGGGCTGCGAGCAGCAATAAGACGGGTGCTATAAGTTGAGTCAGGATTGCGTGGGTGACATAGGGCGTGTAATAGAGGCCGGTTAGTCCCACGGGAACCAGGAGCTTCCAGAGATAGAAGCTGATCACGAGCGGCAAAGTACGGGCCAGATCGACGATTCCGTGGCTCGGATCAAACTGTCCGGCAGCGTGGGGCAGAGCGTGTTTACGTAGCAGGACGTACGCAAGGGTAACCAAGACAAAGGGCGTTGACTCGGCAATGGCCCATAGAACTCTGCGTGTGGGAGTCATCTTCCCTTCCGCGGGATTCAGCCAGGCATAAATTGCTACGAGCGCTGCGAAGCTTACCGCCATCTCTTTCGTTAGAAGCGCGCAGGCCAGCAAGAATAACGATGCGATCCAACAGGCTACTTTGTTGTGACCGCGGGGGTTCCGGGCAGTGAGGAAGGCGACAAAGGCGAGCGCGAACGACATGGTGACCATCGAGTCAGAAGCGGCGGAAATCCAGGAGACGGCCTCGATGTGGATGGGGTGCAAGGCAAAGATCAGCGCGGCAAGAGCGGATGTCCAGTATTCGATTCCCAGTTTTCGGGCCAGCCAGAATACGGAGAGCGCGGCGCCAACATGCGCCAGCAGCGCGCCCAGATGCCAACCCCAGGGCCGCAATCCGAAGAGCGCGTAGTTCAGCATGGACCAGACGACAAAGAGCGGGCGGTAATACACCTGATGCCGCGCCATGTGGTACCAGAGGTCGCTTCCAAAAGCGCGGGGAAGGTTGCTCCAGCTGCGAATGATCGGATTATTGACGATCTGAGGCCAGTCGTCCCAGACAAAATCGAAAGACAAGGAGCCGCTATAGACGACCAATGTGGTCAACGCCAGGAGGGACACGAAAACATTGGGGCGGCGCAGATACTTGGCGAGCACCTCGGCGGCGCTGGGTTCTCGATCCATTTTTGTGGCTAACGATTCCACCTGGCAGACGCCTTTCGCTTCCCTCGCGGGTCGCAGATTCAACTGTGCGGACTGGCTCATACTAACGTTCCGCCGCTCTGCGCGCATGTTACCCAGGTTACCTACGTGTGTGACTTGTCTGCCCGTTTCGCCGTGCCGTTTGCGACGATATTCCCATGGGGTCTGTGGCCGGAACCCAAGCCGCGAAGGAAACATCGCCGGTGTTGTGCGTCGACCTCGACGGCACACTGATCCGGGGAAATCTGCTGTGGGAGTGCATCCTCGTCCTGCTCAAAACGCATCCTGCTGTTCTATTTCTGCTGCCGTTCTGGCTGCTTCGGGGACGCGCGTTTCTCAAGAAGCAGCTTGCGGGCCGCATCCAGCTTGATGCCACGCACCTTCCGTATCGTCAGGAAGTGGTCGATCTTCTGCGTCAGGAAAGGCTCGCCGGACGCCGGGTTGCGCTGGTTACGGCGGCGGATCACAAGCTGGCCAGGTCGATCTCCGACCATTTGGGACTATTCGACGAAGTGCACGCCAGCGACGGCGAAACGAATCTGAAGGGAGCGGAGAAGGCGGCGTTTTTGGTGCAGCATTTCGCCTCAACGGGCTTTGATTACATTGGAGATTCGACCGCCGACCTGGAGGTGTGGCGGCAGTCCCGGGCAGCGTACGTGGTTGGAAGCGCGGCGCGCGCATTGCAGGCGGCGGAAGTTACGACGCTCAAGGCCAGGATCGCCGAGCCGCGGACTTCTTTGCGAACGTGGATAAATGCCCTGCGCGGCCACCACTGGGCAAAAAACCTTCTGCTATTTCTGCCGCTGGCGCTTTCGCACAATCTGGCGATCGAGTCAGTGGTCCGCACGCTGGCGGGGTTTGGGCTCTACGGGCTGTGCGCTTCGGGGCTTTATATTCTCAACGACCTGCTTGACCTGCATTCGGATCGCGAGCATCCGTGGAAAAAAGAGCGGCCATTTGCGGCGGGGAATATTTCGATTCCCGAGGGCCTGTTCGCAGCGTTCGGGCTGCTATGCTCGGCGATCGGGTTGGGCCTGCTGCTCGACGCGCAATTTGGGCTGGTGCTGCTGGGATATGCGGCGCTCACGACCTGGTACTCGCTCCATTTGAAGAAGATTGCGCTGCTTGATGTTTTTGTGCTCTCCAGCTTTTACAGTTTCCGAATTCTCGCGGGCGCAATGATTTCGGCGACGCCGCTGTCACAGTGGTTTCTGGCGTTCGCGATGTTTTTCTTTCTCAGCCTCGCAATGGCGAAGCGCTATTCGGAATTGCTCCATGCAAATGACCTGATCGCGTCCGGAAAGTCGGGGCGCGGGTATCGAGTGGCAGATCGCGAACTTCTGCTCGCCCTTGGAGTTGGGAGCAGCTTTTCGGCGGTGGTCATTCTCAGTCTGTACGTGCATAGCCAGGAAGTGCGGGTGCTTTACCCGTCGCCCGAATGGCTGCTTTTGCTTTGCCCGATTGTTCTCTACTGGCTGAGCCGGACCTGGCTACAGGCGCATCGCGGCGAGTTGAATGAGGATCCGGTAACGCTCGCGATTCGCGACCGGGTCAGCTATGGGGTGGCACTGGCCTCGGCGGCGGTGATCGCCGGAAGCATGATAAGCGTGAACTTTTAATATGCCTGGGCAATCCACAGCGTTGCGGAAAGAGCCGGCAGCGGGCGAACGCGCTGGAATGCGCACGGGCAGCTACCTCTCATGGGGACGCTATCCGAAGACCATACACAGCCACGTGTACAAACCGGCGTGGGATGATCAGATTCCGGCGATTGTCAAAGGCGCGTCGGCTGGAGAATTACTGCCTTACGGGATGGGCCGCAGCTATGGCGACTCGTGCCTGAACGCGCAGCGGGCGCTGGTGGACTGCCGGCGGCTTAACCGCATACTTGGCTTTGACGAAGCGACGGGCGTGCTGCGGTGCGAAAGCGGAGCCAGTTTCGCCGCGATCATCGAAGTGTTTCTTCCCAAGGGCTGGTTCGTTCCGGTGACTCCGGGCACGAAGTTTGTGACGGTGGGGGGAGCGATTGCGAACGATGTGCATGGCAAGAATCATCATTGCGCGGGGACGTTCGGGGCTCATGTACGCCAACTGGGGCTGCACCGGTCGGGCGAAGGGCCGGTGTTCTGCAGTCCGAGCGAGAATGCAGAGATGTTTCGCGCCACGATTGGCGGGCTTGGGCTGACGGGCGTTATTGCGTGGGCCGATATTCAACTTCGACCGGTGGCTGGACCGTGGATCGATTGCGAACTTGCCCCCTTTGAATCTCTAGCTGGATTTCTGGATCTCAGCGGCGAGAGCGATGGGCGGTTCGAGTACACGGTGGCGTGGTTAGACTGTTTTGCGGGAAAGAAGGCGCGGGGGATTTTTTTCCGCGGAAATCATGCGGCCGAAGCGGGCGGAAAGCTGCGTCCGAAACTGGGTCCGAAACTTCCCTTTGCTTTGCCCGCGTGGGTGCTGAACCGCGGCACGGTGAAGGCATTCAACACCGCCTATTATTACGCGCATGCAGCCAAGCGAGGCACGACGCGGGTGGGCTATGATTCGTTTTTCTATCCACTCGACTCGCTGCGGCAGTGGAACCTGCTTTACGGCAAGCAGGGGTTTCTGCAATACCAGTGCGTGCTGCCGTCGGCGAACCTCGCGGCGCTCGAAGAGCTGCTGGATCGCATCGCGCACTCGGGGATGGGTTCTTTTCTCGGCGTGCTCAAGCAATTCGGCACCGCTCCGGCGGCCGGAATGCTGTCATTCCCGCGTCCCGGGCTGACTCTGGCGCTTGATTTTGCGATGCGCGGGGAACGAACCTTGGAACTGCTGCGTTCGCTGGATGATGTCGTGTGGCAGAGCGGCGGCGCGCTTTACCCCGCCAAGGACGCTCGCATGAGCAGCGCAATGTTCGAGTCTTCATTCCCGCGGTGGCGGAGTTTCGTTCCTTATATCGATCCAAAAATGTCGTCGTCGTTCTGGCGGCGCGTCACGGGGCCACAATGACCATGACGATGGGCTCGGCGGGTTCTCGGGTCGCAGCTTTGAGGAAGGTCGTTGTGCTTGGAGCTACATCCGGCATTGCGATGGAGGTACAGCGGCAACTGGCGCGGCGGGGATGCGAGTTGCTGCTGGTGGCACGGTCATCTGAGCGACTGGAGGCGGTGCAGTCCGACCTGCTGGCGCGCGGGGCAAAGCAGGTGCAGATATGGGAGGCCGACCTGGCTTCCACTCCACAACATGCTGCAATTGTGGATTTTGTCCGACGATCGTTTTCGGATTACGACACGGTGCTGCTGGCCTATGGGTCGTTGCATGAGCAGAAGCAGTCGGAAGCGTCGGTCGAGACTCTGCTAGATGAACTCAATATTAATTTCGTTAGCGCATCGGCGATTCTTACGCTATTCGCGGCTGAGCTTGAGCGGCGTCGCATGGGCTGTATTGCCGCGATTACTTCGGTCGCCGGGGATCGGGGACGGCGGTCGAACTACGTTTACGGGTCCGCAAAGGGAGCGCTCGCGCTTTTTCTGCAAGGGCTGCGGAGCCGGTTACATGCCGCCGGCGTTGCGGTGATTACTATTAAGCCGGGACCGGTGCAGACTCCAATGACCGACCATCTTGCTGGCGCGGGGCGCTTTGCCGATCCTGAGGTGGTGGCGCGCGACATTGTGCGCGCTTTGGAGCGGCGGGCGCCGGACGTGGTCTACGCTCCGAAGATCTGGAGATATGTGATGAGCGCGGTGGAACACATTCCGGAAGGGATTTTCAAACGGCTGTCGTTCTGACGACCGGATTGCTGGGTGGAAGCAAAAAGGGCCGCATCGCTGCGGCCCTTTTTCATGTTCTGAGAACGAGAGCTAAGGACTGTTTTCTAGCGTCTTCCTCTGCCACCACCACCGCCGCTGTGACCACCATGGCCTCCGCGGCCACCACCACCACCGCCGCCTCCTGGGCCGCGTCCACGACCTCGACGACGATTGCGATCGCGATCGCCTCCGCCGCCTCCACGAGAATCGCGGCCACCATCGGGGCGCGCTGCCGCTACTGGCTCGACGGAACCGGCCATGGCATCGACGCGGTTGAAGTTCGGCTCGTCGTCGGCGTCAAAATCAGCTCCGCCTTCGATCACCGCGGTGGGCGTGCCCTGCGCGACTGCGGGAGCGACGTCGCCTTCCGGAGCCATGTCACCTTCCGGAGGGGGAGGAGCGCCGCCACCCATTTTGGCGCGCTGCTCTTTCAGGATGGCCTTGCGCGAGAGCTTGATGCGGTTGCCTTCGACGGCCAGGACTTTTACCAGGACCTGGTCGCCCTCTTTGAGTTCGTCACGGACATCTTTGATTCTGTGTTCGGCAACTTCGCTGATGTGGAGCAGTCCATCGAGGCCGGGAAGAATTTCGACGAACGCGCCGAAGTCGGCGAGGCGGCTTACTTTTCCGAGGTAGGTCTTCCCTACTTCGGCGGAGGCAGTGAGATCGCGGATAATCTGGAGCGCTTTGTTGGCGGAGACTTCGTCGTTCGAAGCTACGTTGACCTTGCCGGAATCTTCGACGTCGATTTTTACTCCGGTCTGCTCGATGATGCTGCGAATCATCTTGCCGCCTGGCCCAATCACGTCGCGAATCTTATCGACCGGAATCTGAAGGGTATAGATTCTGGGAGCGTAGGCCGAAACTTTGACGCGCTGTTCGGTGAGGACTTCATCCATCTTGCCGAGGATGAAGAGGCGTCCGCGCTGGGCCTGGGCGAGAGCTTCGCGCATGATCTGGGCGGTGATGCCGCCAACCTTGATATCCATCTGGAGGGCGGTGATGCCTTCCTTGGTTCCGGCGACTTTGAAATCCATGTCGCCGTAGTGATCTTCTGCGCCCGCGATGTCGGTGAGGATGGCGTACTGGTCGCCTTCTTTGACCAGACCCATCGCGACTCCGGCTACCGGAGCCTTGAGCGGGACGCCTGCGTCCATCAGCGAGAGCGACGCACCGCAGATGGTGGCCATCGACGAGGAGCCGTTCGATTCCAGAATGTCGGAGACTACGCGCATCGCGTAGGGCCAGTTGTCTTCTGTCGGAAGGACGGATGAAACGGCGCGCTCGGCGAGAGCGCCATGGCCGATTTCGCGGCGACCTGCGCCACGGAGGAAAGCGACTTCTCCGACGGAAAAGGGCGGGAAATTGTAGTGCAGCATGAAGCGCTTTTTGGCTTCGCCTTCGAAGCCTTCGAGGCGCTGCATATCGTCACTGGTGCCGAGGGTGGTGGTGACCAGCGCCTGGGTTTCGCCGCGGGTGAATACGGCGCTGCCGTGGGCGCGCGGGAGAACTCCGACCTCGATCCAGATTTCCCTGATCTGATCGAAGGCTCGACCGTCGGGACGATGCTTTTTGTGGATGACCTGGTCGCGGAAGATACGTTCGCGCAGGGTCTCGTAATATTCCTTGAATTTCGCTTTGGCCGCAGCGTCTTCTTCCGGGATGGCGGCCAGTTGTTCTTTTTCCAGAGTTCGGACGAGTTCGTAGCTTTCGGATTTCGGATGCTTCTGGGTGTCGAGAGCGTCGGACAGGCGCGCGCCGATTTTCGACTCCAACTCTTTATAGTAGGCGTTGTCGAATTCGGGAGGCGTTACCTTACGCTTGGGCTTGCCGACCTTGCGGCGCAGCTCTTCGATGGCGGCGCAAATCTTTTTAATTTCGGTGTGCGCGAATTCAATCGCATCGACTACTGTTTCTTCTTTTACTTCCTTGGCGCCGGATTCGATCATCAGGATGGCTTCGGAGGTGCCGACAACCATGATGTTCAGCAGGCCTTCGCGCATCTCGCTATAGGTGGGATTGGCGATGAAGCGGCCCTCCACCAGGCCGACGCGCACGGCGCCGATGGGGCCGAGGAATGGAATGTCAGAAACTGTCAGCGCGGCGGAAGCGGCGTTGATGCCGACTACATCGGGATCGTTTTCGGTGTCGGCGGAGAGCACGAAGGCGATGACCTGCGTCTCGCATTTGAAACCTTCGGCGAACATGGGGCGGATGGGACGGTCAATCTGGCGGCTCGTGAGCACTTCGCGCTCGCTCATGCGGCCTTCGCGCTTGATGAATCCACCGGGAATACGTCCGCCGGCATAGGTGTATTCGCGGTAGTCGACGGTGAGCGGGAAAAAGTCGATGCCGGTGCGCGGCTCGGGATTGGCGACAGCGGTCGCAAGCACAACGTTCTCGCCGAGGCGCACGAGGGCGGAACCATGGGCCTGCTTGGCGAGCTTTCCGGTTTCGAAGGAGAGGGTTTTGCCGCCAGCGATTTCGACGGTAACTACGGTAGGTTCAGGCTTCATAAGTCATCCTTTATTTTGGCAGGAGCGCGGGCGCGCCAATGCGGAGTTCGCCTGGATAGGCAAAAGGCGAATGCCAGTGCGGCTCGCGGTCGGGAAAACGCACGTTGTTAAGGCTCTCGGAGTTGAAATCCGGCCCCCACTGGGCCGGTCACGTTTATTTGCGGATGCCGAGCTTGGAAATAACGGTCTTGTACCGTTCCGAGTCGTACTTCTTAAGATAGTCGAGGAGGCGGCGACGCCGGCTCACCATCATGAGAAGTCCGCGGCGTGAGCCGTGATCTTTCAGGTGCGTTTTGAAGTGTTCCGTCAACTGACCGATGCGCTCGCTCAATAGCGCGATTTGAACTTCCGGGCTTCCGGTATCGGTAGGGTGCGTGCGATACGTGTCAACGACGGATTGCTTTTGCTCTCTGGCTAGCACTAACCTATTGCACTCCTGTCTCTTCTCATTTTCGTAACGAGTTTGAGGATAGCACAATGGAGGGGGAACTCGCTACTCGGCCCACTTTTGGGTGGTGTCCTAATTCCAATTCATTCACCACCGAGTCACAGAGTCACGGAGAACACCCAAACCTTAAGGAAACCAAAGAAGCGGAAGGTTTTCAGCAAGCAGTTGGGGTTTTCTATGTCGCTGTGGTGAGAAACCAGGTTAGGATGCTACCCGGATTTGGGGAGTGTCCTCAATATCTGCGATTATATTTTTGGGGTTGGACAGCGCCGGAATGTCCCGCCTGAGGCTAGTAGGGTGTAAACTTTTTGTAGGAGACTGACATGGAAGCGGCTAGATCTGGAGGAATTTTTGTAGCCTTTTTTGTAAGCATTTACGTCGCTTATTTCCTAAGTTGTCTCCCGCTATTTCTGTCGGGAGAGCGATGGAGGGCAGCGGAGGACACGGCGCGGGCGCGCCGTCTGGCGGACGCTAAGATGAATGCAAGACTCCTGCGACTCGACATCTGACGCGTTCCAGGATGGGTCCGCAGTACGGGTAATCAGAGTTTTCCTAAGCCTCACTTATCAACATTCATGATTCAGAGTGACGCGCGTTTCGGGTTTATACTGAATCAGTAAACAATCGTTAAGGAAGCGGCCACGCCCGGTTGAATCCATCCGGCAGGAACTGGGACAACTCGTTCTTTTGTGCGCCCGGCCACTCAACGAAGTAACGCCATAATATTTGGGAGACTGCCATGCCTAGAGGCCGATCAACATTTACCAAGCGCCAGAAGGAACAAGCCCGGCAACAAAAACAGCGCGACAAGAACGAGCGTAAGACACAGCGTAAGCAGGATCGTCCGGAAGGAAGTACGACCGAACTGGATGAGGAACGCGAAATGCGGGAACTCGCGGAGGCCCAGGCAGCGTTGTTCCGTATCGGAGCGGAGGACGAACCGGATTTGCCAGAGGTAGCTCCGCACGGCAAGTAAGCGATTTTCGAAGGTCGGGTATTCCTGAAAAGCGATGGCCGGGATCAATGATCCCGGCCATCGTAATTTCCCGCCAACAAAAGTTCCGCTATACGAAGACTTCGCCGGGCAAGCGGGTCAGAGTCCGTGATGCGAGGGTGTTCTGAATGGCCCGTCGAGGCCGGTCTTCAGTCGATCCATTCAACTGCTTGCGTTCGATGCGCAGCTTCAGGGTGCGCTCGATGTTTCGGAGGTCCAGAACCTCCACGCCGGTAACGAGCGTTGAAGCCCTTCCCTGCAGTCCGGCGCGTCCGGTTCTGCCAACGCGGTGAATGAAGTCTTCGGCCATCTTGGGCAGGTCGTAGTTGATGACGTGGGCCACGTCGTCAACGTGCAGTCCGCGGGAAGCAACGTCGGTTGCGACCAGAACCTGGTAGCGGCCTTCCTGAAATCCGCTGAGCGCGCTGTTGCGCTGCGATTGGGTACGGTCGCCGTGAATCATGGCCACCGAGAAGCCGTCGCGTTCGAGATCGCGGGCCAGCCTCTGAGTGCCGCGCTTGGTGCGGGCAAAAACCAGAGTCTGTCCCTTCTCGGCATAGAGCAACTGGCGGAGGACTTCCAGTTTTTCGGTGGGTCGAACTTCGTAGGCTTCCAGGCGAACGCTTTCGGCGGGCTTGAGGATGGAACCCAGCGCAACTCGGACCGGATCGCGCATGTAGTCGTGCACCAGCGCGGCTACCGACTGTTCAAGGGTGGCTGAGAAACAGAGCGTCTGGCGCTGCTCGGGCACGACCTGCAAAATGCGGCGGATCGAAGGCAGAAACCCCATGTCGAGCATGCGGTCGGCTTCGTCGAGGACAAGAATCTTGACGTGGCGAAGGTTGGCAAATTTGCGGGTGATGAAATCCTGAAGGCGACCGGGGGTCGCGATTACGAATTCCGAGCCGGCGCGCAGACTGTCGATCTGGGCTTTTTCGGAGACGCCGCCGATGACAAGCGCGGCCTTGGGCATGTTCTTGCCGGCGAGTTGCTTGTACTGCTCATGCACCTGCATGGCGAGTTCGCGGGTCGGCAACAGTATCAGCGCGCTGATGTGGGGCGACTGCTCGCGGCGGAGCATTTCGATAATCGGAATCAGGAAAGCCAGCGTCTTGCCGGTTCCCGTCTGGGCAGTGCCTAAAACGTCTTTGCCGGCGAGGGCTGGAGGAATTGCCAGAGCCTGGACGGGGGTGGGTGTAACAAAATCGGCTGCCGCCAGCTTCTGCTGCAAAACAGCAGACAGGGGCAGTTCACTAAAGGTATTCATTCTTTGTATTTCTTTCTGGAGGGGCCAATATCAGGTCTCAGACACACTTTTCTCACGCAGAGTTCGTTCAGACAGAGATGTCGAGAGTTCAATGCCGCTCGCATTCAAATTGGCGCTGGAACCAGGCGGGCAGGAAATGCGGAGGTGATGCGGATCCAACAGGATCCCCGCTTAACGAGCAAACCGTAGCAAAAGCGTTAATACGAGTATAGCAGAAGATGGGGCGGGGTGGCGTTACCAGGGTCATGTTTACCCGTATGTGGAAAAGGCAGGCTGGAATTCTCCAGCCTGCCCTGTTTACTGTTTTGTTATGCTTACGTTACTTGGCTGTGGTACCCGCGCTGACAACAGCGGAAACGAAGCTTGCGCCGTTGGGCGTGCCGAGTCCCGTGACATTATCCCAGCCGGGGCCGGTCGTCAAAGACGTGTCGGTGCCGAAGGAGAGGACGTACCAGCGGGTCGAGGTTCCGTTGTACAGCATACTGACAAAATCAGTTGTGTTTTCCAAAGGGGCCGACAAATCGTCTGCTGTTTCCACGGTGGGCGGATTTGGCCGGTCGTAGATGACGCCGGTGACATTGCTGGGTCCATCGACGTTTGTGACGTCGGTGATGGCCCCGGCAGGCAGCCCGTAAAGAAGCGCGGAAGCCTGTCCGGGCCAGGTGCCGGCAGCCTGAGCTGTAATCGCCCACATTCCAGAGAACATGGGGCAAGCGAGGCTGGTGCCGCCAACGACTCCAATGAAGGTCTCTCCGCCTTCTGTGTCAATGAACTCGACGCCGGTGTAGGGATCAGCGACGAATGCAATGTCAGGGACGAGACGCCAGTTGCCGGGCAAGCTGCTCTGAAAAGATGGCTTGGCGAATGAGGCGCTGGTGCCGCCGCCGGCGCCGGCATAGAAGCCGATAGAAGCCGGCGGGATTACGGGCGGCTGGCCAGAATCGCCGGAAGTAGCATAGCCGGCGATGCGGGTCAGGTTGTTGCCCCAACCAGTCTGCAACTTGATGGAACGGTCAGCATTGAGAAACACGCTGGTTCCTCCGACGCTGGTCGCATAAGGGGAAGATCCCGGCATAGAGACGGTGGTTGCACCGTAGGCGTAGGAGAAGTCGCCATCGTCGCCACTGGAGAAATTGACCGAGACGCCGAACGCAGCACCCGTCTCATTGATAGCATTCTCAATAAGGAGTTCGCCCGGATCGTAGGTCGCGAGATAAGCCTCTTCAATGCCGTAGCTGTTGGAAATCACCGGACCCAAGGGATAGCCGTCGGGGCCGTCCTCGAGGGCATAGAGCACCGCAATGTCAAGGTCACCGCTGTTGTTAGTGAGCCCCAGAACGAGGGCAATGTTGGCGCCAGGGGCAACGGAGTGGGACCACTCTACATCGAGACTGGTTTCCACGTCCCAGCCGCAGGTATTGCCTCCGCAATTCGTAGGGCCACCCGGATAGTAGATGGCGAAGTTGCTGGAGGTAAGCGCCGGCAAGCCATTGATCTCAGAAAAGATGTTGGCGTCGCTTAGGATCGAGTCGGAGCCGTAGGCGTCGACGATAACAACGGTCTGGCCGGTGCCATCGAGCTTCTGCGAATAGAGTGCGGGAAGTCCGTAAGCCTTCTCCAACTGCGGTGCGTCATAGCCGCAAGGCGGAAGGTTGGGAGGACCTGCGGAGATGGGACCGCCGTAGCGAGTGCCTTTGTAGACGGCATAAGGGCCACCGCCACCGGTTTCGAAGGTCCGCGACACGGTCTGGCCGAGGCAGTTGGCATTGAAGTACTGCTGAGCCGGTCCGACTTGCTTACTTACCTGGGACAGCGGGAAGGAGGCGACGGGTTTGCCTGTCTCGGGATCGAGAGCGCGCTTCGCATGGCTCTTGAAAGTGGTATCGGCGAGGCCTTGTACGGCATACACAAGTTTGCCGGCTGGGCCGGGGATGACCGCTTCCCTGCTGGGCATGCGATGCGTTTCGCCGTTGATCAGGACGCGGTTGATCTGCACGCCGGTGGCGCGTTCGACGTCCGCTACGGTGCCGCGGGCGGTGACGGCATGGTTGAGCTTGTCAACGTACACGACGCTCAAATTATTCGCCGCCAAGTGCTGCTTGACGACGGCCATATCGGCCGCGCTGGGAGCAAACCGATTCTGGTATTCCTGAGGCGTGAGCCAGTGATGGTAGCTGGGTGAATTCTTGTCGTACATCTGGCGAACCATTTCATCCAATGTTGATTTGTTGTGCTGGTTGAGCCAGAAGGTGACGTTGATCAGTTTGGAGGGCTCTTCCGCGCCCAGAACCTGAGCGTTGGGTACGGCGCGGCCATGACTCGCCGCCTGCGAAAAGGCCGGAATGGTGATCAGTGAGATCGCCAGGCCGAAAAGCAGCGCAGCGAGAAAGTTTTTACGTGTGTCTGGGGACATAAGTTACATCTCCTGGAAGAAAGGTCAATGTGACTGGCCAACGCTTAGAGTCCAACCGAATTGTTAACTTAGACGTGGCGTCGCCGGTGTGCGATTGGTACACGTGAGAAGCCGCGCGGGACAGCCCGAAAGACGGTCCACGCTGCGGCGAGGTAACAACCGAACACCGCCAGTACAGAGTGCATTCATAACTACGCCGTTGAGCGGCGTCTGTCAATCGGCGATTGCGGCGGATGAAGAAATTTGCAGTGAAAAGGCTCAAAATCCGGGCATTTCCTGCGGATGGGCTACTCCGATTGGCGGTATTCCCCAGTGTGGTTTGCCGAACCGAGCCGGACCCAGATATTATCCCGGCACATGACAAAATTGAAATTACTTCTGCCGCTCCTCTTCTGGTTCTGGGCCACATCGGGCTGCGCGTTCGCTCAGGGCGCTTCGCACTCCAAGGAAGTCGATGGTGCTTATCCCGCAGCACACGAGCTTTATCTCGATCTGCATGAGCATCCGGAACTCTCTTCGCACGAAACGCAAACCGCGGCCAAGATCGGGGAGCGGCTGCGCAGCCTGGGCTACGAAGTTACGGAACATGTGGGGGGCACGGGGATTGTGGCCATCCTGAGAAATGGAAGCGGGCCGACTGTGATGCTGAGGACCGAGTTGGACGCGCTTCCGGTCGAGGAAAAAACCGGGCTGCCGTATGCGAGCAAGGTCCACACCAAGGATGATGCGGGGCGTGATGTGCCGGTCATGCATGCCTGCGGACACGACATCCATATGTCAGCACTGGTGGCCACGGCTGGCATCATGGCGCGCAGCAAGGACACGTGGCGCGGGACACTAATGCTGATTGGACAACCGGCGGAAGAGACGATCTCGGGTGCGAAAGCCATGATCGCCGACGGCTTCTCGACGCGCTTCCCCAAGCCAGACGTAGGCATTGCGCTGCACGTTGGCAACGAGCTTCCCGCGGGACAAGTTGGGATCGCTCCGGGGATTTACAACACCAATGCCGATTCCCTGCGGGTGACGATCTACGGCAAAGGCGGACATGGAGCGGCGCCCAATACGACGATCGATCCGATTGTGATTGCCGCCAGGACGATCGTCGCGTTGCAGACCATCGACTCACGCGAAGTGAAGCCGGGAGAGCTGGCGGTGATCACGGTCGGATATATTCGGGCGGGAACGAAAAACAACATCATTCCCGACCAGGCTGAGATGGGGCTGACGGTGCGCACTTTCAAGGCCGATGTGCGCAAGCAGGTTCTGGCCGCTATCGAACGCATTGTTAAAGGAGAAGCGATGGCGGGCGGCGCAACGCGCGAGCCACTGATCGAGCGATACGAATTTACGGACGCCGTCTACAACGATCCGACGCTGGCCAAGCGGTTGCGCGTGCCGCTGGAGGCCGCTGTGGGCAAAGAGAACGTGATCAACGAGGAGCCCATTACGCCATCCGAGGATTATTCATATTTTGTCGAGCTGGGTATTCCCTCGCTCTACTTCAGCCTGGGAGGCGCCGATCCTGAAAAATTCGCCGAGGCTCACAAGTCGGGAACGACGCTGCCGTCGAATCACTCGCCGTTCTTCATGCCCGACGTGGAACCATCGCTACGAACCGGGATTGCGGCGGAGGTGGGGGTGCTGCGGTATTTGTTGCCGACGAAGTGAGCGGTCAAGAACGGAGCCGGGAAACTTGGTCTTGTTGGAAGGACGACCGCTAAGTTAAGGCGATCGTGGACGAGTAGGGATCCTTCGACTCCGCCAAGGATGAGTTCGGAGCGGGTTTCAAAGAGCGAGACGGGCCGGCTAAAATCCGCGCCGCCCTTGGGCCGCACGCAGGACCGAGGTTTACGGCCTGCTAGAAGCCCTGACGCACCAGATCTTCCACGGTCAGGGAAGATCGGGCGGGCTCACCTTTCATCATCTTCTCGACGTATTTCGCAAGGAGGTCGGCTTCGAGGTTGACGGGATCGCCGGGCTTGAGCGAACCGAGGTTCGTCATCTCGACCGTGTGCGGAATGATTGCGATCGTGCAGCGGTTGTTCTCCAGCTTCGCGACTGTGAGACTGATGCCTTCGATCGAGATCGAACCCTTGAACACCGTGTATTTCTCGATCTCGGATGGGATCTCCACATGAAGCCACCAGTTCTCCGAATCGGCGATGCGCTCCAGTTCGATCAGCCTGCCGACGCCATCGACGTGTCCCTGGACGATGTGACCGCCGAAGCGACCGTCAGCCTTCATGGGAAGTTCGAGGTTGACGAGCGCGCCCTCGTGAATGCGCGAGAACGAGGTGCGCTCCCACGTTTCGGGAGCGAGGTCGGCGCAAAAGGAAGCTGCCTGAATGTCGAGCGCGGTCAGGCAAACGCCGCTGACGGAAACGCTGTGGCCGCTGCCCAACTCCGTGGGAGTGTTCTTCGCCGCCACGGTGATGCGGCGATTTTGACCGCGCTGCGCGATTGTTGTGATCTTGCCTACTTCTTCGACAATTCCGGTAAACATGATGCCTCCAGTTATGAATTACGGAACGGCGCGTGATTAATCCTGGTATGGATCCTTTAAATATCCTTCGACTGCGAAATCCTCGCCGAACTGGTGGAGCTTTATCCGGCGGGGTGCGAGTGAAATATGGGTGTGGCCTTTCTCGGCGCTGGCCACGAACGGCACCGAGCCTTCACCCAGAATCTTCGGGGCGTAGAACAAAAATAATTTGTCGACCACTCCTGAGGAGAGCGCGTTCCAGTTGACGGTTGCGCCGCCTTCTATCAGCACGCTGGTGACGTCGTATTTTGCGAGGCGGCGCATGACTTCGTGGAGATCGGGGCGGCCATCGGGTTGGGCGGAAGTTACTTTTTCGACGCGCAGGCCAAGCCGCTCGAGTTCCTGCTTGCGTTTATCATCGGCCTCCGAATAGAAGATGAGCACGTCGCCGCCTGCCGATTTCACGAGGCGCGA
>Ga0181519_10000910_pt1 | contig 26253 bp, 20 predicted proteins | sample PEATcosm2014_Bin_26_FD_121102 | JGI IMG/M metagenome (GOLD analysis project Ga0181519, IMG submission 121102) | Peatland microbial communities from MTU Mesocosm Facility, Houghton, MI, USA - PEATcosm2014_Bin02_10_metaG | ecosystem: Environmental > Terrestrial > Soil > Wetlands > Peat | place...
CGAACGCTCGCCCCTGGTTGCCGACATGATCAACGATATCGCCGGCCTGCTCGATAAATGGCTGCCCAGCTATCGCGAGGACGGCCGCCACTACCTCACCGTGGGCGTCGGCTGTACCGGCGGCCAGCACCGCTCCCCTTATGTCGTCGAGCAGCTCGCCCAGCGCTTTGGCGGACGAGGCGCCGTTCTCGTGCGCCACCGCGGCCTGCACCGCTAGATCCCTGCGAAAGCCCCTCATGAGATACCCGCTGTTGCCCATCGTCACCGCGCATGCGAAAAGTCCCTGGCTCCGGCGGCGCCTGCGCGCTGCCGCGGCGCTGCTGCCCGCCCTGCCGGCCCTGATTGGCGCGGCGCCCGCAACGGCTGCGCCCTACCAGGCAATAGCCGAGATCGTCCAGGCCTCGGCGCCCGCGGACTGGCGTACACCGGACCCGCAAAACGTCCTGTACATGGATCTGCCCGCCGGCCGCGTCGTCATCGAAATGGCCCCCGCCTTCGCCCCCAACCACGTGGCCAATGTCCGCGCGCTCGTGCGCGAGAAGTACTTCGATGGCCTCTTCATCTACCGGGTCCAGGACAACTACGTCGTGCAGTGGGGCGACCCCGACGAAAAATCCCCCCGGGCCATAAAAACCGCGAAGCGCACCCTGCCTGCCGAATTCTCGCGTCCGGCCGCCGGGCTGCATTTCGACCTGCTCCCCGAGAAGGATGTCTACGCACCCGAGGTCGGATTCTCCGACGGCTTTCCGGCGGCCCGCGATCCGGCCCAGGGCAGCGCATGGCTGGCGCATTGCTATGGCATGGTCGGCGCGGGCCGTGACGACGACGCCGACAGCGGAGGCGGGACCGAGCTCTACGCGGTGATCGGCCATGCCCCACGGCACCTCGACCGCAATGTCACGCTCTTCGGGCGTGTACTGCAGGGCATCGAGCTCCTGTCGAGCCTGCCGCGCGGCCCCGGTCCCATGGGTTTCTACGAGCAGGCGGGGATGCGCCTGCCCATCACCGCGGTGCGCCTTGCCGCAGACGTGGATCCGGCACAGCGCACCAATCTCGAGGTGATGCGAACCGGCAGCGAAACCTTCGGCAGGATCATCGAGTCGCGGCGCAACCGCCGCGATACCTGGACCAAGGCGCCCGCAGGCCATATTGAACTGTGCAATGTGCCGATACCGGTGCGCGCCAAGCCCTGAGCAGCCGCGCAAAACCGCCCGCCGTGTGCGCCAGCGCACGAAGGAAAGAGCGCCGCGTGCGCTAGCCTGAACGCCATTTCACCACCACGCCGCGCGAGCGGCGGAATGCGCGCGGCCATGACCTATTGTGTGGGGGTGAAGCTCGACGACGGCATGATCTTCACGGCGGATTCGCGCACCAATGCCGGCATGGACAACATCGGCAAGTTCTGCAAGATGACGGTGTTCGAAAATCCGGGCGAGCGCGTCATCATCCTGCTCAGTTCGGGCGGCCTCGCCGGCACCCAGGCGGTCATCGGCATCCTGAGCCAGCGCTGCGCCGCGGCCGACGCCGCGGCAGCCCACCTGCTCGGTGCCGCCACCATGTTCGATGTCGCCATGCTGGTCGGCGACGCAATGCGCGACGTCGAGCGGCGCGACGGCGAGCACCTCAAGGACAGCGACATCGTCTTCAATGCCTCGTTCATCGTCGGCGGCCAGATCCGCGGCGAGGGAATGCGGCTCTTCCGCGTCTACGCCGAGGGAAATTTCATCGAGGCCGGCGCCGACACGCCGTATTTCCAGACCGGGGAGACCAAGTACGGCAAGCCCATCATCGACCGCGTGATCCAGCCGGCCACGCCCTTGTCGGACGCGATCAAGTGCGTGCTCGTGTCCTTCGATTCGACCATGCGCTGCAACCTGTCCGTCGGCCTGCCCATCGACCTGATCTGCTACGAGCGCGACAGCCTGGCGGTGCAACTGCGCCGCCGCTTCGATCACCACGACCCCTACCTGAGCGACCTGAGCCGGGAGTGGAACGAAGGCACGCGGCGCGTTTTCCGTCAGCTGCCCGACCTGGTCTGGTGATGCCCGTGGCGGCCTCGGCCTTTCTCGTGACCTGCGAGCACGGCGGCAACCGTATTCCGGCCCGGTATCGCGCGCTGTTCCGCGGCAGCGCCGCGGTGCTGGCAAGCCATCGGGGCTACGACCCCGGCGCGCTGTCGCTGGCGCGATTGCTGGCGCGGCGCCTGGATGCGCCCCTGGTGGCCGCCACCGTCAGCCGCCTGCTGGTCGACCTGAACCGCTCCGTCGGACATCCGCAACTCTTCTCCGAGATGAGCCGCGAGGTGCCGGCGGCCGGCCGGGCCCGCATCATCGCCTCGTACTACCGTCCGTTCCGCGAGCGCGTCGAGCGGATCGTTGCCCAAGGCGCATCGCGCGGCCGGCGGACCGTGCACGTCTCCGCCCACAGCTTCACGCCGCGGCTCGACGCGGTGGTGCGCACGGCCGACGTGGGCTTTCTCTACGACCCGGCGCGCGCGCAGGAGGCCGAACTGTGCGCGCGCTGGCAGGCGGCCCTGCGCGAACGCCTGCCCGAGCTGCGCGTGCGCCGCAACTATCCCTACCGCGGCGCCGGTGACGGCCTTACCACGCATCTGCGCCGCCAGTGGCCGGGCGCCCTCTACGTGGGCGTCGAGGTCGAGATCAACCAGGCCATCGTCCGCCGCGCAGGCGTGCCGTGGCAAGACCTGCGCCGCGCGCTGGCCGACGTGCTGGCCGGCGGCCACTGACCCTTCACCCCAACCTTGCCCCGCGCAACAGGAGAATCACCCATGCAGATCCGCGTCGGTTTCGAGATGATCTTCGACTGTCCCCAGCCCACGCCGATGATCTTCAATCTGAACGTGCATTACACCCGCGCGTCCGATCTCGTCGGCCGCGACGACATCCTCTTCGATCCACCGGTGCGCGTGGCCGCGTACCGCGACAGCTTCGGCAACTGGTGCACCCGCGTCGTTGCGCCCGGCGGGCGCCTGCGCGTGCGCGCCGATGCGCTCGTCAACGACGGCGGGGCCGTGGACATCATCGCGGCCGGCGCCCGCCAGGTTCCGGTGCCGGACCTGCCCGAGGAGACCCTGCTCTACCTGCTGGGCAGCCGCTACTGCGAGACCGACCGCCTGTCGCAGATCGCCTGGAACCTGTTCGGCAATGCGCCCACCGGTTGGGGGCGCGTCCAGGCCATCTGCGATTTCGTCCATCGCCACATCACTTTCGGCTACGAACACGCCCGCATGACGCGCACGGCGCTCGAAGCGTTCAACGAAAAGCTCGGGGTCTGCCGCGACTTCACCCACCTCGCGGTGGCGTTCTGCCGCTGCATGAACATCCCGGCGCGCTATTGCACGGGCTACCTGGGCGACATCGGCACCGCGCCGCCCTATGGCCCCATGGACTTCGCGGCGTGGTTCGAGGTCTTCCTGGACGGCGGCTGGTTCACGTTCGACGCGCGCAACAACACGCCGCGCATCGGCCGCGTGCTGATCGCCCGCGGCCGCGACGCGGCCGATGTGGCGCTGAGCAATGCCTTCGGCCAGAACGTCCTGGAGCGATTCACGGTCTGGACCGACGAGGTGCCGCCGGCCTAGGGCTGTTCACGCCAGGTCGATGCCGCACCGTGGCCCGGCGCCAGGCGGCGCCCTCGCGCGCGGCGGGGTGTCGGGAAGCTGGTGCCAGGGCAGGGCAGTTGCGCGGCGGATACTGTGATTAAATACAGTTCCGGTCCGAAGGAGCGCCCGCATGAACGCAAATTCCGAACAGGTCCCGTGCGCCGCCGCCCCAACTGCCGATACCGAGGCGAGCCAACAGTACCTGTCGAATCTGAACGCAGCCCAAAGGCTGGCCGTGCTGTCCGGCACGCCGGGCGACGCGGGCAGTCCCGACGCGCCCCTGCTGGTCATCGCCGGCGCGGGCTCGGGAAAGACCAATACCCTGGCGCATCGCGTCGCCCACTTGCTGGCCTGCGGGGCCGACCCGGGTCGCATCCTCCTGCTCACCTTCACGACGCGGGCGGCCGAGGAGATGGCGCGCCGGGCGGCCCGCATCATCGCGCAGGCGGCCGTTGTCCGAGCGCGCGGCGGGCCTGAGGCAATTTCCTGGTCCGGAACGTTCCACAGCATCGGCGCCCGGCTGCTGCGCGAGATGGCCGGCCGGGTGGGGCTCGATGCCGGATTCACCATCCACGATCGCGAGGACTCCGCCGACCTCATGAACCTCGTGCGCCACGAACGCGGTTGCTCGGCCAAGGACAGGCGCTTTCCCCTCAAAGGCACCTGCCTGGCGATCTATTCCGCGGTCGTGAACACCGGCGGCGCGCTCGGCGACGTATTGCAGGCGGGCTTTCCCTGGTGCGCAGGCTGGGAGGCCGAGCTCAAGCAGCTCTTTGCCGCCTACGTCGCCGCCAAGCAGGCCCAGGAGGTCCTCGATTACGACGATCTGCTGCTGTACTGGGCGCGCATGGTCGCCGACCCGGCGCTCGCCCGCGATGTCGGCGCCCGTTTCAGCCACATCCTGGTGGACGAGTACCAGGACACCAATCGCCTCCAGGCCGCCATCCTGCTCGGCATGAAGCCCGACGGCCGCGGCCTCACCGTGGTCGGCGACGATGCGCAGTCCATCTACGCCTTCCGCGGCGCCACCGTGCGCAACATCCTGGATTTTCCCGCGCAGTTCGATCCGCCCGCGCGGCTGATCACCCTGGACCGCAACTACCGCTCGACCGCACCGCTCCTGGCCGCCGCCAATGCCGTCATCGCGCTGGCCAAGGAGCGCTATACCAAGGACCTGTGGACCCAGCGCACTGCCGGGGGCCTGCCGCGCATCGTCGCCGTGCGCGATGAGGCCGACCAGGCGGGCTGCGTGGTCGAGCACGTTCTGGCGCGCCGCGAATCCGGCATCGCGCTCAAGTCGCAGGCGGTGTTGTTTCGCGCGGCGCAGCACAGTGCGCGCCTCGAACTCGAGCTGACCCGGCGCAACATCCCGTTCGTGAAGTTCGGCGGCCTCAAGTTCCTCGAAGCCGCGCATGTCAAGGACGTGCTGGCGCTGTTGCGCTGGGGGCAGAATCCGCGCGACCGCGTTGCCGGTTTTCGCGTCCTGCAATTGCTGCCCGGGGTCGGCCCCAGGACCGCTGCGCGCGTGCTCGATCACGTGGCTGCGGCGCCGCCGGGCTGTGCCCTGCTCGCCGAGCAGCCCATGCCTGCGGGCACCGAGCAAGCCTGGCGCGAGTTCGTCGCCTTGCAGGACGCCCTGGGCCGTGCCGGCCAGGCGTGGCCCGCGCCCTTCGAACAGGCCTGCCGCTGGTACGAGGCGCAGATGGAGCGGCGCTTCGACGACGCGCGGTCCCGCGTGGCCGACATCCACCAGATGGCGCGCATCGCCGCCACCTACCCCAGCATGGAGCGCTTTCTCACCGAACTCACGCTCGAGCCGCCCGAAGCCACCAGTGCCGAGGCCGGCGTGCCGCTGCTCGACGAAGACTATCTCGTGCTCTCGACGATCCATTCGGCCAAGGGTCGCGAGTGGACGGCGGTCACGCTGCTCAATGCGGTGGACGGCTGCCTGCCCTCGGACATGGCCACGGGCAGCAGCGCCGAAATCGAGGAGGAGCGCCGCCTGCTGTACGTTGCCATGACGCGGGCGCGGGAGCACCTCGACATCCTCGTGCCGCAACGCTTTCATGTCGGCGGCCAGTCGGCCCTGGGCGACCGGCACGTCTATGCCAGCCGCTCGCGCTTCCTTCCCGCGGGCGTGTTGCACCACTTCGAGCAGCTGTCGTGGCCCGCGCCCGGTGCGGCCGGCGACGGGGCGGCGCCAGCCCTGGCGCCGGCCATCGATCTGGCGGCGCAGATGCGCGCCATGTGGAACTAGCTAGAACGCGTAGCCGATACCCACGCGCAGCACCGGCCAGGCGACGAGGTTGTGCACATCGTTGGCCAGCTTGGTCTGCTCGGCCGCGACATTGGCATTGAAGGTGCCGCAGACGCCGGCGCCGGCGCTGGGGTTGCAGGTTGCGGTGAGGCTGGTGGCGGGCTTGCCCGTGATGAGCACGCCCAGGTCGGTGGTAAGGCGCCAGCCGGCCGCGCCGGCCAGATTGCCCCAGCCCAGGCCCAGGTAGGGAACGGCCTTGCTCCAGGAGACGCTGGCCGAGGCATTGGCGACATCGGCGGCCGGGTAGGTGGTGCCGTTGAAGGTATAGCTGCCTCCCGACGGACGGCCGTCGAGCGTGAATTGGTTGCCGTCCTTGAGGGCGCCGGCGCTCAGGCGGAACGCGCCCGCGAACGGATACAGGTCGAGCAGGGCGCCGGCCTGGAACAGCTTGAGACGTGCATCCCAGTTGACGCTGGTTCCGAAATTGCCCGTGCGGCTGATGCTCAGCCCGGCAATGGTCGCGCGCACGCCCAGGTAATCGTTGATGCCGACGCCCAGGTCGGCGCCCAGGCCGGAGAGCCCTGCGGTCAGGGCCAGACCCACGTGTGTGCCGTCGTCGGCCTGGGCGAGGCTGGCGGCGCCCGCCGCGAAGGCGGCCAGGATGGCCTGCCGCAGACCTGCGGATTTGCGCATGGGAGATCCTTTCAACGAAGTGTCCCGGTCAACCGGCGAAGATGATCGCAATTTGCGGTCACGGCAATGGCGCGAATTTGCGGGCGCTGCGCGCGCATATTCGGGGCTCTCCGGTCAAGCGGGGTATGCTCGAAGCCCCCCCGCACGGAAGAACCGCCCATGCCGCGATCCCGCAACGTCATTGCCGCCGCCCTGCTTGCCCCGACCCTGGCCGCCGCCCAGATGCCTGCGCCCGGACTCTGGCAGATCGGCGCGCAGACGCAGGCCGTGGGCCTGCCCCTGGTCCTGGCCCCCATGAACATCGAACACTGCCTCACGCCCGAGGATGCGCGCGATCCATCCAAGCTGCTGGGGCGGCTTTCGTCGCCCGGGGCTAGCTCCTGCGCGTATACCAACAGCGCCTATTCGGGCGCCAATTTCCACTTTGCCATGGAATGCGCCGGCATCTTCGGCATCAAGGCCACGGGCGAAATCGCCTTCACGGCAACCACCCTCACCGGCGCCATCGACTCCACCGCCAGCGTCAACGGGCAGGCGGTGCAGATGCGCAGCACGCTGTCGGCGCAGCGCCTGGGCGATTGCCCGGCGACGCGGCCGCCACAGTAGCGCGGCGCGCCCCGGGCGGCGCGGGCGGGCGCCCTACTTGGCGCGCGGGCGGACGATGCTCTCCAGGCGCTCGTCGGCGTTGTCGATGCGCGCCAGGTGGGGATAGCGCAGGCCACCGTGGTAATCGACCTTCACGGTGCGGAACTGGTCGAAATCCTGCACCAGCAATTCGATGGGAACGGAGCCGGTCCGGGCGGCCTTGACGGCTTCCTTGAGCACCTCGGGCGTGAACTTGCTGCCGTTGACGGCGATCAGGCGCATGCCCGGGGCAAGTCCGGCCTCGAACGCCGGGCTCTTCCAGATCACGTCGCCCAGCGTGCCGGAAGACTCGCCGGCGTCGACCGAAAGGCCCAGCGAGGTCGAGAGGTCGGCAAACTTGAAGACCTTTTCCTGGGCCTTGGTCACCGCATTGGGTTCCTCGGTGTAGACGAGCTTCCAGCCGCCGCGCACGATGCCGTCGAGCGGCGCGCTAGGCGACTTGCTGTCGAGGCGGGCCCGCAGGAACTGCGCCCAGTCGTAGTGCTGGACCTTGTCGAGCGCGGCAACCACGTCGTCGAAGGTGTAGGGCCGCGGGGTGATCTGGCCATCGTTCTGTCCGTAGAACGCGCGCGCGAAGTCGTCGAGCGAGCGTTCGCCATGGCTGGCCTCGCGGATGAGGGTGTCGGCGTCGAGCCAGATCAGCGAGCCTTCCGGGTAGAAATCCACGCTGCGGCGCCAACGGCTCCACGACTGCGGCGTGTTGTAGAGGATCTGGGCCTCGTCGGCGGTGTCCTGCAGCGGGCGCCAGGTGCGCCCGGGCGTGTATTCCATCTGGGCGGCGGTGTCGGCCAGCACATCGCGGAACTGTTCGGCCGTGCGCGCGCCGCTGCGCGCCGACAGCACTTCGCCCCAGTAGGTGGTCAGGCCCTCGTACACCCAGAGCAGGTCCCCCTTCATCGGCACGTTGAAATTGGGCGTGAGCAGGCCCGCAGGCCGGCGATGCTTGCCGTTCCACGAATGCGTGTATTCGTGGGAGAGCAGGCTGCCGCCCGACAGGTAGTAGTCGGGGTCGGTGAAGTAGTCGGCGCCCAGGCGATCGTCGCTCGATTCGTGGTGTTCCAGCCCGAAATGCCCGGTCATGTCCGAGAGCACGAACAGGAAATCGTAGTGCCGGTAATGGCGCGCGCCGAACAGGGCGCCGGCTTCCTTGACGAGGCGCTGCTGCTGGCGCACCTGCTCGTCGGTGGCGGCGAGATTCTCCGCGCGGTCCGCAACCAGGTTGAGCCGCACGGGCACCGGGTTGTCGGACAGCAGGATCTGCCGGAAATACTTGCCGGCAGCCACCGGGGAATCCACCAGGGTCTCGACGCTCACGGGCGCAAAGTGCAGCGCGTCTGCCGGCGCCTTGTCGGCGGCTTCGAGCGCCGTGGCCCAGCGCCAATCCGCGGGCAACTGGAGCGAGGGCTCGACGGTCACCTGGCGCGCGGCATAGCCCGCGGGATAGAAGACCACCTGGTTCCATTCGAGCACCGTGATCGACGGCGTGGCCGACACGCTGCCGCCGAACTTGCGGCCCGGCCCCGGCGAGAGGAACTGGAAGGACAGGTCCAGGCCCTTGGCGCCGGCCGGCACGTCGACGTGCAGGCGGTACATGTCCTCGAGGTCGCGGCGCCACGCCACGGGCTTGCCGTCGGCGGTGATGATCAGGCCGCTGACGCCGTCGATCGTCCCGGTGGGGCCGTGTTCGCCCGGAATCCACTGCGGGTACAGCAGGGCGATCGGGCCCGCGGACGCGGGAATGAATTCCCTCACGCGGAAGACCTTGTGCGCGGTATCGCGCAGGTCGACGGCCAGGCTGAGCGTGCCCGGATAGGGCGCATCCGAAAGGGCCTCGGCGGCCAGCGCGCAAGCGCCCTGGGCGGACAGCAGGAGGGGGACGAGCATCCTGAGAGTGCGGATCATGATCGTGGGCTACTTTCCGTGGGGGCAGCGGGTGGATGAAGGAGCCGGATTGTATGCTCCGGCGCCGCCCCCCATGGCCCCGCAGCCGCCGGTGTCATGTTCCGCCGCACCGCAGTCGGCGCCGGGCGCCGCGCCTCAGGCGCGCAGGAAATTGTCGCGCACCTCGCACAGGAGTGCGCGGATGGGCGCTGGCAGGGCCGCGGACTCGATCTGGTCCAGAGGCAGCCAGCGGCGCGGCGCCGCGGACCCGCTGGCCGGCGCGCGTCCTGCCCGGGGGCCGCCGCCGCGCGCGTTGCGCAGCTGCAGCAGATGGGGCGTGAAGGCGAGCGTGAAATGGGTGAAGCCGTGATGGCGCTCGGCCAGGGGTGCCGGATCGGCGTCGCCCAGCGTGCGCGCGCCGGCCTGCAGCTGGGGCAAGGACGCGAACTCGGGCAGGCTCAGGAGCCCGCCCCAGATGCCCCTGGGCGGGCGCTCCTCGAGCAGGACTGCGTCGCGGCGCACGGCCACCAGCAGATGGGCGGTGCGCCGGGGCCGCGCGCGGGCGGGGCTGCGCCCGGGCAGCTCGTCGGTGCGCCCCTGCAGGCGGGCCTGGCAATCGGCTTGCACCGGGCATTGGTCGCAACGGGGGCGCGAACGCGTGCACAGCGTGGCGCCCAGATCCATGATCGCCTGCGTATAGCGCCCCATGTCGGCCGCCGGTGGCAGGATCGCGCGTGCCGCCTCCCACAGGCGTTCGAGCACGGCGGGCTGCTTCGGGTCCCCGGCGATGGCATGGCGGCGCGCCAGCACCCGCTTCACGTTGGCATCGAGAATCGCTGCCCTCTCGTCGAAACAGAAGGCGGCGATCGCCGCAGCCGTCGAAGGGCCGATGCCGGGCAGCCGGGCCAGCGCCTGTGCCGTTCGCGGAAATTGCCCGCCCGCGGCAACGACGGCCTGCGCGCAGCGATGCGCCATGCGCGCCCGCGCGTAGTAGCCCAGGCCGGCCCAGAGCTGCAGGACCTCGCCGACCGGGGCGGCGGCGAGCGCGTGCACGTCGGCGAAGCGTTGCAGGAAACGGTCGTAGTACCCGATGACCGTCGCCACCTGCGTCTGCTGCAGCATGATCTCGCTCAGCCAGACACGGTAGGGATCGCGGGTGTTCTGCCAGGGCAGGTCGTGCCGGCCGTGCTTCTCGTGCCAGGCGATCAGCGCCGGCGCGAAGGCGGCCGGCGCGCCACCGCGCCGTCCGCGGGGCTTGGGCGCCCCGCCGCCGCGCGGCTTGGACGCGGTCAGTTGTCGGCCCGCACGGCGGCGGCCGGCTCGCCCGGGCTGCGCGGCGACGCGGCGGCGGCGCGCGCCGTGCGCGGCTCGTGCGGCACGCTGATGCGCTCGGCGTGGCGCTTGAGTTCCTCGAGGCGCTGCTGCGCATCCTGCAGCGCGTCCTCGAGCTGGCCGATGCGCTCGTCCAGGGAGCCCTGGGCATCGCGGATGCGGCTGACCGAATCCGTGCGCTTCTTGAGCTGGGCGCGCTGCTCGCGCACCTGCATCTCGAGCGGCGGCAGCAGCGACCGCACCCACGCCTCGGCATCGCGCTCGGCGGCGGCGAAGATCGCGCGCGACCGCACCACCACGGTGTCGAAGAAGCGCTCTATGAGCGACCACTTGTCGCGCGTGATCAGCGTGAGCGCGCCGAAATGATTGCGGTAGATGTCCTCGAGCTGCCGGACCTCGGCCACGTAGGTGTCGAGCGTGAAGCGCATCGGCGGCGGCAGGCTCCATCCCACCTGCTCGGCAAAACTGCGGTGCACGCCGGTCATCATCTTCTCGATCTCGGCCATGGCGGCGGTGGACTTGGCCAGCAGGGCGCGCAGCTCCTCGAAGTAGTCGCGCGTGATGGCGGTGAATTGCGGCGTGAGCCGCGACTTGCGCAGCCGCTCGCGCGTGGCCAGCACGCAGTTGCGCAGGGCGTCGAGCCGCACGTTGGCATAGGCCTCCTCGGCGATCCGGTTGAGCACCGAGCGGACGGCGAAGATCTTCTTGACGTTCTCCTCGAACTCGCTCTGCTCGGCCTGGGCGCGCTGCAGCATCCGTTCGATCGAGCTCTGGTTCTTCCCCTGCAGGGCGCGCAGCTCGTAGAGCTGCTCCACCAGGCTGCGCTCGCGGGCCGAGAGCGTCTGGCGCACCTCGGTGATCACCCGCTCGACCACGGACAGAGTCTTCTGGCGCACGACGTCGCGCTTGGCCGGAACCAGCATCTCCACCAGCGCAGCCTCCAGGGCCGGCAGTCGGCTCTGTTCGAGCAGCGCGGCATTGTGGGTGACCTTGGCGGCGAGGCCTTTTTGCGCCGACACGGGAAAGACGCGCGCCGGATCGATGTGCAGGGTCTCGGCCACGCTGGCCACCTGGCGCTGCACCTCGGCATCGATCTCCTGCGTGGACTTGAGCTGGTCCCACAGGCCGTCGATCTTGTTGAGGATGGCGAGGTGGTTGGCCTCGCCCGATTCCTTGCCCACGATGTGGCGCCAGACGCCCAGGTCGCTGCGCGTCACGCCGGTGTCGGCCGCCAGCACGAAAAGCACGGCGTGCGCGCTGGGCACCAGCGAAAGGGTGAGCTCGGGCTCGGTGCCGATGGCGTTGAGGCCGGGCGTATCGAGGATCACCAGTCCGTTCCTGAGCAGCGGGTGCGGGAAATTGATGACCGCATGGCGCCAGCGCGAGATCTCGATCATTCCCTTGTCGTCGATCGCGGCGGCCACGTCGGGATCGTTGGGGTCGAAAAGGCCGTACATGCGCGCCTCGTCGATCGGCACGCGGACGGTTTCGGCCACCAGCTTGAAGGCTTCGAGCATCCCCTCGGTCGAGTCCGGATCCAGGGGAAAGACGCGCCACTCCACCGCCGAGCGCTTGAAGTCGCTGGTGTTGCCGATCCGCGCCCGCGTCTCGATGGGCAGGGCACGGATGCACGGCGGCAGGGATTCGTCGTACATGAGCTCGGTGGGGCACATTGTCGTGCGTCCGGCGGCCGAAGGCAGGATCCGCCGGCCGTACTCGGAGAAGAAGATCGCATTGATCAGTTCGGACTTGCCGCGCGAGAACTCGGCGACGAAGGCGATCACCAGGGTATCGCCGGCCAGCCGCTCCTGGGCCAGGTCGAGGCGGCGCGCGGCGTCGTCGTCGAGCAGCTGGCCGGCGGCCAGCCAGCGGCGCAGCTTGTCGATCGACGTGGCGAGGGTGTCTCGCCAGGCGCCGAAATGCTGAAAACTGTTGACGAGATCCGACATGACGGTGCTGTCCAGCGCCTCGCGTTTGGCTTGCCGCGCGCAGCCGAGCACGCGCGCAAAAACCGCATTGAATCAACGCTGTGACACTAGCACAGGCGGAGCCCTCGGACGACCACGCATGGCCGCGCGAATTGACCGTGGTTCCTGCCGCTTACCGGCGCATCGGCGCGGCCGGCGCCGCGGTTCGCGCGTGCGATCGCAGCGCGCCGCGGCGCTCAGCCGCGTCTTTGGCAGCGCGGGCAGAAATACGTTGCGCGTTGGCCCTGGACCGCGCGGCGGATCGGCGTGCCGCAGCGCGCGCACGGCAGCCCTTCGCGGTCGTAGGCCTGGGCAAATTCGGTGTAGCGGCCGGCCACGCCCTCGACGCTGCTGAAATCGCGCAGCGTCGAGCCGCCCATCGCGATCGCGCGGCCCAGGACCTGCAGTATCGCGGCGGCAAGCCGGTCGTAGCGCAGGCGCGAGATCCGTCCGGCCTCGGTCTCGGGGTGGATCCGCGCGTGGTAGAGGCTCTCGGTGGCGTAGATGTTGCCGACGCCCACCACTGTCTTGCCACCGAGCAGGACCTGCTTGATGGCGAGGCGCCGGCCCCGGCTGGCCTCCCAGAGCCACTGGCCGCCGAAGCGCGGATCGAAGGGCTCGATGCCCAGGTCGGCGAGCAGCGGGTGGGCCAGGACCGCGCCATCGCCCTGGCCGTGCCACAGCAGCGCGCCGAAGCGCCGCGGATCGTTGAAGCGCGCCACTGCCCCGTCGCACAGCACTTCGACGTGGTCGTGCGGTTGCCGGGGCGGCACCGCGCCGGCCTCGTGGATGCGCCAGGAGCCGGACATGCCCAGGTGCGAGATGAGCACGCCGGAGGGCAAGTGCCACAGCAGGTACTTGCCGCGCCGGCCCACGTGGACGATGTCCTGGCCCGCGACCTTGGCCGGCAGGCTGCGCGGCACCGGCCAGCGCAGGCGGCGATCGTGGACGCGCACGGCGTCGACGCGCCGGCCGTCGAAGCGCTGGGCCAGGGCGCGTGCCGTCACTTCGACTTCGGGCAATTCGGGCATCGGGGCTTCCGCCGGGGGCGCGAGGCGCGTGTCCTCTGGCGGCTTGGGCCACCAGCCGGCAGGCCCTGGCCTCCGCCGGTCGGAACATCGCAAAAACCCCGGGGATCCGGGGGCATTCCCCGGGCAATTTTCGTTACGGTGCCGGGGGCCGGGGAGGATAATATGACGAACCAATCCTCAGAGCCGGCGACCCATCGGCGTTCCGACAATGCCCCTTACCCCTGGCGATCGTCTCCCCTCCCGCGGCCTGCCAACCGCCGCCCTGGTCCTGTTGCTGGCCCTGGCCGGCGGGCCCATTGGCGGCTGCGCGGCAACGGCCGCCGCCCCCGCGGCCGCCGATGCGGCGGCCGTGGTCGATGCGCCTGCGGACGCCGCGGCCCCCGCGGCGGTGGCCGCGGCGCCGGAGGACGCGCTGCCCGAGGTCGATCTCACGGGCGAACTGCTGTTCCGGCTGATGCTCGCCGAGATCGCCGTGCAGCGCGGCGAGCCGGGGCCGGCGTTCAGCGAATTCATGATCGTCGCGCGCCAGACGCGCGATCCGCGCCTCGCCCGCCGCGCAACCGAAGTGGCCATCAACGCGCGAGCGCTCGGCCAGGCGATGGAGTCGGCCGAGCTCTGGCACAAGCTGGCGCCCCACGACACCGAAGCCGAGCAGTCCTATTCCTCGCTCCTGGTGGCCAACGGGCGCCACGAGGCGGCCCGTGCCCTGCTGCAGCGGCAGTTGGCCGCGGCGCCCAACCCCATCGAGATCCTCGACCGCCTGCAGCGCGTCCTGGCGCACGCGCCGGAGCCGGCGCGGGGCCTGGCCCTGCTCGAGGCGCTGGCGCAGCCCTATCTGGACAAGCCTGCATCGGTCTACGACGTGCAATTGATCCTGGCCCGTGGCGCGCACGCCGCGGGCGACAACGTCGCGGCGATTGGCCACGCGCGGGCGGCGCTCGCGGCGCGGCCCGATTCCGAGCTGGCCGTGATGAGCGTTGCCCAGCTGCTCATGGAAGGCAAGCCGGCCGCCGGCGAGGACGCCGCTGCGCCGCCCGACGCCACGGAGCCGGCCACGCCGGCGCGTGCCGAGGCCATGGCCATGCTCTCGGCCTTCCTGCGGGCGCACCCCGATGCCGGCGAAGTCCGCCAGGCGTACGCCCGGCTGCTCGTGGGCGAGGGGCGCCTCGACGATGGCCGCCAGCAATTCGAGGAGCTGCTGCGCCGGGCGCCGCAGAACCCCGATCCGCTCTTCGCCCTGGGCGTTCTCGCGCTCGAATCCGAGCACTATGCCGACGCGCGCGGCTACCTCGATCGCTACCTGGCGGCGGTGGGCACCTCTCCCGAGCGCGACCTCGATCTGGTCTACCTGAACATGTCGCGGGTTGCCGAGGGCGAACGCAAATTCGACGAGGCGCTCGACTGGCTGCACAAGGTCAAGGGCGCCGAGCAGGTCGACGGCGCCAAGGAGCGCGAGGCATTCCTGCTCGGCCGCATGAACCGGGTCGAGGAGGGGCTGGCCCTGCTGCGCCAGATGCCCTCGGCCACGCCGGAGCAGCGCACCCAGAGCGTGATGGCCCAGGGCCAGCTGCTGCGCGATGCGCACCGCTTCGAGGAGTCCTACCAGCTGCTCGACAAGGCGCTCCAGGCCAGCCCGGACGATACCGGCCTGCTCTACGAGTCCGCGATGAGCGCGGAGCGTCTCGATCGCATCGACCTCATGGAGGCGCGCCTGCGCCACCTGCTGCAGTTGCGGCCGGACTACGCGCATGCCTACAACGCCCTGGGGTATTCGCTGGCAGACCGGAACATCCGCCTGCAGGAGGCCTATCAGCTCATCGATCACGCGCTGACGCTCGCCCCCGACGACGGCTTCATCGTCGATTCGATGGGCTGGGTCCAGTACCGCCTGGGCAACCTCGCCAAGGCCCGCGCGGCGCTGACGCGCGCCTTCGCGCTCAAAGCCGATCCCGACGTCGCTGCCCACCTGGGCGAAGTCCTGTGGGCCAGCGGCGACCACAGCGGCGCCCGCGAGATCCTGCTCAACGCGCAAAAGCGCGACGGCGACAGCGACACCCTGCGCGACACCCTGCAGCGCCTGAAAATCCAGCCTTGAAGGCGCGGACCCTCCTTCTTCCGCTCCTGCTGGGCGCCTGCACCAGCCTGCCGCCGCCCCGGACCGCAGACCACCACTACGCCGGCCGCTTTTCCCTGGCGGTGACCCGGCCCGACGCGGCCGGGGATGCGCCGCATCGCGATGCCTGGACGGGCCGCTTCACGCTCGAGGTCGATGCCCGCACCCTGAGCCTGGACCTGATATCGCCGCTGGGTTCGACCATCGCGCGCTTCGAGACCGATGCCCGCGAGGCGCGCCTGCTCGTGCCGGCGGACGGCGGCGTGCGCGTCGAGCATGGGCCCGACGCCCAGGCGCTGTCGGAGCAGGTGCTGGGCTGGTCGCTCCCGGTTGCCGGCATGCCCGACTGGGTCGAGGGGCGCCCATCCGGCGACCGGCCTTTCCAGCCCCTGCCGCCCGAGGACGGCAAGTCGCGCTTCCTGCAGGATGGATGGTCCGTGACGGTCGAGCCCCCGGCCGACGGCCGGGCCGGCCGGCGCCTGCAGATGGACCGCGCCGGCCAGGCGGGCGCGCCCGACGTCGCCTTGCGCGTCGTCCTGGACGGCCCGGCCTCGTGACAGCGCGCCGCGGCCTCGACGCTCCGCGCCGTTTCCTGGGCCTGCCCGCGCCGGCCAAGCTCAATCTTTTCCTGCACGTGCTGGGACGGCGCGCCGACGGCTATCACGACATCGAGTCCGTGTTCGTGCCCATCGACCTGTGCGACACCCTGGACCTGACACTGCGCGCGGACGGGCGCATCGTGCGCGAGGGCGACCTGACCGGCCCGGAATCGGCCGATCTGGCGGTTCGGGCCGCCCGCGCCCTGCAGGAGCACGCGGCCGCCGGCGCGGCGGCCGCGATTCCCGGCGTCACCATTGGCGTGCGCAAATGCATTCCCGTGGGCGCAGGCCTGGGGGGCGGGTCGTCCGATGCGGCCACCACGCTCATCGGCCTCAACCGGCTATGGGACCTGGGCCTGCCGCGGGCCGCGCTGGTCCGCCTGGCCCGGGGCCTGGGGGCCGACGTGCCGTTCTTCCTGGGCGGTGGATCCGCCTTTGTCGAAGGCACGGGCGAGCAGTGCACGCCACTGCCGCCCTGGCGTGCCTGGTATGTCGTGGTCTATCCGCAAGTACATGTTTCGACGGCGGAAATCTTTGGCGACCCGAAATTGACACGGGACAGCAAACGAACGACAATCGCAGGCTTTTCTGCTTCGCTGCAGGCCTTGGCCGATGAGGCAGTTCCGCAGCTGTTCGGCACCAATGATCTGGAGCCGGTGGCGCGCCGCCGCTTCCCCGCGGTAGATGCGGCCCTGCGTTTGCTGGAAGAATGCGCAGCGCCGGAGGCGCAGCCGTCGCTGGTGCGCATGAGCGGTTCGGGGTCCGCGGTCTTCTGCCCGGCACCCGATGCCGCGGCCGCTTCGGCGGTGCTGGCGCGGGTGCGGGCGCGGATGCCGCAAGGCTGGTCGGCCTGGGCGCCCGGCGCGCTTGCGGAACTGCCGCTGGCGCAATGGTAGAGAATACGGTTTTGGCTTTGCCGGGCATTGCCCGGTGTTTTTTGCAGGTCTCGTGCTGGGGAGTCGCCAAGCTGGTTAAGGCAGCGGATTTTGATTCCGCCATTCGAGGGTTCGAATCCTTCCTCCCCAGCCATCGCGGCGCGGCCTGCCGCAGGCGGTACCGCCCGTGGTCCGGTGCAGCCGCGGACATATTCTTTCGCTAGGGTACTCACATGTCGGCGATGGTGCCTGACAACCTGATGGTTTTCTCGGGCAATGCCAATCCCCGGCTTGCGCAGGCGGTCGTCCAGCACCTGAGCATCCCCTTGGGCCGGGCCATGGTCTCGCGTTTTTCCGACGGCGAGATATCCGCCGAGATCAACGAAAACGTCCGCGGCAAGGATGTCTTCGTCCTGCAGCCGACCTGCGCGCCCACCAACGACAACCTCATGGAGCTGGTGATCATGGTCGATGCGCTCAAGCGCGCCTCGGCCGGCCGCATCACCGCCGCGATTCCGTACTTCGGCTACGCCCGCCAGGACCGCCGGCCACGCTCGGCGCGCGTTGCCATCAGCGCCAAGGTCGTCGCCAACATCCTCCAGGTTGCCGGCGTCAGCCGCCTGCTGGTCATGGACCTGCACGCCGACCAGATCCAGGGCTTCTTCGACATCCCGGTGGACAACGTCTACGCGAGTCCCATCCTGCTGGGCGACCTGTGGAAGCACAACCACCACAAGCTGGTGGTCGTCTCCCCCGACATCGGCGGCGTCGTGCGCGCCCGCGCGCTGGCCAAGCGCATGGACTCGGAACTGGCCATCATCGACAAGCGGCGCCCGCGCCCGAATGTGGCCGAGGTCATGAACATCATCGGCGAGGTCCAGGGTCGCACCTGCGTCATCATGGACGACATGATCGACACCGCCAACACCCTGTGCCAGGCGGGCCTGGCGCTGCGCGACGCCGGCGCGCTCAAGGTCATCGCCTATTGCACCCACCCCGTCCTGTCCGGCCGCGCGGTGGAACGCATCATGGAATCGGTGCTCGACGAGGTCGTCGTCACCGACACCATCCCGCTGGGCCCGGCGGCGGCGGCCTGTTCCAAGATCCGCCAGCTGTCCTGCGCGGCGCTCCTGGGTGAGACGATTTCGCGCATTGCGCGCGGTGATTCGGTGAGTTCCCTGTTCATCGAATGAAGGGCGGCTGCCGCGGCATTTCGCCGCGGCAGCCGCCGGCAAAACGCCCCGGCGCGCGATTGGTCGCGATCCGCGCCGCGGCGGCAGTACCAAGGGATGGGGCCTATCGGCCAATTACGCGGCGACTTGCCGCAGCACATGCAACGTACGATCGGAGCTACGAATGAAGGTCATCGCAACGAAACGAAGCGCGCAAGGCACTGGTGCGAGCCGCCGCCTGCGCCACCTGGGCAAGGTGCCCGGCATCCTCTACGGCGCGGGCGCCGAGCCGGTGAACATCGAGCTCGACCACAATCCGCTGTTCCACGCCCTGCGCAAGGAGAAATTCCACGCCTCCATCCTGGAGCTCGACCTCGAAGGTGCCAACGAGCGCGTGCTGCTGCGCGATTTCCAGATGCACCCCTACCGCTCGATCGTGCTGCATGTCGACTTCCAGCGCGTCGCCGAGGACCAGGCCGTGCACATGCGCGTGCCCCTGCACTTCGTGGGCGCGGAGAACTCGCCTGCCGTCAAGGTCTCGGCAGCGATCGTCGGCCACGTCAACTCCGAGATCGAGATCGCCTGCCTGCCGCGCCACCTGCCCGAATTCATCGAGGTCGATCTCTCCGGCCTGACCGCGCAGCAGACCCTGCACGCCACCGACATCAAGCTTCCCGAGGGCGTCTCGCTCGTTCGCCGCGGCAAGGAAGACCCGGTCATCGTCACCGTGGCCGTTCCGAGCGACAAGCAGGAGGAGGCCGCGCCGGCTGCCGAGGCCGCCGCCGCGGCAGCTCCGGCCGCCGCAGGTGGCAAGGCCGCTGCAGCACCGGCCGCGGGCGCCAAGGCGCCGGCGGGCAAGGCCGCCCCGGCAGCCGCTCCGGCTGCCAAGGCCCCTGCCGCAAAGAAGAAGTAGGCCTGCGCGAATCGTTGCCCCTGCGCGCCGCCGTCGGCGCGCAGGCGACGCGGCCGCGTCGCGGTGCGCCGGCGGGTGCGCGGTGCGCACCGGCCGGGCAGGGCACAGGAGAGCATCACTCGTGGCTTCATCCAACCCGGTCTCGCCGGGCATCCGCATGATCGTCGGCCTCGGCAATATCGGGGCCAAGTTCGCGCGGACCCGCCACAACGCCGGATTCTGGTTCGTCGATCGCCTCGCGTCCCGCCTGGGGGCCTCGTTTCGCCTGGAAAAGGGCTTTTTCGGCGAAGTCGCGCGCGCCGCGATCGGCGGCCACGATGTCTGGCTCCTCAAGCCGGGGACCTTCATGAACCTCTCGGGCCAGAGCGTGGTTGCGCTCGCGCTTTTCTATCGCATCCTGCCCGACCAGATCCTCGTTGCCCACGACGAGCTCGACCTGCTCCCGGGCGATGTGCGCCTCAAGCAGGGCGGCGGCGTGGCCGGGCATAACGGCCTCAAGGACATCCGCGCGCGCCTGTCCAATGCGGATTTCTGGCGGCTGCGCATCGGCATCGGCCACCCGCGCACCCTCGAACTGCGCATGGACGTGGCCGATTTCGTCCTGCACCCGCCCCAGCGCGCCGAGGCGGCGGCGATCGACGGCGCCATGGATCGGGCCGAATCGGTCATCGAACTGGCCGCCGCCGGCCAGTTTTCCATCGCCATGACGCGCCTGCACACGCAGCCCGCGGCGCCGGCGGCCGCGGCCAAGCCGGCCAAGGTGCCCAAGCAGCCGCCGGTCGGCGGCACCTCCGGATCGGACGCCTCGTGACGCCGCCGGAGCGCCCCGACCAGCCCGAAGGCGCTGCCGACGCGCCATTGCCGCCCCCTGGCCCGGCCGCCGGCGCCCCAGCGGCCAACGCGCCCGTGCAAGGCGCGGCGGCCACCGATGGCGCCGCGAGCCAACGGCCACCGGAGCATCCGTCCATGGCCGGTGGCGAACCGGGCGCCGCGCCTCTGCCGCCAGCAGCGCGGCCGCTTCTATCGCGCCGCGTCGCGGCCGCGATGCGCGGCGCCGGCGCTGCCGTGGCGGCAGAGGCCGCCCACCTTGGCCGCAACCTCGTGAGCGCGCTGGCGCTGCTCTTCCTGCGCCGCCCCGACACGTCCGCGTGGCGCACCGGCGGATGGGCGCTGCTCGCCTTGTTCCTTCTGCACCTGTTCATCGGCCTGGGGTACGACCTTTACGCGGTCGGCCTGCATGACGCCCATTTCGATGCCACCGCACTGCCCAGCGTCAGCTTCTGGGCCCTCGCCGCCTTGCTGGGCGCGACGGTGCTCGTTGGCTGGCGCGCACGCCGAGGCGACGACGCCGACCCGGGCGCGGCCGTCCTGTCCCTCGTGCTGGCCGCGGCCGCATTCTCCCTGGCGTGCTGGGAGTCGCTTGCCGGATCGCTGCTCGCCGTGGCGGCCGATCTTTCCCCGGCCCTGGACCGCGCCTATGGCCCGCTCTCCTGGGTCCCCCTGGTCTGGGTCAGCCTCGCCTACGGCCTTGCCGTCGTGCGCGTGCTTGCCCCGCGGGCGGCGCCCGGCGCGGCGCCGGCCACGCGCCGCCGCCGCGCCGCACTGTTCCTGGCCGCGGCCGCCTGCATCTTCGTGCCGCAATGGACGGTCGATCCGGCGGTGCGCCTCTGGAGCGCCGATGCGGCGGACGACGCCCTTGCTCCGGCCGGCGCCGACGCGGCCCAGTCCGAACAGACCCTCTATGGCCAGTTCGATCTGCTCAACGACGCGCTCGATGCCATCGTCCCGGGCCAGGAAGGCGTGACCGAGCTCTTCACGATCAGCTTTGCCGGCGACGGCAACCAGGATGTCTTCCTCAATGAAGCCACCGGCGCCGATGCGGTGATGGCCGAGGTGTTCGACAGCGGCGAACACAGCCTGGTCCTGGCCAACAGCGTCGCGCGCCCGCAGGAGCGCCCCTTTGCCACGGTGAGCGCCCTGGAACGCTCGCTGGCCGAGGTTGCCGACCGCATGAACCTCGACGAGGACGTGCTCGCCGTATTCCTGACCTCGCACGGCTCGCCCGACCACCGGCTCTCGATCTCGCTGCCGCCCTACCAGTTCGACGACCTCACGCCGGAGCGCCTGCGGACGATGCTCGACGAGGCCGGCATCCGCTTCCGGGTGATCATCGTATCCTCGTGCTATTCGGGCGGATTCATCGATGCCCTTTCGGGGCCCGGCACGATGATCATCACGGCCTCGGCCGCCGACCGCACGTCCTTCGGCTGCCGCGACGGCGAGCAATGGACCGATTTCGGCCGCGCGTATTTCGCCGAGGCGCTGAACCAGTCGGCCTCCTTCGAGGGCGCCTTCCGCATCGCCAAGGGCCGCATCGCCGAGCGCGAGGCCAAGGAAGGCCTCACCCCGTCGGACCCGCAGATCTTCGTCGGGCCGGGCATCCGCGAACAGCTCCAGCGGCTGGAGACGCGCCGCGGGGGCCGGATCCTTTTCGCGCGCGCCCTCCCCCCGATGTCCCCGCCAGCAACCAATTAACCCGAAAGCGAGTACCCCCATGGCAGTCAAATGCGGGATCGTCGGCCTGCCCAACGTCGGCAAGTCCACCTTGTTCAATGCGCTCACCAAGGCGGGCATCGCCGCGGAAAACTACCCGTTCTGCACGATCGAACCCAATGTGGGCATCGTCGAGGTTCCCGACCCGCGCCTGCAGGCCCTGGCCGCGATCGTGGTGCCGCAGCGCGTCCTGCCGGCCGCCGTCGAATTCGTCGACATCGCCGGTCTCGTTGCGGGCGCGAGCAAGGGCGAGGGCCTGGGCAACCAGTTCCTGGCCACCATCCGCGAGTGCGATGCCATCGCCCACATCGTGCGCTGCTTCGACGACCCCAATATCGTGCATGTGGCCGGCCGGGTGGATCCGCTGAGCGACATCGAGGTCATCGATACCGAACTCGCGCTGGCCGACCTCGCCGCCGTGGAAAAGCAGCTCAACCGGTACGGCAAGGTCGCCAAGACCGGTGCGACGGCCGACGAGAAGAAGGAAGCCGCGCGCATCGTCTCGGCCCTGGAAAAAGTCCTCCCGGCGCTCAACCGCGCCGAACCGGCACGCTCGGTCGCGCTCGACGCCGAGGAGCGCGCCGCGCTGCGCCCGCTGTTCCTGCTGACCATGAAGCCGGCCATGTACGTGGCCAATGTCGAGGACCACGGCTTCGAGGACAATCCCCTGCTCGATGCCGTCCGCGGTCGCGCCGCGCGCGAGAACGCGCCGGTGGTGGCGGTGTGCGCGCGCATGGAAGCGGAGATCGCCGATCTCTCCGACGAGGACAAGCAGGTCTTCCTCGAGGACATGGGCATGACAGAACCCGGACTCGACCGCGTCATCCGCGCCGGCTACGCGATCCTGGGCCTGCAGACGTATTTCACGGCCGGCGTAAAGGAAGTGCGCGCATGGACCGTCGCCACCGGCGCCACCGCGCCCCAGGCCGCCGGGGTGATCCACACCGATTTCGAGAAGGGCTTCATCCGCGCCGAGACCATCGCCTACGATGACTTCATCCGGTACAAGGGCGAGCAGGGCGCCAAGGAGGCGGGCAAGATGCGCCTCGAGGGCAAGGACTACATCGTCAAGGACGGCGACGTCCTGCATTTCCGGTTCAATGTCTGAGCGGGGAATACGGCTTCGTTGTACGGTGAAGCATCCAGGGCCCTTCGGGCCCTGAATGCGGGAGGATCAGCTTCGGGAAGGGGCTGCGCCATTGCCCGCGCCAAGCATGGCGCGGTCGCTGCGGCGGCGCGAAGCCGTGCTTCGCGAAACCCCGCCTCCGCCCCCGAACCCCACCCGCGGCCTTAACAATCCACGTTACTGCGGCGAGGCGCGGGGCGTATATTGGCCTCAATAGCAGTCGCACCCCATAAAAGCCGCGGACCGGCAGGAGACCGGACGATCATGCGGCGGACCCCTTGATACCCCTGCTTCTGCGTTTTGCTTCCTGCGTGCTTGCCCTGGCGCTGTCCGGCTGCCTGACTACCGAATATCAGGCTTCGGGCAAGCAAACGCGGCCTGCGGTGATCGTCAATATCGACGCTGTCCAGGCGCCGCTCGACCTCTCCTTGCGCACGGTCATCGTCTACGACGGGCCCGGCTCGTGGAAGCGCGAGGCGCTGTGGGACGAGTACGTGCTGACGCTGCGCAACGGCGGCACTTCGGCAATCACCATCACCACAGCGGCGCTCGTTGACGCGGCGGGCGCGCACCGCGCTCCCGGCGACGACCCCTGGGAGCTGGAAAAAACCAGCCAGACGCTCGAGCAGCGCTACCGGCGCGATGGCGTCGAATTCGCCCGCAGCGAAATCCCCGATGCGCTGGTCTTCGGCTCGGCGGCCGTCGGCGGCGCGGCCGGCACCTTGTTTTCCGCCATCAGCGCCACGGCATCGTCGGCCAGCGTCATCGGACTGCCTGTCTACTACATCGTGGTGTATGGCGTGAACCGCAACAACAAGTCCACCGCGGCCGCGGAGTTCGCGCGGCGCCGGCTGCGTCTGCCCTTGACGCTGTACGGCGGCGAATCGCAGACCGGCAGCCTGTTCCTGCCGATGGCGCCCAATCCGCGCTCGCTCGAGCTGTGGTGGACCGACGGCGCGGCCAGCAATGCGGTCGTGTTGTCCCTGGCCCGCCTGCAGGGTCTTCACGCCGCGGCCCACGCACCGGCGGCCGCGCCGGCGCCTTCGGCGGGAACATCGCCCGCCGCGGCGCCGGCGCGCTGATGCCGTTCTCCGGCGCATCGCGCTTGCGGCCCGCGACGCGGCTTGTCGCGCGCCTGCGCTATCGGTAGAGTTCGCCCCTTTTCCACGAACCCGCATCGGCTGCCGCAATTGCTTCCCGCCATCGAACACCGTATCGCCGCCGAGCTCGGCGTCCGTCCGCAGCAGGTCGTCGCCACCGTTGCGCTTCTCGACGGGGGCGCCAGCGTGCCCTTCATCGCGCGCTACCGCAAGGAGGCTACCGGCGCCCTGGACGACATCCAGCTGCGCGCGCTCGCCGAGCGCCTGCTGTACCTGCGCGAACTCGAAGAGCGCCGTGGCACGGTGCTGGCCAGCATCGAAGGCCAGGGCCTGCTCGGCGATAGCCTGCGCGCCGACATCCTCGCGGCCGACACCAAGCAGCGCCTCGAAGACCTTTACCTGCCGTTCAAGCCCAAGCGGCGCACCAAGGCGCAGATGGCGCGCGAGGCCGGCCTCGAACCGCTCGCCCTGGCCCTGCTCGCCGACCCGACGCTCGACCCTGCCGCCGAAGCGGCGCGCTTCGTGCACGCCATTGCGGAGCCGCCCGAGCGCCACGTGCCCGACATAAAGGCCGCCCTCGACGGCGCCCGGCAGATCCTGATGGAACGCTTTGCCCAGGACGCCGACCTGCTGGCCCGCCTGCGCGCCTACCTGCACGACAACGGTCTGCTGGTGTCGCGCGTGGTCGAGGGCAAGGAACAGGAGGCCGCGAAATTCCGCGACTGGTTCGCCTTTCGCGAGGCCATGCGGACCATTCCCTCGCATCGCGCCCTGGCCCTGCTGCGGGGGCGCAACGAAGACATGCTGCGCCTCTCGATCAAGACGGCGCCGGAACTCGACGACCCGCCGCGGCCCTCGGCCTGCGAGGCCATGGTCGCGGCGCATTTCGGCCTGCACGACCGGGGCCGGGCGGCCGATGCCTGGCTCCTCGAGACCGCCCGCTGGGCCTGGACGGTCAAGCTCTCGCTGCACCTGGAATTCGAGCTCATGGACCAGTTGCGCGAGCGGGCCGAGGCCGAGGCCATCCGGGTGTTCGCGCAGAACCTGCGCGACCTGCTGCTGGCCGCGCCGGCCGGCCCGCGCGTCACCCTGGGCCTGGATCCGGGCATCCGCACCGGCGTGAAGGTGGCCGTGGTCGATGCCACCGGCAAGCTCGTCGACACCGCCACGATCTATCCCCACGAGCCACGCCGCGACCGGGAGGGCGCCCTGGCCGCATTGCGGGCCCTGGCGCAGAAGCACGGCGCCGAGCTCATTGCCATCGGCAATGGCACCGCCAGCCGGGAGACCGACGCCCTGGCCGGCGAACTCATGCGGCGGCATCCGGAGCTGGCGCTCGAGAAGGTGGTGGTTTCGGAGGCCGGCGCCTCGATCTACTCGGCTTCGGAGACGGCCTCGCGCGAGCTCCCCGATGTGGATGTGGCGCTGCGCGGCGCCGTTTCCATTGCCCGGCGCCTGCAGGATCCGCTGGCCGAACTGGTGAAGATCGACCCCAGGAGCATCGGCGTGGGCCAGTACCAGCACGATGTCAATGCGGTGCGCCTGGCGCGCACGCTCGACGCCGTGGTGGAGGATTGCGTCAATGCCGTGGGCGTGGACGTCAACACGGCATCGGCGCCGCTGCTGGCGCGCATCTGCGGCCTCAACGGCACCCTGGCCGCCAGCATCGTCGCGCACCGCGACCGCAACGGCCCCTTCGCCTCGCGGCGCCAGCTCCAGGAAGTGCCGCGCCTTGGCGAGAAGACATTCGAGCAGGCGGCAGGATTCCTGCGCATACCCCATGCCCGCGGCGAGGGCGCGCAGCCCCTGGACGCCTCGGCTGTCCACCCCGAGGCCTATCCGCTCGTCGCGCGCATCCTGGCCGATATCCGCAAGGGCATCGACGAGGTCATCGGCAATGCCGGCCTGCTGCGCGGCATCGATGCCGCGCGCTACGCCGACGACACGTTCGGCCTGCCCACGGTGCGCGACGTCCTGCGCGAGCTCGAGAAGCCCGGCCGCGACCCGCGCCCGGCCTTCAGGGCCGCGGTCTTCCGCGAGGGCGTGAAGGCGATCGGCGACCTGGCGGCGGGCATGCTGCTCGAGGGCGTGGTCACCAATGTCACGAACTTCGGGGCTTTCGTCGATATCGGCGTGCACCAGGACGGCCTCGTGCACGTCTCCGCGCTGTCCCATCGCTTCGTCAAGGACCCGCACAGCGTGGTCAAGGCCGGGGAGGTGGTCAAGGTCAAGGTGCTGCAGATCGATTCGCAGCGGCGCCGCATCGCGCTGACCCTGCGGCTCGACGACGAAACCGCGCCTGCGGGCGAACCGCGGGCCGATGGCCGGGCACACCGCTCCCCGCGGCCCGCGCGCACCGCCGCGCCGCCGCCCG
>Ga0181519_10000911_pt1 | contig 26243 bp, 25 predicted proteins | sample PEATcosm2014_Bin_26_FD_121102 | JGI IMG/M metagenome (GOLD analysis project Ga0181519, IMG submission 121102) | Peatland microbial communities from MTU Mesocosm Facility, Houghton, MI, USA - PEATcosm2014_Bin02_10_metaG | ecosystem: Environmental > Terrestrial > Soil > Wetlands > Peat | place...
TCCATCAGGTTGTCGATCATCAGGCGATAGTCGCACTTGATGTGATACAGCCCGCCGCCATACGCCCACTGATCGCTCACGGCCCATTCCAGATGCGGGATCTCGTCGGGGTTGGCGAGTTCGGCGTCGCCCGGCCAGACCCAGACGAAGCCGTAACGCTCCACGCACGGAAACGCCCGCGTCTTCGGGAAGCCGCCGACGCGCTGGCCGACCATCTTCGTGCACTTGCCGCCGCCGTCGACCGTCAGGCCGTGATAGCCGCACACGAGGTGGCCGTCCTTGACGAAGCCCAGCGACAGCGCGGCGCCGCGATGCGGGCAGAAGTCCTCCAGCGCGGCGACGTTACCGTTGCCGTCGCGAAAGAAGACCATCGGCTCGTTGCAGATCTTGCGGCCCAGCGGCTTGTCGGCAAATTCGTCCGGCGTGCAGGCGACGTACCAGGTGTTTTTGAGGAACATGATCGTTTGTCTCCTTGGCGCACCTTCGGCCGGTGCGCTCTCGTTGCGATAGGGGATGGTCGGGTTGAATTCGGGGAGCGCGCGTCAGAGCAACTGCGCGCCCATGCTGTGTTCCTGCGTGACGATGTGCTCACGGCACATGAATTCGGCGCGATCGGGTTGCCGCGCGGCAATCGCCTCGACGATCGCGTGATGCTGACGATGCGCATACGCGATGATGTCGGCGTACTGACGCCGGTCTTCGTGCCCGAACGCCACCGTGCGCGGCGCAACGAACGGCACCAGATTGCAACGCGCGATGAAGCCCTCGAGCAGCGGATTGCGCGCGCCGGTCACGAGCAGGTCGTGAAAGCGCGCGTTGAGCGACGCGTAGCCGATCTGCACTTCGGCCGTCATCTTGTGGTCGGCGAGCAGGTCGTCGCCCTCGGCCAGCAGGTCGCGCAGTTGCTCGAGCAACTCGGCGCTCGCGCCCTTCTCGGCGAGCAGACGCGCGGCGTAACCTTCGAGCGCCCCGCGCAGATGCAGCGCCTCGACACTCTCCTCTCGCGTGTGCGCCCGAACCGCATAGCCGCGCTGCCCGGCGCGCACCACCAGTCCTTCCTCGGCGAGCACCGGCAGCGCCTGGCGGACCGGCATGCGCGAGACGCCCAGTTGCTCCGCGAGCTTGGCCTCGGCCAGACGCTCGCCCGGCGCCAGTTCGCCCTTGAGGATCATCTCGCGCAATTGAACCGTGGTCGGCGTGGGATGCAGCATGCGTCTCCTTTCGATCGCTGGAATATCTGCGGGTCGTATCTGCCGGTGGTTCTGAACGCTGCCAGATCCGGCCTTTTTTTATTATGGGATCCCGTAATTGCGAATCGCATCAGTAAATACCCTGCTTTATGTAAATACGGGATCCCGGATAGACTCGGCGCTGCACAAATACGGGTGGTCTCATTTCGCCATCCGGCATCACAAGACAAAAGACGGAGACTTCGCGTGGCAAAGATCATTGGGGGGATCGGTACGTCGCACGTGCCGACCATCGGCGTGGCGTACGACAAGGGCAAGCAGCAGGATCCCGCGTGGGCGCCGCTGTTTCAGGGCTATGAGCCCGTAGCGAAGTGGCTGGCCGAGAAGCAGGCCGATGTGTTGGTGTTTTTCTACAACGATCACGCCACCACGTTCTTCTTCGACATGTATCCGACGTTCGCGCTGGGCGTGGGCGAGTCGTTCCCGATTGCCGATGAGGGCGCGGGGCTGCGTCCGCTGCCGCCGATCCGGGGCGACGTGGCGTTGCAGGCCCACATTGCCGAGTCGCTGGTGAACGACGAGTTCGACATCACCGTGTTCCAGGACAAGCCGATCGATCACGGCTGCGCGTCGCCGCTGCCGCTGCTCTGGCCGCACAAGCCGGACTGGCCCGGCACCGTCGTGCCGATCGCCATCAACGTGCTGCAATACCCGCTACCGACGGGCCGCCGTTGCTATCGCCTCGGTCAGGCCGTGCGTCGCGCCATCGAGTCGTATCCGGAAGATCTGCGCGTGGTCGTGGTAGGCACGGGCGGCCTGTCGCATCAGATTCACGGCGAGCGCGCGGGTTACAACGACGAGGCGTGGGACCGCGAATTCCTCGAACTGCTCGAGCATCACCCCGAGAAGCTCACCGAACTCAGGCATGTGGACTATGTCGAGCGTGGCGGTGCCGAGAGCGTCGAGCAGATCATGTGGCTGTCGATGCGTGGCGCGATGGGCCCGCGCATCAAGCGTCTGCATCTGAATTACTACCTGGCGACGACGACCGCCATGACGGTCGCGCTCTACGAGGAGGACGCCGCATGAACCCGCAACTCGAAGGGATCGAGGCGATCACCGGCACGTATGCGTTCGACCTGCGCGTGAGCAACCGCACGCTCAAGCTCAATCGTTTCTTCTGGCACATGATCCGTGCGGAGAATCGCGAGGCGTATCTGAACGATCCCGTCGCCACGATGACGGCGGCAGGGCTGACCGCCGACGAGCAGGCGATGGTGCAGGCGCAGGACTGGCTGGGGCTGGTGCGTCATGGCGTGAATTTCTTCGTGCTGGAGAAGTTCGCCCGCGTGGTGCGCAAGACCAACCTCGAAGTCTATGCGCTCATGCGCGGCGAGACGCTCGACGAGTTCATGGCCACGCGGCGCGTGCCGACGATGCGCTGAGCCGGCATGTCCATCGACGCCGCCATCAGTCTGACCAACGCGCCGGCCGCGCCGCGGCTGGCCTGCCACGAGCGAGGCACGTGGAGCCGCGCGCCGCAGAACAACGAGGCGACGCTGCTGTGTCGCAAGCTGCGCGGCCTGCGCGCGATGGTCGCTGTGCTCGAATGCGATTCGGTGGCACGCGCGGCGCGCATGCTGCATCTCTCGCAGTCGGCTGTCGCTCGCTCAATCTCCGACATCGAGGCAGAACTGGGCTTTCCCCTTTTTCATCGCAGCGCGCGTGGCCTGATCCCCAATGCAGCGGGGCAACGCCTCGGCGTGCGTGCGTCGCGCGCACTGGCCGAACTGGCCAACGGCTATCGCGAGGCGTTTGCCGCCACGGCGTCGCAGGCCGACGGCGGTGCCCGTGCGGCGAGCCGTTTCGCGGCGGTCGTCGCCCCTCAGCAACTCACGAGCTTCATCGCCGTGGCCGAGTTGGGCAGCGGGCCGCTCGCCGCGAGCCGTCTGCAATGCTCTCAGCCGACGATCCAGCGCAATCTCGATCAGCTCGAAGATCTCATCGGCATCAAGCTCTTTCGACGCACGCCGCGCGGCACACGGCTGACGGACGAAGCGCAGGCATTGCTTGGCCCCGTGAAGCGGGCGCTGGCTGAACTGGCGATTGCCGAAGACGAACTCGCGCCGTTCGGTGGACGTCAGCAAGGCACGGTGATCGTGGCCGCGTTGCCCCTGTCCAGCGGCTTTCTGTTGCCCAAGGCCATCGACAGCCTGCTGCACAAGTCGCCGTATCTGAGCGTGACGGTCGTCGACGGCACCTATGAAGCGTTGGTGCGTCAGTTGCGTCAGGCAGACGTGGACATGATCGTCGGCGCGTTGCGCGCGAACGATGTGCCGCCGGACATTCGTCAGGAGGCGCTGTTCGAGGACCATCTGTCGGTGGTCGCGCGTGCCGGTCATCCGTGTCTCACGTCGGGACAGGCGCCCACGCTGGCGGAACTCGCGCAGTACGGCTGGGTGAGTCCGCTGCCGTGCACGCCCGCGCGCGGTGTGTTCGAGCGCGTGTTCCATGCGGAAGGGCTGCCGTTGCCGCAGACGCAGGTGCATGCGAGCAGTTCACCGGTGGTGCGCGGCCTGTTGTCGTCGAGCGACCGGCTTGCGTTGCTCTCGCCGGTGCAGATCACGTCGGAGTTGCGCACGGGCGAGCTGGCCGTGGTGCCCGTGCCGTTGCAACACGCGCGTCGCGCCATCGGCGTTGCCACACGCCGCGACGGTTTGCTGTCCCCGGCCGCCGAGCAGTTGCTCGATGAACTGCGCGCGCTTGCGTCGACGATGCAGCATCCGACGTAAGACGCACGTCATGGTCGTGAAGCGCTCGGCGAGCGCGGCGAAAATCGCCGGATTCGCCATGAGTTGCATGTCTGCCCGCTTTCGCTCGCGAACCCTTTCCGATTTGCACGCCCAATACTGACGACCGCTCGCCGCGCCTTACGCGGCGGGCGTTTCACAACGGGCACGCCGGGTGCTCCGCAGTGCGAAATTCCCCTCGTAAAAAACGTCTCATAACGTAGGGGAAATCTCGGGGATATACGAAAAACGCAACGCTCGACGCGGGAGTTTCATTCGACGTCTCGTTTTCGGCTGCCTAAGCTGTTCCGGACATATTGAGAAGGTGCGCCAACCCCCGGCGCCCACATCAAAAAAACGGAGCGGCGCACGACGCCGACGAGGAGACGACACCATGATGAAGCGCCATCTCTGGCTCGCTGTGGCACTTGCGAGCGTTTGCCAACTCACTGCTGTCTCGGCGCGTGCCGAGGAAATCAAGGTCGGCGTGCTGGGGCTGTTCTCCGGCTCGGCGTCGTGGTGGGGCACGGAGTACCGCCGCGGCATCAACCTGTGGCTCGATCAGAACAAGAACAAGGTCGGCGACGACACGCTCGTGATTCTGGAGCGTGACGAAGGCGGCGTGAATCCGCAACGCACGCGTCAGCTCGCGCAGGAACTCGTGGTGCGCGATCAGGTGCAGTACCTGTTCGGCGGCTCGTTCACGCCGAACGTGCTGGCCATGGCCGACGTGGCGAACCAGACCAAGACGCCGCTCGTGATCGGCAACTCGGGCACGTCCAACGTCACGCTCAAGTCGCCGTACTTCGTGCGCACGGGCTTCACGCAGTGGACCGTGAGCGTGCCGCTGGTCGAATACGCCGCGAGCAAGGGCGTGAAGAATGCCGCGATCGTGGTGGCCGACTTCGCCACCGGCTACGACGCCATCGACGCGTATAGCGAGACGTTCAAGAAGGCCGGCGGCAAGATCGCCGTCGAAGTGAAGGTGCCGCTGGGCACGACGGACTTCTCGAGCTACCTGCAACGCGTGCGCGATGCGAAGCCCGATGCCGTCTTCATGTTCATGCCCGTGGGCCCGATGTCGGCAGGCTTCGTGAAGGCGTTCAAGGAACGCGAACTCGACAAGGCCGGTATCCAGCTTTTCGCTACCACGGAGACGATGGAAACCGATCTGCCGGCCATTGGCGACAGCGCCCTCGGCACGATCACCGCACTGCACTACTCGCCGTACCTGACCTCGCCGGAGAACGTTGCGTTCGTGAAGGCTTACAAGGCGAAGTACGGCCCGGGCGCGCTGCCGTCGATTGCGTCGGTGTCGGCTTACGACTCGATGACGCTCATCGCCCAGATGATCAAGGCCACCAAGGGCAAGAAGGATGGCGACAAGGCTGTCGCCGCGGTGAAGGGCTATGCCTGGACGAGCGCCCGCGGACCGGTGTCGATCGACCCGAAGACGCGCGAAATCATCCAGAACGTGTACATCCGTCGCGTGGAGAACATCGACGGCAAGCTCGGCAACAAGCCGATCGAGACCTACAAGTCGGTAGTCGAGCCGTGGCATGTAAGCCACCCCCAGGTGGCTGCGAAGTAACGCAGGCGTCGCTGTGCAGTTCGTTCGGTAATTCGTCATGACGCAATCGCTTGCCACTTTCCTGTCGTTGTCGATCGACGGCGTGGCCTACGGGATGTTGCTGTTTCTCATCTCCGTGGGTCTCACCGTCACGCTGGGCGTGATGCGCGTGGTTAACCTCGCGCACTCCGCCTTCGCAATGATCGGCGGTTATTTCACCTTGTGGGCCATGCAGCGTGCCGGGCTCGATTTCTTCGTCGCACTGCTCGTCGGTGTGATCGGCACGATGGTGCTCGGCGCCGTGCTCGAACGCACGCTGTATCGCTGGGTCTACACGGCCAACGGTCTGGGGCAGTTGCTCATGACGATCGGGCTCGCGTTCATCATCTGCGCGATTGCCAAGCATGTCGCCGGGACGGAGCTGCAAACGATCCCGGTGCCGCAGGGGCTGCGCGGCACGTGGGACTTCGGTGCGTTCTCGGTGTCGGTCTATCGCATCTTCGCGCTGGTGTGCAGCGCCGTCGTGGCCCTGGGCATCTGGTGGGGGCTCGAGCGTACGCCGTTCGGTGCGAAGCTGCGCGCCGCAGTCGACAACCCGCGCATGGCGCGTTGCGTCGGCATCGACGTGCCGCTCGTGTTCTCGATCACGTTCGCCATCGGCTGCGGTCTGTCGGGACTGGGCGGCGCGCTGTCGAGCCAGATCCTGCCGCTCGAACCGTACTACGGCCTGAAGTATCTGGTGCTGGTGCTGATCGTGGTGGCCGCCGGCGGGCTGGGCAGTCTGCGCGGCTCGCTTTACGCGGGGCTGCTGCTGGGGCTGATCGACACGCTCGGCCGCTACTACGTGCCGGCACTCGGTGCCTTCATGATCTATCTGGCCGTGCTGGCCATTTTGCTGATCCGCCCGCAAGGGTTGGTCGGCCGCGCCTGAGCGGAGGGTGACGATGTCTCATACCAATCCTCTGCCGTCGGTCGCTGGTACGGCGCAAGTCGCGCCCGCACTGCGTCGCAAGCGCCTCGGCATGCTCGACGCGGTGCTGCTGCTCGCCGCCGTCGCCACGTATTTCTTCGCCGATCTGTACCTCGCGCTCGCCACGAGCGTGCTGATCATGATCATCTTCGCGCTCTCGCTCGATCTCGTGCAGGGCTACTGCGGTATCGAGACGCTGGGGCACGCGGCGTTCTTCGGTAGCGGTGCCTACGCGGCGGGACTCTTCGCGCTGCACGTGTCGCCCAATCCGCTGCTCGGACTGGTGGTGGGCGCGGGGGTCGCGGCCGTCGTCGGGCTCATCACCGGCGTTGTCGTGCTGCGGGTGAGCGGGCTCACGCAGATCATGCTCACGCTTGCGTGCGCCACGCTGCTCTACGAGGCGGGCAACGTCGCGAAGTCGATCACGATGGGCGACGACGGCCTGACCGGCTACACCATCGCTCCCGTGCTCGGCCTGTTCGAGTTCGATATCTACGGCCACACGGCCTATCTCTATGCATTGGCCGTGCTGCTCGTCGTGTACCTGTTCACGCAGTTCCTCGTGAACTCGCCGTTCGGCCTGACCGTGCAGGGCATTCGCGAGAACGCCATGCGCATGTCGCTGCTTGGCGTGCGTGTGGGCCTGCGCCGCCTGATGCTGTACACCCTCGCCGCTGGCGTAGCTGGGGTTGCGGGCGCACTGTCGGCACAGGTGAACAACATCGTTGCGCTCGACACGCTGTCGTTCACCCTCTCGGCCAACGTGCTCGTGATGCTCGCGCTGGGCGGCACCGGACGTCTTTACGGCGCAGTGCTCGGCGCGGTCGTCTTCATGGTGTTGTCGGATCGTATCGCGGCGTTCGACCCGGCGAACTGGCTCGCGGCACTCGGCGTGCTGCTGATCGTCGTGGTGCGCTTCGCCCCCGATGGCCTGATCGGTGTGGTGGATCGCCTGACGGCTCGCATGCGTCGCTCTCAACAGGTGGCGACGCCACCGCAGACCGATCACGCGAAGGCAACGAGCACGGACAAGGAGGTGACGCCGTGAGCGCTGCACTCGAAATTCAAGGACTGTCCAAGCGCTTTGGTCAGTTGGACGTCACCCGCAACGTCACCTTGTCGCTGCCGGTCGGTGCGCGACACGCGTTGATCGGGCCGAACGGCGCCGGCAAGAGCACGTTGATGAACTTGCTCACGGGCGTGCTCAAGCCGAACGCCGGTGTGGTGCGCGTGGGCGGCACGGACGTGACGTCGATGCCGTCGCACAAACGCGTGAAGCTCGGGCTGGCGCGCACGTTCCAGCTCAATACGCTGTTCGACACGCTCACCGTTGCCGAGAACTTGGGGCTTGCGCTCACGTCGCGTCGCAATCTCGACGGGCGCATCGGCAAGCCGCTCGCGAGCCGCCCGGCGGTGGTGGAGGAAGCGGCAGAGCGTTTGCGCGAGTTGGGCATGCTCGACCTCGCGGGCAAGCGCATCAACGAGTTGGCGTACGGCCAGCGCCGTCAGGTGGAGATCGCCCTCGGGCTTGCGCTCGACCCCAAGGTGCTGCTGCTCGACGAACCGGTCGCCGGTGTGCCGTCGGGACAGGGACGCAAGCTGTTTGAACTGCTCGAACGCCTGCCTGCGGACGTGGCGGTGATGGTCATCGAACACGACATGGATCTGGTCTTCCGCTTCGCGCGCCGCATTACGGTGCTGGTCGAAGGCGCGGTGCTCATGGAAGGCGAGAAGGACGAAGTGCGCAGCGATCCGCGCGTGCGCGACATTTATCTGGGGCGTCGCCATCATGACTGACATTCTGCTCGAAGCCGGCGGACTCAGTGCCGGGTATGGCGAGACCATCGTGCTCGAAGACCTGAGCCTGCGTTTGGGGGCGGGAGAAGCCGTCGCCATTCTCGGTCGCAACGGCGTGGGCAAGAGCACGTTGCTGCTCAGCCTGCTGGGACTGACCACGCGCCACGGCGGCGTGGTGCGTTATTGCGACGACGACATCTCGTCGTGGCCTGCCTACAAGCGGGCGCGCGCCGGTCTGGCGCTGGTGCCGCAGGAGCGTGAGATCTTCAAGTCGCTCTCCGTCGAAGAGAACCTTCAGGTCTCGGCGATGGGCAATGGCAACGCAAGCGGTAAAGGTAGCGTCGGCAGTAACGACTGGACGCTCGATCGCGTCTACGACCTGTTTCCGCGATTGCACGAGCGGCGTCGCAACCTTGGCAACCAGCTCTCGGGCGGTGAGCAGCAGATGCTCGCCATCGGCCGTGCGCTGATCGGCAATCCCCGCGTGATTCTGTTCGACGAGCCGTTCGAAGGGCTCGCGCCGGTGATCGTCGATCAACTGGTCGATGCCTTCTGGAAGCTGCGCGCCAACGGCGGCATGGGCGTGGTGCTCGTGGAGCAGCACGCGGAACTGGGGCTGGAGCTGACCGACCGGGCGCTGGTGCTCGACCGGGGCCGCGAGGTCTGGGCGGGGCGCAGCAGTGAACTCGCGGCGTCGCCGGAATTGCTCGCCACGCTGGTCGGACTGGAAAGCGCCTGAACGGCCCGAATCGTCTGCATGGCCTGAACCGTTTGAACCCGCCTGAACAGGCAGCGCACAACACGTATTGACGTCAATCACATGAGCACATCACAGAACACCTCATCCCCGGGCCTGGCGGGCCTCGTCGTCAGCGCCCATTCGGCGGATTTCGTCTGGCGTGCCGCCGGCACGATTGCCACGCACGTAGCGCAGGGCTATCGCATGAAGGTCGTCTGCCTGTCGTTCGGCGAGCGGGGCGAATCGGCCAAGCTCTGGCGCAAGGGCGCAGAGATGACCGAAGCGAAGGTCAAGGCCGCGCGTCGTGAAGAGGCGCAACGGGCGGCCGACATTCTCGGCGCGGAAATCGAGTTCCTCGATATCGGCGACTACCCGATGCGCGTGTCCGACGAGACGCTGTTCCGTCTTGTCGACATCTATCGCGATGTGCAGCCGTCGTTCGTGCTGAGTCATTCGGAGAAAGACCCGTACAACTTCGATCACCCGCTGGCCATGCACGTCACGCAGGAAGCGCGCGTGATTGCCCAGGCGGAAGGCCACAAGCCGGGCGAGAAGATCATCGGTGCGCCGGCCGTGCTCGCGTTCGAGCCGCACCAGACCGAGCAGTGCGAATGGATTCCGAACACCTTCGTCGACATCACGCCGGTGTGGGACAAGAAGCGCGCCGCCATCGAGTGCATGGCCGGTCAGGAACACCTGTGGGATTACTACACGCGCGTGGCATTGCAACGCGGCGTGCAAGCCAAACGCAACATCGGCATCACGGCCGCGCGCGACATCAAGTACGCGGAAGGGCTGATGCGTCTCACGCCGGTCGTCACGGAGCAACTGTCATGATTCGCGGTGTCGTCGTTCGTCAGATTCCCCGTGTCGATGCCGCCACGCTCGACATTCTGCGCAGCGCAGGCAGCGCGACCGTGCACGAGGCGCAAAGCCGCCTCGGCCTGATGGCCACCTACCTGCGTCCGATCTACGCGGGTGCAGCCGTTGCAGGCAGCGCCGTGACGGTGCTCGCACCGCCCTCCGATAACTGGATGCTGCACGTTGCGGTCGAGCAGGCGCAGCCGGGCGACATCGTGGTGGTCGGCGTGACGTCGCCTTGCGATGACGGCTACTTCGGCGATCTGCTCGCCACGTCGATGAAAGCGCGCGGCGTGGCCGGGCTCGTCATCGACGCTGGGTGTCGCGACATCGGCACGCTCACCGAGATGCGCTTCCCGGTGTGGTCGAAGGCGATCTCGTCGCAAGGCACGGTCAAGGAGACGCTCGGCTCGGTGAACGTGCCGGTCGTCTGCGCCAATCAGATCGTGAACCCGGGCGACGTGATCGTGGCGGATGACGACGGTGTGGTCGTGGTGCCGTTCGCGACGGCGCAGGCCGTTGCCAAGGCCGCGGCGGCACGCGGAGCCGACGAAGCTTACAAGCGCGGCGTGCTCGCGGGCGGCACGCTGGGGCTGGACTATTACAAGATGCGCGAGCGTCTTGCCGCGAAGGGCTTGCGCTACGTCGACTCGCTCGACGAGTTGCAAGGCGAGTGAGGACGGCGACTTGAGCGACATGATGCATTCCCAAACGCGTATTCGCGCTGCCGTCATGCGCGGAGGCACCTCCAAGGGGTTGTACTTCCTCGCCGACGATCTGCCAGCGGACGCCGCCACGCGCGACGCCGTACTGCTCGCCGCCATGGGCTCGCCTGATGGGCGTCAGATCGACGGCATGGGCGGTGCGAATCCGCTCACGAGCAAGGTCGCCATCGTGTCGCGCGCCACGCGACCCGATGCCGACATCGATTACCTCTTTGCACAGGTCGTGGTCGACGAAGCGCGTGTCGACTACGGACAGAACTGCGGCAACCTCCTCGCCGGGGTGGGGCCGTTTGCGATCGAGCGGGGGCTGGTCGCTGCCGGTCGCGACGTGACTGAGGTCGGCATTCACATGGTCAACACGGGGCAGGTGGCCGTTGCCACCGTGCAGACCCCCGACGGCGTAGTGACGTACGACGGCGACGTCGCTATCGACGGTGTGCCGGGAACGGCGGCGCCGGTGCCGTTGATGTTCCGCGACACCGCCGGCTCGTCCTGCGGTGCGCTGTTTCCGACCGGACAACGTCAGGATGTCGTGGAAGGTGTCACGGTGACGTGCATCGACAACGGTATGCCGCTCGTGCTCATGCGCGCGGCAGACCTGGGGTGTACCGGCGCGGAGTCCTGCGAACAGCTCGAGGCGGACGCGGCGTTTCAGGACATGCGCGAGAAGATCGAGGCGATTCGTCTGGCCGTCGGTCCGCGCATGAATCTCGGTGACGTGCGCTCGCGCACGGTGCCCAAGATGTGTCTCGTGGCATCGCCGCAGGCCGGCGGCGCACTTGCCACGCGTTGCTTCATTCCGCACCGTTGCCACTCGTCCATCGGCGTGCTGGCGGCGGTTAGTGTGGCCACCGCTGCGGCACTGCCGGGCACTGTGTGCCATGACATGGCGGTGGTGCCCGACGGTGCCGCGCCGCTGCTTGCGATCGAACATCCGACCGGCGAATTCACCGTGCGTCTGGTGCTCGGCACCGGTGCCGACGGCGCGCCCGATGTCACGGGGGCGGGTCTGCTGCGCACCGCGCGATGGTTGTTCGACGGCGAGGTTTGCATACCCGCTCGTGTCTGGGCGCAGGGAGGGAAGTCATGAGCACCGAACGTCCCCCGTTGCTCATGCTTCCCGGCTTGCTTTGCGACCAGGTGGCATGGGCCGCCACCGCAACGCTGCTGCCGCAATACGATTGCCGCGTTCCCGCGTGGGGCGCGCTCGACACCATCGAGGCGATGGCCGATCACGTGCTCGCGAGCACGCCCGAGCCGCGCTTCGCGCTTGCCGGGCATTCGATGGGCGGGCGCGTGGCGCTCGAAGTCGTGCGTCGCGCACCGCATCGCGTGACGCATCTCGCACTGCTCGACACCGGCTATCAGGCGTTGCCCGAGGGCGAGGCCGCAGAGAAGGAGCGAAGCGGGCGAATGGCGTTGCTCGCGCGCGCGCGTGAAGCCGGCATGCGTGCCATGGGCCAGGTGTGGGCGACCGGCATGGTGCATCCGGACCAGATCGGCACGCCGCTGTTCGACGCGATTCTCGACATGATCGAGCGCAGTCATCCCGATCAGTTCGCCGCGCAGATTCATGCGCTGCTCGGCCGCCCGGACGCGACATCGCTGTTGAGCGAGGTGCGCTGTCCGACGCTCGTGCTGTGCGGGCGGCAGGACACGTGGAGCCCGCTCGCGCGTCACGAAATCATGGCCGGCCTGATACCGGACGCGGTGTTGAGCGTGATCGAGCACAGCGGTCATATGAGTCCGATGGAGCGTCCGCAACACGTGGCCGATGCCATCGAGGCGTGGCTCGCGCGCCCGGCGTCTTCCGCAACCCCATCGCAGACGCAACCACAGACGCAACCACAGGTGCGACCGGCATGACCCACGACACCGTTCATCAGGACATGACGCTCGACGCGCTCATCGCCAAGCAGGCGTGTCACGACCTCGTGATGCGCTTCGTGGCTTGCAACGACCGGCGCGATCCGCACGGACTCGCCGCGCTATTTGCCGAGCAGGGGGTGCTCGTGCGTCCCAACGGCGACACGCTCGTCGGGCCGGCCGCCATCGCCGCGGCTTATGCCGACCGTCCGGCCGATCGGCTCACGCGGCATCTCGTCGGCAATGTGCTGATCGACGTGACCTCGCCCACGAGTGCGATCGGCAGCAGCACGGTGCTGCTCTGGAGCGGATCGGCGCAAGACACGCCGGGCCCGTTCGGACGTGTGGCGCAGGGCCGTCAGGTCATGGGGGAATTCGAAGACACGTTTGTGCGCACCGCGCAGGGCTGGCGCATTGCCCGCCGGGAAGCGCGTTTCACTTTCATCCGCGAGGCGTGAGGCAAAAACAGCACCTCACGTCGCGCCAAAAAATGCGGGGATCGAGGCCGGAAGCGGTTCAGGAGGCGGCAGCGATCACCCGACAAGGCAACAGGGGCGGTGAGGGTAGTGAAAGGGGCAGTACCTGAGCCGGCCGACGTGCCGTCTTGAGAAAGGCTGGGCCGGTGACACTGCCGCCGGTCCGGAGGTTGAAGTGGTGAGGGCGAGCAGACCCTCTTAGCTGTGTATTTCAAAAACAAGGGGACAGAAGTGAAAGTGAAACACGCATTGGCCGCAGGCTTGATGCTGGGCGCAGGTCTGGCTCAGGCACAGAGCAACGTGACGCTGTACGGGATCATCGATACCGGTGTCGCTTACTACAACAACGCTGCCGGGGGCGGCAGCTTCGTCGGCGAACCGACGCTCACGGGCAAGGTGCCGTCGCGCTTCGGCTTCAAGGGCGTTGAAGATCTGGGCGGTGGTCTGAAGGCCGTCTTCACGTTGGAAAACGGCTTCCAGCCGGGCACGGGCGGTCTGAACTACGGCGGACGTCTGTTCGGCCGTCAGGCGAACGTGGGCCTGTCGAGCTCCTGGGGCACGTTGCTCATCGGCCGTCAGAACAACATGACGTTCTACGTCACGGGCAACGCCGACGTGATCGGACCGTCGATCTTCTCGCTGGCCAGTATCGATCCGTACATTGCCAATGCGCGTAGCGACAGCGCCATCGGCTACATGGGCAAGTTCTCCGGCCTGACCGTCGGCGCAACGTACAGCTTCGGGCGCGACGGCTCGGCCGCGGGCGGCCCGTCTGCCACGAATTGCGCGGGTAACGTGGCGGGCAACTATCAGGCATGTAAGCAGTTCACCGGTCTGCTCGGCTACGACTACGAGAACTTCGGCATTTCGGCGTCGTATGACCAGATGCGCGGCAACACGGGCGCGGCGGCCCCGCTGACCAGCGCGAAGTACACCGACTCGCACGCGATCATCAACGCGTACTACAAGTGGTCGACGGGTCGCGTGGGCGGCGGCTGGATTCACCGCAACGTGAGCGCCGACGCCGCATCGCTGCGCTCGGACATCTACTTCATCGGCTTCACCTATCTGCCGACGATCACCTGGGCGTTCGACGCGCAGGCCATTCGTTATCAGTTGCAGAGCCGCGCCAACGCCACAATGCTCATCGGCCGCGCCACGTACTCGCTCTCGAAGCGCACGTCGTTGTACGGCATGGCCGGCTGGGTGGCGAACAGCCAGAACGGCGCGGTGGCGATTGCCGCCGGCGGCTCGGTCGTCACGGGCAGCAATCAGTTCGGCACGATGCTGGGCATTCAGCACACGTTCTGAGCCGTTGTCCTGACGACGCCAGAAAGCGCCGCATCGCGAGCGTTTGACACGCGTGGAGTGTCCGGGGGGACGCTTCGCGCGTGATGCGATGCGGCGTCACTCCTTGTTGCGCGGCATACGACGTGGTGGCGGTGCCGCGCGCCACGAGAGAGTGATCCGGCAGACGTCGTGCGGCACGACCGTGCGCAGCCGTACATTCCACGAGCTGCGCCATTGCGCATGATTTTCCTGCCCGGCCCGGGCTATGATGCTCGCAGCAAGTGCGATGGCTTTCCCGGGCCGCGTTTTTTCCGTCATACGACGCATACGCATGCCCCCGTATCCCCACAACCCCGTGTGCGGCTTCCTCGCGGTCGTGGGCTTCCGTTACGTTTCCGTTGCGTTTCCTTTCCTTTCCGTTCCTTTCCTTTACGCTGTCTTGCGAACTCGCCTCACACTATCCTTCGTATGACGAAACCGATGGCATCCTCCGCGCCGCTCACCGAAGGACTGGCCGCGAGCGCCCGCCGCATCGCTGTGCCGTCCATTCTGCTGGGGACCTTCCTCGGCAATCTGGACGCGTCCATCGCCAACGTTGCGCTGCCGACCATCGCGCGTGACCTCGTGGCCGATCCGGCGTCGACCGTCTGGGTCGTCAACGCCTATCAACTGATTTTCGCGATGGCCGTGCTGCCGCTGGCGGCGCTCGGCGAGAAGCTCGGTTACCGGCGCGTGTTCCTGTTCGGCGTGGCGGGTTTCACGCTCGCCTCGGTCGGTTGCGCCCTGGCGCCGAGTCTCGCGTGGCTCGTCGCGGCGCGCGTGGTGCAGGGCTTGTGCGGCGCGTGCATGTCGACCATCGTGCCGGCGTTGCTGCGCATGGTGTTCCCGCAACATATGGGCGGACGCGCCATCTCGCTGCTCGCGCTCACCGTCGCCTTGTCGACGGCTGCCGGGCCGAGCGTGGCGGCGCTCATTCTGTCGCTTGGCGACTGGCGCTGGCTGTTCGCCATCAATCTGCCGATCGGGCTGATCGCGTTTGCCGCGTCTTACCGATTTCTGCCGCCGACGCCGGGCGCCGAGCGCCGCATCGATGTGCCCGGTGCGTTGCTCAACGCCGCTGCGCTCGCACTCATCATCATCGGGCTGGGGCACGTGGGCGAAGCGGGGCATCACGGGGTCGCGGCGCTGCAAATGGTGCTCGGCCTCGTCGTGGCCGTCATTCTCGTGCGACATCAGCGCACCCGGGCAACGCCACTGTTGCCGCTCGATCTGATGCGCGTGCCCGTGCTGGCGCTCTCGTCGCTGACCTCGGTCGCCTGCTACATGGCGCAGACGCTGTCGTACGTCGGCATGCCATTCCTGCTGCAACACACGCTCTCGCGCAGCGAAGCGGTGACCGGCCTGCTCATCACGCCGTGGCCGCTGGTGATCGTGTTCATCGCGCCGCTCGCGGGGCGTTTGTCGGATCGCTTCGACAGCGCCCGCATGAGTGCCCTCGGGCTGGGGGTGTTCGCCATTGGCCTCGCATCGCTGGCCGGCTTGCCGGCGGATGCCGGCAACTGGGGAATTGCCGTGCGCATGGCGATTTGCGGGCTGGGGTTCGGTTTCTTCCAGACGCCCAACAATCGCATCATCATGATGGGCGCGCCGCGCGAGCGCAGCGGCGCAGCCAGTGGACTGATGACGATCGCGCGCACGGTCGGCATGACGCTCGGCGCCGCCGTCGTGGCGCTGTTGTTCGATCTCTATGGCGATGGCGGGGCGCGCGCGGCGATGGTCAGCGCGACCGTGCTGGCCGCGCTCGGCGGCGGGGTGAGCCTGCTGCGGGTACGCGCGAAGTCGCGCGGCGGGTAAGCCGGTCGCGCCAGTCCCGCCCGTGGCGGCGGTGGGGCCGGAAGACTCGGACGCCCCGGAAGCCCAGTGCCGGCCGGTGCTGTCGCGAGGCGGGCCGAGCCGATTTGTCAAAGTTGGCCTCGCGCGCTAGCATCGTGCCTTGCCGTGGCTGCGTCGCGTTTTCCGGCAAGACGGGCAACTGCCCGGGCGGCGTGGTCATCTCCACGTATCTCCTCGCATGAATCCGCTATCTTCGTGTCTTCTTCTCACGTTCTGAGCCGGCGCCGCCGGGCGCTTCGCGCCCGTAGTGAACGCGGCACGCGCGGTCCGGTCTGGCTGTTCGATCTGGACAACACGCTGCATCACGCGTCGCACGCGATCTTCCCGCGCATCAACCGCGCGATGACCGCCTATATCGCCGAGAAGCTGGGACTGTCGCAGGACGAAGCCAATCATCTGCGCTCGGCCTACACGGAGCGCTACGGAGCGGTGCTGCTCGGTCTCATCAAGCATCATGCGATCGATCCGTACGAGTTTCTGGCGCGTGTGCACGAACTGCCTCCGCTGATCGAGGTGTTGCGCGCCGAACGGGGCATCGCCCGCCTGCTGGCCGGTTTGCCCGGGCGCAAGATTCTGCTGACCAATGCGCCCGCGCACTACGCCATGCCGATCGTCGAGGCGTTGGGGATTCGTCGGCATTTCGAGCGCTGTGTGAGCATCGAGGACATGGCGGATCGGCGTGCCTGGCGGGCCAAACCCGACGCGATCATGCTGCGCCGGCTGCTGGCGCGCGAGGGACTCGCGCCGCATCGCACATGGCTGGTGGAGGACACGCGCTCGCATCTCAAACATCTGCGGCATTTCGGCATCAGGACGGTCTGGATCACGGGCCATCTGCCGGTGAGAAACAGTGTTGGCGACGCGATGCCGCGCAGTGGGCGCCCACACTACGTAGATATCAAAGTACAATCTCTGCGCGAGTTACGGGCGCGCCTAGCGACCGGGGTCCTGACCCAGGCCGCCCGACAATCAAATCCCTACCGATAACGACCAGACGATGCAGCAGGAAAACTCTTCGAGCGGTGCCGGTTACGGCGCCGCCGATGCGCTGGAGGCCGCGCCCGCGCCGGTAAAGACAACCCGCCCGAAACCGGGTGAGCGCCGCGTGCAGGTGTTGCAGACCCTCGCGGCCATGCTCGAGACGCCCAAGGGCGAGAAGATCACCACGGCCGCGCTCGCCGCGCGTCTCGATGTCTCCGAAGCGGCGCTCTATCGCCACTTTGCGAGCAAGGCCCAGATGTTCGAAGGGCTGATCGAGTTCATCGAACAGACCATCTTCGGCCTGATCAATCAGATCTCCGCTCAGGATCAGGACGGCGTGACGCAGGCGCGCGCCATCGTGCTGATGCTGCTGGGTTTCGCTGAGAAGAACCCGGGCATGACGCGTGTGCTGACGGGCGAAGCGCTGGTCGGCGAGCACGAGCGTTTGCAGGAGCGCATGAACCAGTTGCTCGACCGCATCGAGGCGTCGCTGCGCCAGGTGCTGCGTCTGGCCGCCGCGCAGGGCACGCTGCCCGAAACGTTCGACGCCAACTCGCGCGCCAACCTGCTCGTGTCCTACGTGCTCGGCCGCTGGCATCGCTTCGCCAAGAGCGGCTTCAAGCGCCTGCCCGCCGAAGGCGCCGAGCCGCAGGTCGCAGCACTTCTGCGCTAAGAGCGTCAAAGCGCGGGCACGCGGGCAAGTATGTTCGCGTGCCCGCGCCTTGCAACCGCAGGATCAACGATCGCTGAGATACGTGATTCGTCCGTCCATCATCGTCATGCGCACGGGCGTTTGGGCAATCTGGTCCGGCGCGACATCGAACAAGTTCTTCTCCAGTACGACAAGGTCGGCCTTCTTGCCAATTTCCAGCGAACCGGTCTGCGTCTCCAGTCCTAGGACATAAGCCGCGTCAAGCGTCGACGCCCGCAGCGCTTGTGCGAGTGTGATGCGTTCATTGGCGGGCGGCATGACCTTTGTCACTCCCTTGCCGTGGAGCATCTCGCGCGTGAGCGCGACTTGTATCGCCTCAAGCGGGCGGAACGTGCTGTAGTAGCCCGCCGCGTTCCAGTCGGTGCCGAACGCGAGCCGCGCGCCACCGGAAAGTACGGACGCCATGCGCATGAAGTCGCGAGAGATGCGCGCCTTCCCGACGGCATCGATGGCCACCGTCAGGTTGTGCGCGTCGGGCGTTGCCCATTGCGCGGAAACTTGCATCGTCACGTCCAATTCGGCCATCCGCGAAATATCGGCTTCATTGACATACATCGCGTGCGAGGTCGTGTGGCGCGACGGACTCCGCGGGTAGGCTTGCTTTGCGAGGGCGACGGCGTCGAGATATGAGCGCGTCGCCGCGTCGCCGAAGCAATGGCAGAGCGTATTGAGCCCGTTGCGCTGGGCTTGCTGCACCACTCGATTCAGCACGGTCTGCGGGATCAGCGGCTCGCCCCGGAAGTTATCGCTTCCTTCATACGGCTCAAGCATGGCCGCAGTGCGTTGCGTTTCTCCCCCGTCGACATTGATTTTGAGCGTGCTGGCTTGTACCAGATTCGATTGCACGGTGTCGCGCAGGGCTACCGTTCTTGGAATGGGATCTTCGGCGGGGTCGTTGTAGTAATAGCTCCCGACCACACGAACCGGTAGTTCGCCAGCGCGTTCGAGCGATTGGTAGATCTCGTATCCCGACTCGACAGGCGTGCCGAAAATGCCGGCATCGAATACCGAGGTAATGCCTGCCGCCGCGAACTTGGGCAGCATGGACTTCAACCCCTTCCTGACCGCCTCGGCGCCGAGCGGATTGAGCGTCTCGTATGTCGGCATCAACGCAGGAATTTCGACGAGGTAGCCCGTGAGTTCGCCAGTTGCCGGGTCGCGCGCGTATGTGCTGAAAGGCGGCTGTGGATCGGGCGACTCCCGGGTGATGCCCGCCATTTCCAACGCGCGACTGTTGACCCATGCAGCGTGCATGTCGATCGCGAAGAGGAATACAGGACGGTCGGGGATCAGGTCGTCAAGCATTTGCCGCGTTGGGCCCGTCGTCGGGAGGGCGCTGTAGCGCCAACCGAAGCCCTGAACGAGGGGGGCGTGCGGGTTCTCGTCGGCCCATGTCTTGACCCGTTGCAAGAGTTCGCCGACGTCATCGGTTTGCAGGTCCGCGCCTTGCACGGCCCAGGCAGTGCTCGGATGAATGTGCGCCTCGACAAAACCCGGCATCAACATGCGGCCGTTCAGATCGACGATTTGCGTCGAGGTGCCGGCATAAGTCTGGGCGGCGCGCGTGGAACCGACATACACGATCTTGTTGTCCTTGACGGCGACCGCCTCTGCCCACGGACGCCTTTCGTCCTGTGTATAGACCTCGCCATTCTTGAAAATGTAGTCGGCGTATTGCGCATTGACGGCAGGCGCCGCCATCAGGAAGGCCACCCCCATCGCGAGCGCAATGGCGCGAAGCGTTTGAGTCTGTTGCATACCGTGTTCTCCGTCGAAAATAACCTACCAAAGGTAACTAATAGCCTAGAAGCAAAAGGCCGTCGCGCTCGGAGACCGGTACATGAATTGGGAAATGGTGACGTTGATTTCGATCGCATGGCGGCGCAAATGGGTCTTTCTCCCAAAGCGAGCAGGTCGGTTATACTCACGGCTCTGCGCCGATAATTCCGGCCGCAGGATTGGCGCGCCGATTTGGTGACTCGCTTGCGGGCGCGCGAATGACTCTGCCGGGGGTTTCCCGGGCACTGACATTCATTAAAAATGCGGCTAAAGAGGTCGTTCGCGCACCCCGCCGTTTTTCCGTCGACCCCTTTTCCCGCACAGAACGCTTCAGGACGCCGTCCGTCGATCATTGTCGACAGGGACGCCGGCCATGGCATGTTTCGGACAGGGATTTATGGAATCTTCAATCGGAATCGTCACGCCGCAGCGGATGCATTTCGCGCAGCCGCTGGCACTGCAAAACGGCAGCACACTCGCGGGCTACGACCTGATGGTCGAGACCTATGGCGAGTTGAATGCCGATCGCAGCAATGCCGTACTGGTTTGTCACGCACTCAACGCCTCGCATCACGTGGCCGGCATCGCCGCCGACAATCCCAAGGACATCGGCTGGTGGGACAACATGGTCGGGCCCGGTAAGCCGCTCGACACCAATCGCTTCTTCGTCATCGGGGTGAACAACCTCGGCTCGTGCTTCGGTTCGACCGGCCCGATGAGCCTCGATGAAACCACCGGCACGCCGTACGGTGCGCGCTTCCCCGTCGTGACGGTGGAAGACTGGGTCAACGCGCAGGCGCGCGTGGCCGACGTGTTCGGCATCCAGAAGTTTGCCGCCGTGATGGGCGGCAGTCTCGGCGGCATGCAGGCGCTCGCGTGGAGCATCATGTATCCCGAGCGCGTCGGCCACTGTCTGGTGATCGCCTCCACGCCGAAGCTCTCCGCGCAGAACATCGCGTTCAACGAAGTGGCGCGCTCGGCCATCCTCTCCGATCCGGATTTCCACGGCGGCGACTATTACGCGCACGGCGTGGTGCCGCGACGCGGGCTGCGAGTGGCGCGCATGATCGGTCACATCACCTATCTGTCCGACGAGGACATGGCGACCAAATTCGGCCGTGCGTTGCGCCGCGCCGAATCTCTGGTGGATGGCGTGAGAGCCGCAGGCAAGGAAGACGGCAACGGCAACGCGCAGGAGGACAACTATCGCTTCAGCTTCGACGTGGAGTTCGAGGTGGAGTCGTATCTGCGCTACCAGGGCGACAAGTTCGCCGAGTATTTCGATGCCAACACCTACCTGCTGATTACGCGCGCGCTCGATTACTTCGACCCGGCGCGCACGGTGGGCGGCGATCTGGCGAAGGCGCTCTCGCACACCACGGCCAAGTACCTGATCGTCTCGTTCACGACCGACTGGCGCTTCGCGCCCACGCGTTCGCGCGAGATCGTCAAGGCGCTGCTCGACACGCGCCGCACCGTGAGCTACGCGGAGATCGACGCGCCGCACGGTCACGACGCCTTCCTGCTTACCGATTCGCGCTATCACAATCTGGTGCGCGCTTATTACGAACGTATCGCCCAGGAGGTCGGGGTATGAGTCAGTCCAAGGTACCGGCCACCAGCGCACAGGCGGCGAATCTGGCCGCGTCGCGTAACCGCATTTCGGCGTCGCTGTCCGACCGGCCGGATTTCCGGGTCATCGCGCGATGGATCGAGCCGTCCTCGCAGGTGCTCGATCTCGGGTGCAGCGACGGTTCGCTGCTGCGCCTGCTCATGGATGAGCTCGGCGTGAACGGCTACGGCGTCGAGATCGACGACGCCGGGGTGCTCGCCTCGGCGAGGCGCGGCATCAACGTCCTTCAGCAGAATATGGAAGACGGCCTGAAGCTCTTCGAAGATCAGAGTTTCGATACCGTCATCCTGTCGCAGACGTTGCAGACGCTTCACCGCACGGCAGACATTCTGCGCGAGACGGTGCGCGTCGGCCGCGAAGCGATCGTGTCGTTCCCGAACTTCGGTTACTGGCCGCATCGCTGGTCGGTGTTGCAGGGCCGCATGCCAGTGTCGAAGAGCCTGCCGTTCCAGTGGCACAACACGCCGAACGTGCGTGTGCTGACCATCAAGGACTTCGAGGCGCTGGCGCCGGATGTCGGCGTGAAGATTCTCGATCGCGCGGTGCTTCACAACGGGCGACTCGTGTCCGTGGGCGCGAACTGGCGTGGTAGTCTTGCGGTCTATCGCGTCAAGCGTTCCTGAACCGACAGCAGCTAACGGGGCAGCGAAGCGCCGGGCCCCTGACGGCTGAAGACACTCGGGGGCCGGGTGCCGCGCACCGCAGGCGGCTGGCCCCAACTGTCCTTTCCATGACCGATTCGCTGCCGCCCGAGAACGGGCGCGTCTTCCACCCCACGCGGATGCTCATCTGCGTGATTCTCGGCTTCACCTCCGGCTTGCCGTTGTTCATCCTGCTCAATCTCGTGCAGGCATGGCTGCGCAGCGAGCATGTGGATCTCAAGTCGATCGGCCTGTTCGCCCTGATCCAGTTTCCCTATACGTGGAAGTTCCTGTGGGCGCCGCTCATGGATCGCTTCGCGCCCAATGTGCTCGGATGGAAGCCGGGACGGCGGCGCGGCTGGATGTTCATCACGCAATTGCTGGTCGCCGGCGCAGTGGCGATCATGGGGACGTATTCGCCGCAGCGCGACCTGATGACGATTGCCGCGCTGGCGGCGGCGCTGGCATTCTTCAGCGCGAGTCTCGATATCTGTCTCGATGCGTACCGGCGCGAGTTGCTCTCCGATCGAGAGCAGGGGCTGGGCACGGCCATGCACGTGAACGCCTACAAGGTGGCGGGGCTCGTGCCGGGGTCGCTGGCGCTCATCATGGCCGATCATCTGCCGTGGTCGCAGGTGTTCTTCGCAACGGCGGCGTTCATGTTGCCGGGTATCGTGATGACGCTCGTCGTCAAGGAGCCGGAGATTCGCGGCACGCCGCCGAAGACGTTGCGCGAGGCCGTGGTGGAGCCCTTTCACGAGTTCGTGACGCGCGGCGGCTGGTCGCAGGCGCTGCTCGTGCTCGCGTTCATCTTCCTCTACAAGCTGGGCGATTCCATGGCGACGTCGCTCGCGACATCGTTCTATCTCGATCTCGGATTCACAAAAACGCAGATCGGCGTGGTGGCCAAGGCGACGAGCCTGTGGGCCAGCGTGGCGGGCGGCATCATCGGCGGGGTCTGGCTGATCAAGCTCGGCATCAACCGCGGACTATGGGTCTTTGGCGTGCTGCAACTGGTGTCGGTGCTCGGCTTCGCGTGGCTGGCGGAAGCCGGACCCGTGGTGACCGGGCTCGGTGCGGTGATCGCTTTCGAAGCCTTCACGGCAGGGCTGGGCACGGCGGCGTTCACCGCCTACATCGCCCGCACGACAGACCCCCGCTACACGGCGACGCAGTTCGCCCTCTTCACGAGTCTGGCGTCGGTGCCGCGCACCTTCGCCAATGCCGGCACCGGCTATATCGTGGATGGCGTTGGCTGGCTGACGTTCTTCCTCATCTGCACGGCGCTGGCACTGCCCGGCATGCTGCTGCTGCCGAAGGTCGCCCCTTGGGGCGCTGACGATGATGGTGGCGACGGCGTGCCCGCGACGAGCGGCTCACGCTGATCGGTGACGGGACGGGCTTGCCGTCCCGGACGTGCAGCCTCGCGGCATGCAGCATGCGGTATGGGGGATGACTCAGGCGCCGCGGAACGCGACCTTCTGGCGCGGGACAACCTGCGTGGCGAAGTCCGCGTCATGCGGAATCGGCTCCCGGAAGAAGTCCAGTGGGAAGATCGGGAGCCGGTTGAATTTTCTCGAACGGAAGATGCCGCGGTCACCCTTGAATTGCCGATTCACCGATGTGAAGGGCAGCAGACGTTCCGCGATGTCGCTGTCGGCCGACACGGTTGAGATCGTCGCGGCAGGCGGCAGATGGGGCGAGCCGTCGTCGATCATGAGGATCTTGTCGGCGTTGATCGGCCCATCCAGGTAGTAGTCGAGCCAGCGTCGATATCGCTTCTGCCAGGCATTCGCATCCTTCATGTAGCTGGTGCAGAACAGAAGCGTTTTTATCATGCCATCCGTTATAGCGCGTGGTCGTAGTCGACCGTGAGCGGCGCGTGATCGCTGAACTTGATGTCGCGGAATATCGACGTGGCCTTGGCCTTGCCCGCGATACCCGGCGTGGCGATCTGATAGTCGATGCGCCAGCCGACGTTCTTCGCGTAAGCCTGTCCGCGATTGCTCCACCACGTGTACTGATCGGCACGCGGATCGAGCGTGCGGAAGACGTCGACATAGCCGTGCTCGTCGAACAACTGCGTGAGCCAGGCGCGCTCTTCGGGCAGGAAGCCCGAGTTCTTCAGATTGCCCTTCCAGTTCTTGATGTCGATTTCCTTGTGCGCGATGTTCACGTCGCCGCACAGGATCACCTCGCGTCCTGCCGCCTTGAGCGCCAACAGGTGCGGCATGAAGTCGGCCATGAAACGGAATTTGGCGGCCTGACGTTCCTCGCTGCTCGATCCCGAGGGGATGTACACGGAGATCACCGACAGGTTGCCGTAGCGCACTTCGACGTACCGCCCTTCGGCGTCGAACTCGGCGTTGTTCCAGCCGATGACGATGTCGTCGGGCTCGCGTCGCACGTACACGCCGGCGCCGCTGTAACCCTTCTTCTCTGCGTAGTGGAAATAGCCCTGGTAGTCGTGCGGCTTGAGAAAGTCCGGCGTCATGTCAGGCAACTGCGCCTTGATCTCCTGCACACAGAGGATGTCGGCGTCCTGATTGCCGAACCACTCGAAAAAGCCCTTCTTGGCGGCCGATCGCACGCCGTTCAGATTCGCGGTAATGATGCGCATGAGTGTCGATGCGCCGCGCTCACGCGGCATGGGGAAAATGTCAGCGGCAAGGATACCGCAATCGCGATGAGGTGTCGGGCGATGCGGGCCCGGCCGGTTCGGGCCAAGCCGCAGCGCTTGTCACTTGCCTGTCACGCGCCCGTCGGGGGTGTCACGTCTGGCGCCACGTCGGGAATCACGTTCGGAATCAGTTTCGGAATCAGGTCCGGCGGGCGCCGCCAGCGATGGCTGCCTGGGCATCGCCGTCGCCGCCCGGTCCGAGGATGTCGCGTGCCAGTGCGAGCCAGCGTCGGGCCGCGTGCGACAGGTACGAATCGCGTCGCCACGCCATCGCCAGATCCCACGGGATCGCCGGGTCGCGCACATCCGTCATCACGAAGCGCTTCGGATCGAGCCGCGCGCAGAAGGGCTCGGGCAGCAGCGCGATGCCGACGCCGTTGTCCACCATCGATGCGATGAAGTCCCACTGGCTGGAGCGTCCCGCGATTTTGGGCGTGAAGCCCGCGCGGCGGCACGCGGCAATCACCAACTCGGACAGCGCGAACCCTTCGCCGTAAAAGACGAACGGCTCGTCGCGCAATTCGGCGAGGCCGACGGAGGCGCGTCCCTCCCAGCGCGAATCGCGCGGTGCGATCAGGCGCAGTTGGTAATGGCACACCGGCAGCACGTCCAGAATCGTGGGGTCGACCGGCAGCAGTACCGCGCCCAGCTCGATATCGCCAGCCAGCAGCGCCTGCTCGATGGCGCGCGAGCCGGTCTCGAAGAGCTTCATCTCGATATCCGGATAGTGCTGATGGAACGCGCCGATCACCGGAATGAACAGATCGCCGCCGAGCGGTGGAATGCCGATCGACAACTCGCCGCGTGCGACCGTCTCGAGGTCGGCCAGCTCCTGCTGCAACCGGGCGTACGCGGCGAGCACGTCCTGCCCGCGCTCGAAGACGACGCGTCCCGCATCGGTCAACTGAAGCCGGCGACCCATGCCACGCTCCTCGCGCAACATCAGCGGCGTGCCCAGTTCGTCTTCCAGCGCCTTGACCATCTTGCTCACGGTCGGTTGCGTGACGAACAGCGCTTCGGCCGCCGCCGTGAAGCTCTGCTGTCGCACAACTTCCACAAATCCTCGCAATGCACGCAGTTCCATTTTGGTTCTCTCTTGCGCACCGGTTTGGTGCTATTTCGGGGAAAGCCCCGTCCCGTAAGGCTTTCTCATGCACTATTAGGGTTAATACTTAAATTATTCCAATTTGGAATCAATTCAATGAGTCTAATTCATTATATTTATGTTGCGGTGCTTCCTATACTCCCCTTCATGTTGTTGTCAAACCCGGGAGCCCGCCATGACCAAGATGATTGCCAGCCGTCTGTATAGCCGCAGCAAGCGCGTTCTCGACGTGGTTTGGCAGATCGGGCTGCTCACCGGTATCTATCTGGTGGCCGATGCTGCATCGCGTCATTTTCATTTGCCGCTGCCGGGCGGCGTGCTGGGTCTGCTCACCGTGGTGGCGTTGCTCATGAGCGGCGTGCTGAAGATGGAGAAGATCAAGCGCGGTGCCGACTGGTTTCTGGCCGAGATGCTCCTTTTCTTCGTGCCGATGGTCGCGGCCGTCATGGAATACACCGACCTGCTGCGCCACGAGGGCCTGCAACTGCTCGCCGTGATCGGCGTGGGCACGGTGCTCGTGATGGTGTCGACGGCGCTGGCGGTCGA
>Ga0181519_10000912_pt1 | contig 26243 bp, 23 predicted proteins | sample PEATcosm2014_Bin_26_FD_121102 | JGI IMG/M metagenome (GOLD analysis project Ga0181519, IMG submission 121102) | Peatland microbial communities from MTU Mesocosm Facility, Houghton, MI, USA - PEATcosm2014_Bin02_10_metaG | ecosystem: Environmental > Terrestrial > Soil > Wetlands > Peat | place...
CTGACCGGCGGCGGCCTCGGCCGCGTCCTCGCGCACTGGATCGTCACCGGCTCGCCGGACGTCGACGTGACCGGCTTCAACATCGACCGCCTGCACGCCTACCAGGCGAACCCCGAGTATCGCCGCCAGCGGACCGTCGAGTCGCTCGGCCTCGTCTACAAGTGCCACTACCCGACGATGGCGCTCGAGACCGCGCGCGGCGCGCGGCGCTCGCCGTTTCACGACGGCCTCGCGGCCGCCGGCGGCTACTTCCGGGAGGTGAGCGGCTGGGAGAGCCCCGACTGGTACGGAACGCCCGGGACCACGCCGGACCCGGGGCCGCTGTCGTGGGGGCGGCAGGACTGGTTCCCCAACTGGCAGGCCGAGCACCGCGCGACGCGCGACGGCGTGGTCGTCATGGACATGTCGTTCATGGGCAAGTTCCTGGTGCAGGGGCGCGACGCCGGTCGCTGTCTCAACCGCATCTCCGGCAACAACGTCGATGGCGCGGCGGGCGTGATCACGTACACGCAGTGGCTGAACGAGCAGGGCACCCTCGAGGCCGACCTCACGGTGACCAAGCTCGGCGACGAGCGCTTCCTCGTCGTCGTCACCGACACCATGGTGCGCCACGCCGAGACCTGGATGCGGCGCCACATCCCGGGCGACGCCCACGCCTTCGTCACCGACGTCACGTCGGCCTATGGCCAGCTGAACGTGCAGGGTCCCCGCTCGCGCGAGCTGCTGCAGCGGCTGACGAGCGCGGACCTGTCGAACGACGCGTTCCCGTTTCGCACGGCGCGCGAGATTGACATCGGCTTCGCGCGCGTGCTGTGCGTGCGCATCACCTACGTCGGCGAGCTCGGCTACGAGCTGTACGTGCCCGCCGAGCAGGCGATGCACGTCTACGAGCGCATCGTGCACGCCGGGGGCGAGCTCGGGCTTGCGCACGCCGGGCTCAAGGCGCTCGGCAGCCTGCGCATGGAGAAGGGCTACCGCGACTACGGCCATGACATCGACAACACCGACGATCCCTACGAGACGGGCCTCGGCTTCGCGCTCGACCTCGCCAAGCCGGGCGGCTTCATCGGCAAGGACGCGGTGCTCGCGCGCCGCGCGCGCGGGCCGCTGACGAGGCGACTGGTGCAGGTGCTGCTCAAGGATCCGGCGCCGCTGATGTTCCACGCCGAGGTCGTGCGGCGCGACGGCGCGCCGGTCGGTTACGTGCGCGCCGCATCGTACGGCCACACGCTTGGCGGTGCCGTCGGCCTGGCGATGGTCGAGCCGCGCGTGCCGGTCGACGACGCCTATCTGGCGTCCGGCAGCTGGCAGGTGGAGGTCGCGGGCGAGCTCTATCCCGCGCTGGTCTCGGCCCGGCCCCTGTACGATCCACAGATGCGGCGCATCAAGGCCTGAGCGGGCGATCGGGCCGCCGCGCGCGCTCAGCCCGGGCGCGGCGGCGCGATCGGCCCGAGCGCGGTCTCGGCGCCGAGCCCGAGCGCCAGCAACGCGCGGTCACTGCCGGATGGCGCGTCGAACTCGAGCGCGACCGGCAGCCCGTCCGCCGCGATGCCGGCCGGCAGCACCAGGCCCGGGAGGCCGGCGGTGCTGCCCGGCGCGATGTTGCGCGCGACGGCGACCTCGAAGGCGACGCGCTGGCCGCGGATCATCACCTCGACGTCCTCGCCGATCCGGGGCGCCGTCACCAGCGTTGCCGGGAACACCAGCGCCACGGCGCCGGTGCGCGCGAAGTAATCGGCGTACAGCCGGCGCAGGCGCGGCAGGTGCACGTCGACCGCCGCCCGGTACGCCTCCTCGGAGACGAAATCCTGTCCGCCCGGCAGCACATAGCGGGCGAAGGTGCTGCGGATGTCGGCGCTCGCCTGCGCGACGAGTTCGGCGAAGCTAACCGGTGCGCCATAGGCCGCGAGATACTTCGGCAGCTCGACCCGGACGTCGTGGTTCTGCACCTGGTCGGTGATCAGGTCGATCAGACTCTCGAGCTCCGGCATGTCGGCCTCGACGAGGATCGCGCCGGCGGCGCGTAGCCGTCCGAGGGCCGCGTCGGTCAGCCGCTCCACTTCCGCGTCGAGCCCGCCGTAGAAGTAACCGCGCGCCACGGCGAGCTTGACGCCGTTGAGCGGCAACGGCGCGAGCGGGCGGTGGTCGCCGGAGCCGACCGCGTCGAACAGCGCAAGGTCCGCCACGCCGCGCGCGTGCGGGCCGACCTGGTCGAACAGCGCGCTGATCGGCACGGCGCCCTGCGTCGAGTAGCGCCCGGTGGTCGGCCGGAATCCCGCCAGGCCGCACAGCGCGGCGGGAACGCGGATCGAGCCCTCGGTGTCCTCGGCGACGCCGAGCGGCGCCATGCGCGCGGCCACGGCCGCGGCCGTGCCGCCGCTGCTGCCGCCGGGGATGCGCGTCGGGTCGTACGGGTTGTGGACGGCGCCGAAGGCAAGGTTGTTGCTGGTCCAGCCGTACGAGAGCTCGTGCAAGTTGGTCTTGCCGAGGACGATCGCCCCGGCGCCGACCAGCGCCTCGACGATCGGTGCGTCGCGTCCGGGCCGGAAGCCACGCAATGCCGGCGTGCCGGCGGTCGTCGGGTAGTCGCGCGTGTTGAGGCTGTCCTTGACCGGGATCGGCAGCCCGTGCATCGGGCCGAGCCTGGCGCCCGCGGCGCGGCGCCGATCCGCCGCGCGCGCCGCCTCGAGCACGCGCTGTGGCTCGAGCGTGATGAAGGCGTTGAGCGGCTGCCGCTGCGCGCAGCGCGCGAGCAGCACCTGCGCATAGCGCTCCGCCGCGAGTTCGCCGCCGGTCATCCGCCGCACGGCTTCCACCGCCGACAGGTCGAGCAAGGCCGCGTCCCGGTCCGGCGTCAAGGCGAGCGGCCGGCCGGGGCGCCCTGGGTCGGCTGCGCCCGCGCCGAGCGCGAACGCCGATGCGCCGGTGAGAAATCCGCGGCGCGTGATCCTGCCTCGGTCCGACATGAATGGTGACTCCCGCGTGGGCTGCGCGCAACGCCGGATCCATGCGCGTGTTCCGGCGTGCGAGGGATGGCGCGGCCCGGCGCCGGGCGCGTCCATTGCGAGTATGCGGTCGACGGCGCGCGCCGGCAAAGGCCCGGCCGCGGCCCGGCCGCGCGGCGACCGCGCTCGCTCGCGCGCGTCACAGACGGCTGCCGCCGCTGACCGGCACGACCTCGCCGGTGATGTACGTGCCGCCGGCGCACAGGTACACGATCACCTCCGCGTACTCGGCCGGCTCGCCGACCCGGCCGAGCGGGACGGACGCTTGCGCCGCCGCATCGATGTCGCCGAACGAGCACTCCCAGTTGGAGCGCACGAAGCCCGGCGCGATGCCGTTGACCCGCACCTCCGGTGCGAGGCCGCGGGCCAGTTCCCGCGTCAGGCCAACGAGCCCGGCCTTGGCGGTCGCGTAGGCGCTGCTGCTCGCGCCGCCGCCGAAGGCGGCGATCGAGACGGTGTTGACGACCGCGCCGCGCGCTTCGCGCAGCGCCCCGGCCAGCGCCTTCGTCATCCAGAAGGCGCTCAGCAGGTTGACGCGCAGGATCCGGTCCCAGAAATCGTCCGTGAGCGCGTCGAGGTCGCGCGCCGGAATCGGCGTGCGCGTGCCGGGCGTGCCGGCGTTGTTGACGAGGTAGTCGAGGCCGCCAAGCAGCCGCTCGGCGTCGGTCGCGACCCGGCGGGCCGCCGCCGATGCGCCGAGGTCGCCGGCGACGGCGCGGACGTCGAGCCCGTCCGCCTGCAGCGTCCGCACCGCATGCTCGAGGGCGTCGCCGGCGAGGTCGTTCATCGCCACGCGCGCGCCGCTGCGCGCGAGCCGGGTCGCGGTCGCGAGGCCGATGCCGGAGGCGCTGCCGGTCACGAGCGCACGCCGTCCGCGCAGGTGGAATTCGATCGGCTCATCGTTCGTCATGGGCCCGCTCCGGGACGGCGCACCAGCGCCGCGTCGTCGTGCCGGGCCGGGGTTCGCGCGCGCGCGTCCGCGGCGCGGCGGCCATTGGTAACATTGGCGGCGGAAAGTCGCAATAATGAGCCGGTCGGGCCCGACCGACGCAACCGTTAGGCGAGGCGCGACATGTTCAGAGCACTGGTGCTGGAGGAAGCGGGCGGGACGGTCACGCCGGCGATCCGCGAACTCGACGAGTCGGCGCTGCCTGCCGGCGACGTGGTCGTTGCGGTCGAGTACACGACCGTGAACTACAAGGACGGGCTGGTCATCAACGGCGGCGGCGGGCTCGTCAAGCGCTGGCCGCACGTGCCGGGTATCGACTTCGCCGGCACCGTGCTGACGAGCGGACATGCGAGTTACAAGCCAGGCGACCGCGTCGTGCTCACCGGCTGGCGCGTCGGCGAGCTGCACTGGGGTGGCTGTGCGCAGAAGGCCTCGGTCCACGGCGACTGGCTCGTTCCACTGCCGGCCGGCCTGACGACGCGCCAGGCGATGGCGGTGGGTACCGCCGGCTTCACGGCGATGCTGGGCGTCATGGCACTCGAGGCGCACGGCCTGACCCCGGCGGCCGGCGAGGTCCTGGTCACGGGCGCCGCCGGCGGCGTCGGATCGGTCGCCACCGCGATCCTCGCCAAGCGCGGCTATCAGGTGACGGCCTCGACGGGTCGCGCCGAGACCCACGACTACCTGAAGGGCCTCGGTGCCCACGCGGTCATCGACCGCGCACCGTTCGCCGATCCCGCCAAGCGGCCGCTCGAGGGCGAGCGCTGGGCCGGCTGCATCGACTCGGTCGGTGGCAATACGCTGGCGCGGGTCCTCGCGCAGACGAAGTACGGCTGCTCCGTGGCCGCCGTCGGCCTGGCCGGCGGCACCAAGCTCGAGCACACGGTGATCCCGTTCCTGCTGCGCGGCGTGAACCTGCTGGGCATCGACTCGGTGATGTGCCCGACGGCGCGCCGCATCCAGGCGTGGACGCGCGTGGCCGCGGACCTGCCGCTGGCGCAGCTCGAGGCCATGACGGTCGCCGCGCGGCTCGCGGACGTGCCGCGGCTCGCCGCCGACGTCGTCAAGGGTCAGGTGCGCGGCCGCGTCGTCGTCGACGTCAACGCCTGACGGCGGCCCGCCGCGCGGGCCGCGTGCAATGCGCGGAGGAACCAAGGCATGACCGTCATCGTCGAGCGCAATGGTCCGGTCACGACGGTGACCCTCAATCGTCCGCACGTCCGCAATGCCGTCGACCGCGATACCGCCGCGGCGCTCGCCGAGGCGTTCCGCGCGTTCGAGCGCGACGACGCGGCGCGCGTCGCGGTGCTGTGCGGCGCCGGCGGCACGTTCTGCGCGGGCGCCGACCTCGCCGCGCTGGCGGCCGGCCGCGCCAATCGCGTCGCCGCCGATGGCGACGGCCCGATGGGCCCGACGCGCATGAGCTGCACGAAGCCCGTCATCGCCGCGGTCAGCGGCTATGCCGTGGCGGGTGGCCTGGAGCTCGCCTGCTGGTGCGATCTGCGCGTCGTCGAGGAGGACGCGGTGTTCGGCGTGTTCTGCCGGCGGTTCGGCGTGCCGCTGATCGACGGTGGAACGGTGCGCCTGCCGCGCCTGATCGGCCTCAGCCACGCGCTCGACATGATCCTCACCGGCCGCCCGGTCGACGCGCAGGATGCGCTGCGCATGGGCCTTGCCAATCGCGTCGTGCCGAAGGGCGGCGCGCTCGCCGCCGCCCGCGAGCTCGCAGTCACGATCGCGCAGTTTCCGCAGGGCGCACTGCGCGGCGACCGGCGCTCGGCCTGTGAGCAGGCGTCGCTGCCGCTCGAGGTGGCGCTGGCCAACGAGTTCCGCATCGGCCTGCCGAGCCTGGCCGAGGTGCAGGCCGGTGCCGCGGGCTTCGCATCGGGCCGGGGTCGCGGGGGGCGCTTCGACGATTGACGGCGTCCGGCGACCCGGTCGGGGGCCGGGCGGCGCGTGCGAGCTCTGCTGCAGCGCAGCGCAACCCGGCGTCACGCCTCCGGGCCGCACTCCTTTCGCAGCGCGTGCTCATTCCCGCGGTAAACCACCTCGCGCGCTGCGGTTTTCCGGTTCATGCCGCCGCTGCCTCGGTCGGTATGCTCATCCAGCGGATGGTGGCGCCGGCGCCGACGCGGCTGCATCCGTGTTCCTGCGCGTCGCAGCCGGACCCCGGAGCGACTCGCCCGCAGCCCCGCCGGCACCGGCCGGCCGTCACGACGTGCGGAGAGGCGAGATGTTCCAGGTGCGCATACATGGCCGCGGCGGGCAGGGGGTCGTGACCGGTGCCGAGATGCTGTCGGTCGCCGCCTTCCTCGGTGGCAAGCATGCCCAGGCCGTTCCCAGCTTCGGCTCGGAGCGCACCGGCGCTCCGGTCGTCGCGTTCTGCCGGATCGACGACCGGGAGATCCGCCTCCGCGAGCCCGTGATGCAGCCGGATGCGCTACTGATCCAGGACCCGACGCTGCTGCACCAGGTCGACGTGTTCCAGGGACTCGGCCGGGACGGCTACATCCTCATCAATACCAACCGCGGCTTCGAGGCCCTCGGACTCGGCGAGTTCGTCAAGGACTTCCACCCGGAGCGGCTGTGCACCGTGCCGGCGACGGACCTGGCGCTCAAGCACGTCGGGCGGCCGGTGCCGAACGTGCCGCTGCTCGGCGGCTTCGCCGCGATCAGCCGCGTGATCACGCTCGAGGCCGTCGTCGCCGCGATCAAGGAGCGGTTCGCCGGCAAGGTCGCCGACGGCAACATCGCCGCGGCGACCGCCGCCTACAACACCGTGGTGCGGGAGATGGAGGAGGCGGCCCATGCTTAAGCAGACCGAGGGTTCGCACGCCGTGGCCGAGGCGGTGGCCCTGTGCCGGCCCGAGGTGGTCTGCGCCTACCCGATCTCGCCGCAGACGCACATCGTCGAGGGACTCGGCGAGATGGTCAAAGCCGGCACGCTCAGGAACTGCGAGTTCATCAACGTGGAGTCCGAGTTCGCGGCGATGAGCGTCGCGATCGGCGCCTCGGCCGCGGGCGCGCGTACCTACACCGCGACCGCGAGCCAGGGGCTGCTGTTCATGGGCGAGGCGGTGTACAACGCCGCCGGGCTCGGGCTGCCGATCGTCATGACCGACGCCAACCGGGCGATCGGTGCGCCGATCAACATCTGGAACGACCACAGCGACAGCATGTCGATGCGCGACTCCGGCTGGATCCAGCTGTTCGCGGAAACGAACCAGGAGGCGCTCGACCTGCACATCCTCGCCTTCCGGCTGGCGGAGGAGCTGTCGCTGCCGGTCATGGTGTGCATGGACGGCTTCATCCTGACGCATGCCTACGAGCAGGTGGATGTGCCGACCGCGGCACAGGTGGACGCCTTCCTGCCGCCGTACGAGCCGCGCCAGGTGCTCGATCCGCGCGCGCCGGTGTCGATCGGCGCGATGGTCGGACCGGAGGCCTTCACCGAGGTGCGCTACCTCGCGCACGCCAAGCAGCTGCAGGCGCTGGAACGGATCCCGGCGCTGGCGCAGGAGTTCCGCGGCATCTTCGGCCGCGATTCGGGCGGGCTCGTGCACGCCTACCGCACGGCGGACGCGGACACGATCGTGGTGGCGATGGGCTCGGTGCTCGGCACCATCAAGGATGTCGTCGACGAGCTGCGCGAGGCGGGCGTCGCGATCGGCGCACTCGGCATCTGTTCGTTCCGCCCCTTCCCGCTGGCGGCGATCCGCGACACGCTCAAGGGCGCGAGGCGGGTCGTCGTGATCGAGAAGTCGCTCGCCGTCGGCCTCGGCGGCATCGTCTCGACCGACGTGCGCATGGCGCTGTCGGGACTGCACCTGCACGGCTACACCGTCATCGCCGGCCTCGGCGGCCGGCCGATCCTCAAGACGTCGCTGCACGCGCTGCTCGAGCGCGCGCGCACCGACCAGCTCGAGCACGTGACGTTCCTGGATCTGAACTGGGACGTCGTCAACCGCGTCCTCGAGCGCGAGAAGACGACGCGCCGCTCCGGCTCGATCGCGGAGAGCATCCTGCGCGACATCGGCGCGGTCGCGAGCAACGTCGGCTGACAAGGCGGCTATGGAAACCCAGATCGTCAAGTTCTACCAGACCGGCAGCTTCGCGGTCGGCAACCGCCTGCTCGACGAGTCGCAGCGCTCGGTGCAGGCGACCATGCAGCGCCGCAACTCGCTCAACTCCGGGCACCGGGCCTGCCAGGGCTGCGGCGAGGCGCTCGGCGCGCGCTACGCGCTCGACGCCGCGATGCAGGCGACCAACAACCAGCTGATCGCGACCAACGCGACGGGTTGCCTGGAGGTATTTTCGACGCCGTATCCGGAAACCTCCTGGCAGATTCCGTGGATCCACTCGCTGTTCGGCAACGCCGCGGCGGTGGCGACCGGCGTCGCGGCGGCGATGCGCGTCAAGGGCCGGCACGAGGTCCGCGTGATCGCCCAGGGCGGCGACGGTGGCACGACCGACATCGGCTTCGGCTGCCTGTCGGGGATGTTCGAGCGCAACGACGACGTGCTCTACATCTGCTACGACAACGAGGGCTACATGAACACCGGCGTGCAGCGCTCCTCGGCGACGCCGCCGGCGGCGCGCACCGCCACGACGCCGCCGCTCGGACCGGAGCCGGGCAACGTCTTCGGCCAGGGCAAGTTCGTCCCGGCGATCGCGATGGCCCACAACATCCCGTACGTCGCCACGGCCTCGGTCGCGTACCTGCGCGACCTCGAGGCCAAGGTCCACAAGGCGATGGGCATCCGCGGCGCGCGCTACCTGCACGTCTTCGTGCCCTGTCCGCTCGGCTGGGGCGCGGCCTCGGACGACACCATCCGGCTCGCCCGGCTCGTGGTCGAGACTGGACTCTTTCCGCTGTTCGAGGCCGAGCACGGCGAGATCATCGGCCGCTACCACATCCGGCGCCGGGTGCAGGTGGAGGAGTACCTCAGGCTGCAGCGCCGCTACGCGCACCTGTTCGGCCACAAGCCGGCCGTGGACACGATCGCGCGGATCCAGGCGATGGCGGACCGCAACATCCGCAAGTACGGCCTGCTGGGCGAGGAGGCGTGACGATGGAGAAGCCATTCGCGATCACGCTCGACGTCGGCTCGAGCCTCGCCAACAAGACCGGCAGCTGGCGCACGACGCGGCCGGTGTACGTCGATCGCCTGCCACCGTGCAACAACCAGTGCCCGGCCGGCGAGAACGTCCAGGCGTGGCTCTACCACGCCGAGGAGGGCCGCTACGAGGAGGCCTGGCGGAAGATCATGGAGGAGAACCCGTTTCCCGCGGTCATGGGCCGGGTCTGCTACCACACCTGCGAGACCGCCTGTAACCGCGGCACTCTCGACGAGGCCGTCGGCATCAATGGCGTCGAGCGCTTCCTCGGCGACCAGGCCATCAAGTACGACTGGAAGGTCGCGCCCGGCGCACCGACCGGCAAGCACGTGCTCGTGGTCGGCGCGGGCCCCGCCGGCCTCGCGTGCGCCTACCACCTCGTGCGCTTCGGCCACGCCGTGACGGTGGTCGAGGCGGCGCCCAAGGCGGGCGGCATGCTGCGCTACGGGATCCCAAAGTACCGAATGCCGCGCGAGAAGCTCAACGCCGAGATCCAGCGCATCGTCGACATGGGCGTAGTGATCAGACTCAACACCAGGATCGAGGACCTCGCGGCGGAGCTCGCGGCCGGCGCTTTCGACGCTACGTTCGTCGCCGCCGGTGCGCCGCGCGGCCGGCTCGTCGACATCCCCGTCGCCGGGCCGCTGCCGGTGCTGGATGCCGTGCGCATCCTGCGCCAGCTCGAGCTCGACGAGCCGGTGGCGCTGCGCGGCCGCGTCGTGATCTACGGTGGTGGCAACACGGCCTTCGACGTCGCCCGTTCGGCCGTGCGGCTCGGTGCCATCGAGGCGCTCGTGGTGTACCGGCGCACGCGCGAGAAGATGCCGGCGCATCGCTCCGAGATCAAGGAGGCGCTCGAGGAGGGCGTGACCCTGCGCTGCCTGTCGACGATCACCGCCGTCGGCAGCTCGAGCATCACGGTCGAGAAGATGGAGCTCGATGCGCGCGGCTTTCCGCAACCGACGGGCGAGTTGGAGACGCTGCAGGCGAACTCGCTGGTGCTCGCGCTCGGCCAGGATACGGAGATTGCGTTCCTCGGGCGGCTGCCCGGTCTCGAGGCGCCGAAGGGTCTGGTTGCGGTGGACCGGACGATGGCGACCGGCAGTCCCGGTACGTTTGCCGGCGGCGACATGGTGCCGGCCGACCGCAATGCGACGGTCGCCATCGGCCACGGCAAGAAGGCGGCGCGCGCCATCGACGCCCACCTGCGCGGCGAGACGCTCGGCCGGCAGTCGAAGCACGAAATCGCGACCGCCGACAAGATGAACACCTGGTACTACGCGGACGCGCCGCGCGCGATCCGGCCGATCCTCGAGGCCGTGCGGCGCACCTCGGGCTTCGCGGAGGTCGTCGGCGACTACGACGAGGGCACGGCGCTCTACGAGGCGCGGCGCTGCATGTCCTGCGGCAACTGCTTCGAGTGCGACAACTGCTACGGCGTCTGCCCCGACAACGCGGTCATCAAGCTCGGGCCCGGCAAGCGCTTCCAGTTCAACTACGACTACTGCAAGGGATGCGGCGTGTGCATCGCCGAGTGCCCGTGCGGCGCGATTACCAAGGTGGCGGAGACCATCTGACGGGCGATCCGGCCATCGGCCACCGGTCGCCGTCGCGCCGTGCGGCAGCGGATGCTATTTTGCAGCCCGTCGGTACCGCCGACGGTCGCCGGCGCGCAGCTGGGGCCACCCCCTGAGCCAGGAGAAGCGGGATGATCAAGGTGAGCGTCATGTACCCGAACACGCCGGGCGCCCGATTCGACCATGCCTATTACCGCGACCGGCACATGCCGCTCGTCAAGACCAGGATGGGCGACAGCTGCAAGTTTTACACGGTCGACAAGGGCCTCGCCGGCGGCATGCCCGGGACGCCGGCGACCTACGTCGGCATGTGCCACATCTACTGTGACTCTGTCGATTCCTTCATGGCGGGCTTCGGCCCGCACGCCAAGGAGATCATGGCGGACCTGCCGAACTACACGGATCTCGCCCCGGTCGTGCAGATGAGCGAAGTGGTCGTCGGCTAGCGCGAGCGTGCCCGGCCGCGCCGCGCCGGACCGCTCAATCCGGCTGTTCGTGCGGGAACAGCCGCCACGCGCCGACGGCGGCGAGCCACGGCTGCGACGGGTAGTCCGTGATCGTCAGCCCGCCGTCGACGATCAGCGTCTGGCCCGTGACGAAGCTCGCGTCGGCCGAGGCGAGGAACACGACCGCGCGGGCGATCTCGTCCGGTAGGCCCATGCGACCGAACAGCGACGCGGCGCGGTCGACGTCCTCGTGGCCCGCGGTCACCTCGTTAGTGATCCACCCCGGCGAGACGCCATTCACCCGGATGCGGTGCGGCGCGCCCTGCACCGCGAGCGCCCGGGTCAGGGCCTCGACCGCCGCCTTGGCGATGCCGTAGTTGCCCCAAGTGCCGTGCACGGCGGCAGTCGACGAAATGTTGACGATCGAGCCGCCACCCCCTGCCTGCAGCAGCGGCAGGGCGTACGCCGCGACGTGGTAGGCGGCGCCGAAATTCGCGCCCATCACCTTGCGCAGGCGCTCGCCCGGGCCGTCGTCGGCCGCCACCGGCGAGCGCCGGGCGCCGGCGCCGGCATTGTTCACGACGACGTGCAGGCCGCCGAAGTGCCCGGCGACCGCCGCGACCAGTGCCTGCGCCTGCAGCTCGTCGGCAAGGTCGGCCGTGAAGAACGCCGCGTCCGTCCCCGTCGCGCGCAGTTCGGCGAGCACGCGCGCGCCCTTGTCCGGGTCGCGACCGCTGATCGCGACGCGGGCGCCCTCGGCCGCGGCGCGCAGCGCGATGGCCCGACCGATGCCGGAATTTCCGCCAGTGACGAGAGTGATTTGGTCCTGCAGTTTCACGCTAACAGCGCGGCCGGTGGCACCGGCCGCGCTGGCCTCCTAATGGCGGACTCCGAGCAGCGCGAACGTCGCGCCCTGCGGGTCGGTTGCCTGGGTGATCCAGCCGCCACCGGGTACGGCGTGCGGCCCGTTGACGATCTTGCCGCCGCCGGCGATGGCCCGTGCCGTCGCGGCGTCGATGTCGCCGATGCTGAAGTAATAGAGCCAGAAGGACTTGCGCTGTGCGGCCGGGCTGTTGAACATGCCGCCGGCCGGCACGTCGGCGGTCGTGAACTGCTGGTAGGTGCCCATCGCACCCATGTCGAAACCGCTGCCCTTGCTCCAGCCGAACATCGCGCGGTAGAAGTCGTAGGCCTTCGGCCAGTCCGTCGAGTGCAGTTCGCGCCAGCCAATGTGCCCGGCCGCGGTCGACGCCGCGGGTTGCCCCGGGCGTGCGGAGCGGAACACATGCAGCATCGCTCCGGTGGGGTCGGCGACCGCCGCGAAGCGGCCGATGCCGGGGATATCCGCCGGGGCGCGGTGCACGGCGCCACCGAGTTCCCGCACCCGAACCGCCGCGGCGTCGACATCGTCGACCGCGACGTAGCCTAGCCAGCAGGCGGTGACTCCGCCGGCGCGGGCGTCCGCCGGCAGTGCCATCAGCCCGCCGACCTGCGTATCGCCAGCGCTGAGGACGGTGTAGGTGGCGCCGGGCACCGGCACGTCCTGCATGCCCCAGCCGACCACCGGCGCGTAGAAGGCCTTGGCAGCCACCACATCACTGGTCATCAGCTCATACCAGACGAATGAGCCGTGACGATCTGCCATGGGGACCTCCGTGTGCGGGCCCGGGTCGCGCGAGGCGGGCGTGGCGGCGCGGCGCGCGGCCGCCGGCCGACGACGAACTTAGCAATTTCGCGCGGCGATTGACAGCGGTGTGCCGCCGCCCCGCGACCGGTTGCCGCCGGCCGAACGCCGCGGTCCGCCACCGGCGCCGCGATCCCGCCGACGGTCATACGTCATTGACGTATATACGTCACTGGCGTACGTTGGGCGGAACGCGCTGGAGGACGATCCGCTTGGACCGGGAGTTGTTCCATCGGCTGCTCGAGGCGGCCCGGGCCGCGCGGCGCCGGCGCCAGCTGCTGCGCGCGCGCTGGCTGCAGCGCCACGCAGGTCCGGCACGCGCGCCAGATGCGGCGGCCGAGCTCGACGTGCGCGGCATTCGCGCGCTGACCAAGCTCAGCCAGGCGAAGTTCGCCGAACTGCTGTCGATCGAGGTGTCGACGCTGCGCAACTGGGAGCAGCGGCGGCGCGCACCGACGGGGCCGGCCAGGGCGCTGCTGCGGGCGATCCGCCGCAACCCGGTCGAGGTCATCAAGGCACTGAATGGGTGAGGCGCCATGACGACGATAGGTGACGTCCTGCAGGGTGGCTCGTCGATCGCTGCCGACGCGACCGTCGGGCTGATCGACCTGGTCGAGCACGTGCACGCGACCATCGGCCATCGGCCCGGGCCGCTCGCAGCGGCACACGATGCGCCGACGCGCGGCCTGGCGCGCATCGTCTACCAGTCGCTGCGCGGCGCGACGCGCGCCATCGGCCGTGGCGTCGGCGCCGGCCTCGAGGCAGCCGGCACGCTGCTGCAGGACAGCGAGCCGAGTCCCGCGCTCGAGAACTTCGTCGGCGTGCTGAACGGCGTGCACGGCGATTACCTCGAGCGGACCGCGAACCCGCTGGCGATCCGGATGCGGCTGCGGCGCGACGGGCGCCCGGTCGAGCCGGCTGCGTTGGCGCCCGCGGACGTGACCGGCCACGCGCTGGTCCTCGTCCACGGGCTGTGCCTGACGGACCTGCAGTGGCGGCGCGACGGTCATGACCACGGCCAGGCGCTGGCGCGCGATCATGGCTACACGCCGCTCTATCTGCACTACAACAGCGGGCTGCACGTGTCGGTGAACGGCCGCGCGCTCGCCGCCGTGCTCGAACAGCTCGTCAGTCACTGGCCCGTGGCGCTCGAGGAACTGACGATCGTCGGCCACAGCATGGGCGGTCTGGTCGCGCGCAGTGCCTGCCATTACGCGCAGCTCGCGAAGCTCACGTGGCCGCGGCGGTTGCGCGCCATGGCGTTTCTCGGCGCGCCGCATCACGGCGCGCCGCTCGAGCGTGGCGGTAACCGGCTCGACGTCCTGCTGGCGCTCAGCCCGTACTCGGCGCCGTTCACGCGACTCGGCAAGCTGCGCAGCGCCGGCATTACCGACCTGCGCTTCGGAAACCTCCGCGACGAGGACTGGCACGGCACGGACCGCTTCGCGCTCGGCCCCGACCGGCGCACGGCCGTGCCGCTACCCGAGGGGACCGCGTGCTATGCAGCCGCCGGCGTGCTCGGCAAGCGCCGCGGCCCGCTGCGCGACCGCTTGATCGGCGACGGGCTCGTGCCGCTCGACAGCGCCCTCGGCCACCACCGGCGCCCGGAGCTGGCGCTCGCAATCCCGGCCGAGCACCAGTGGGTGGGCTACGGGCTCGGGCACCTGGACCTGCTCGCGAGCCAGGAACTCTACGCGCGCCTCTCGAGCTGGCTCGCCTGACGGCCGCGACGCCCGCCACGCGGCGCCGGATCAGGCCGTGGCGCGGCGCGCACCGTCCGGATGCGTCTCTCTCGCGCTGCCGCCACCCAGTTCTGCGGCGACCTGCTGCGCGGCGACGTAGCTGAAGGCCATGATCGTGAAGCTCGGGTCCACCGACACGGCCGTCGGGAACACGGAGCTGTCGGCGACGAACAGGTTCTGGAAGCCGTGGACGCGGTGACTGGAGTCGACGACCGCGGTAGCGGGCGACGGCCCCATGGCGCAGCCGCCGGAGGGGTGTGGCGCGCCCATGTGCAGCCCCGCGGCGGTCACCGCCAGGCCGTCGACGGCACCCAGCGACTCGCCCGGCCGGAACGACAGCGCCTGGCTGCCCGAAACGACCGCCCGCTTCGCCCCCGCCGCAAACTGCAACTGCAGCTGCTTGCGCACGAGGTCGCGCAGCATCGCCGTCGTGATCGGCCCGAACGGGTAATGGACGCGCGCCGCACCCTTCGAGTCCACGCGGATCTCGCCGAGCTCGTCCGGGTGATCGTCGATCCAGCCGATCGTGCTGCCGATCCGCGCCAGCTGGTGCATCCACTCGCCGTGCGCGTCGCCGAACAGCGGCAGCGTCGCGGCCAGCATCGCCGGCTGGATCTGGTTCGGCATCAGCAGGTAACCACCCTCGGTGTAGCGGCCATGGGAGTCGTAGCGCGCGAGCCGGAACTCGTCGATGCCCCATGCCGCGGGGATGTTGCGCCACAGCACGATGTCCTCGTCGTAGAGCGCGTGCACCATCGGCGAGGGGTTGAAACCGAAGCCCTTGCCGAGCGCCGGCAGCTGGCGGGCGAGTCCGTTGCGCAGCAGGAACGCGGCGCTGTTGTAGCCGCCGGCCGCGACGACGAAGGCCCGCGCGCGCACCGTCAGCGTCGCCGCCGACGGCGCCGCCCGCGCCCGGTCGATGATCTGGGCGCGCAGCGACTGCACGCGCCCGGCGGCGAAGTCGAGGTGCTGGGCGCGAACGTCGGCGTAGATGCGCGCGCCGTTCTCGACCGCGGTGCGCAGGTGCGTGACGAGCTGGCTGCGCTTCGCCTCGTACAGGCAGCCCTGCATGCAGTGTCCCGACTTCTGGCAGTTGCGCCGCGCCGCCGGCACGCGGTCGCCCCGCCAGCGCAGCGTCGTGGCCGCCTGGCGCACCAGCTGGTTCATGCGATTGAAGTACTCGTCGGGCGCCTCGTGCACGCTCAAGGTCTGCGTGAGCTCGTCCCAGGCCGGCGTCAGCGTTGCGACGTCGTGGCCGGTGATGCCGTAGCGCTGCGCCCACAGCGCGAGGCGATCGGCAGGCGTGCGGAAGCTGTCCGCCCAGTAATGCACCGACGCGCCGCCGACGTTGTGACCGTAGAGCAGTGAGGTGCCGCCGTCGGCGGAGGTCTTGAGGCTCCGCTCCGCCGACAGCTTGGCGTTCATGTTCAGCTCGTCCTGGTCGAACGAGCCGGTCGGGTAGTAGCCCCCCTGCTCGAGCACCACGACGTCGACGCCGCGGGCCGCGAGCCGGTGCGCGACCGTCGCGCCGCCGCAGCCGGAGCCGACCACACAGACGTCCGCGGTGACGGCCGTGTCGGCGGTCAGGTCGCGGAACTCAAAGACGCGGCCACTCATCCGGCCGCCCCCTTCTTCAGGGCCGCGAAGTAGACGCGCTGCTCGCTGAGCTTCGGCTCGATGCGCGCGAACGGCCCGTCGAAGCCGGTCGCGGCCCACGTGGCGCGGTGACCGTAGTAGAAGAGGTGGGCCATCATGCGCAGGCTGCCGGCCACCGCCCGCGGCACCGCGAAGCGGCTCTGCACGGCCGCTTCGAGTACGCGGCGCCGCGCCTCGACGCCAAGATGGCTGAAGCGCGACAGGTGTCCGTACAGGAATGGCAGGTATTCGAGCACGTCGACCGCCGTGCGGATGTCGTCGCGGACCTCGGCGCTGACGAAGTACGTTTCCTCGTCGAAGCGGTCGAGCACCTCGGCATCCGCGGCCGAGGGGAAGCCGGGCGCGGTCGGCACGACCGCGCCGATCAGCGCCTCGAGCGTCGCCGCCCGGGCGGCGTCGAAGCTGAGGCAGCGGCTTGCTCCGCGCGCCGTTGCGCGCGCCGCATGCGGGGGCAGCAGGCCGCCGCCGAGTAGCGCCGCGCCCAGGCCGAGCGACAGCCCGAGCACGCGCCGGCGCGACAGGCCGTTGAGCGGCGAGGACGGTGGCGTGTGCATCCCGGGACCCTTGCGCTGTGGCCCGCGGCAACGGGCGCCCCATCATAGCGATTGCACGCGACGAGCGGACGCGGTGCGCCCGAGGATCGCGTAGCGTAAGTGCCGCGGCGCGGCCGGCGCGAGGCGGGCCGCGCAGCCGCGCGGCGTACAATCCGGCGGACCTGACGCTCGAGGTGGACTCCGGCATGAATACCGTCCTGACCGTCGCATTCGCCGCCATCGCGGCGGTCGGCAACGCCCTGTTCGCGCTCGGCCAAAGGCAGTCGGCCGGCGCGGCGAATGGCCTGCTGTTCGTCGGCGGCAGCGCCTTCATCGCCTTCGTGCTCGCGCTGCTGTTCGCCCCGGCGCTCGGCGCGCTCGAGGCCGGCGCCCTGCTGCGGGGGCACTGGCGCGCGCTGCTGGTGAGCGGCGCCGGCCTGTTCCTGACCTACGTCGGCTTCAATCTGCTGTACAGCCGCTTCGGCACGGCGCCCTACGTCGTCTACGCCGCGCTGGCGATCATCACGACGACGGTCGGTGTCGGGTTTCTCTATCAGCGCGAGCCGGTCAACGGCTATCACGTCGGCGCAGTCCTGCTGGCGACGGCGGCGATTGCGCTGTTCGCGATCGGTCAGTCGAAGGTGTGACGGCGCGCGCCGGGCGGGCGGTCAGTGCAGCCGCACCGGAACGACCTCCGCGGACAGTTGCACCTCGTCGCCCAGCCCGTAGGCGTAGTACGCGGGCTGCGATACCGAACGCAGGAACAGGAACAGCCGGAAGCGGGTGCGGGCGATCAGCCCCATGCCACGCGACGCGAGCAGGTTCTCGTTCGACACGTGGACGATCCACTGGCGGCGGTCGGTGGGCAGGTCGATCTCGCGGTGGCGCGCCATGCCTTCCAGCGCACGCTCGACGTTCGGGTCTTCCATGAAGCCGAAACTCAGCTCGACGCTGATGATGCTGCCGCGGGCGCGGTCGCGGTAGAACACGACCACCGCGTAGCGGTTCTCGTGGATGTACGGGACCTTGCGGTGGATCACCTCGACGAAGATGAGATTGCGGGGCAGCACCCCGTAGCGGTCCCAGAGCAGCTGCAGCAGCGCCGGCGTCCGCTCGGTCTCGAGCCGCAGCGGCTTCGGCGCCATCAGCACGGCGGTCCGCTCCATGAAGAACTTGCAGCCGCGGTGGAGCCGGACGAGCTCCGCCACCGTGATCGTCTCCTTGGCCGAGTACGCGGCGAAGGTGGCCTTGCGACCCCAGCGCCAGGTGACCATGACCAGGAACACGGCGACGCCGATCGACAGCGGCACGAAGCCGCCGTCGAGGAACTTGAGCGAGCTCGCCACCAGGAACGAGCCGTTGAGCGCTGCCAGCGGTCCCCACAGCAGCCCGGTCGCCAGCTTGCCCCAGCTCCAGCAGTAGCGCGCGACCGGCATCATCGCCAGCGACGTGATCACCATCACTCCCGAGACGGCGAGGCCGTAGGCCGAGCCGAGCGCGGCGCTGGAGCCGAACGCGATCACCAGCAGGATGCAGCCGGCGTACAGCCCCCAGTTGATGAACGGGATGTAGACCTGGCCGGCGTGGGCGTGGTGCGTGTGACGGGTCTCGAGCCGCGGGAACAGGCCGAGCCCCGTCGCCTGCGAGGCCAGCGAGAACGCACCGGAGATCAGCGCCTGCGAGGCGATGATCGTCGCGAGGGTGGCCAGCAGCACCATCGGCAGCAGCAGTGCCGGCGGCACGAGACTGTAGAAGATCTTGCCGCCGGCAAGCGGCGCGCCGCTCAGCAGGTAGGCGCCCTGGCCGAGGTAATTCAGCAGCAGCGCCGGGTACACGATCCCGAACCAGCTCAAGCGAATCGGCTTGGCGCCGAAGTGCCCCATGTCGGCGTACATGGCCTCGCCGCCGGTGACGACCAGCATGAGCGCGCCGAGCACGAGCAGCGAGTCGTACAGGCCGGCGCGGTACAGGAAGCCGAGCCCGCGCAGCGGGTTGAAGGCCGCCAGGATCTCGGGATGCTGCCGGATCTGCACCGCGCCGAGCGCCGCGATGACCACGAACCAGCCGACGAGGATCGGGCCGAACACCTTGCCGATCCCGGACGTACCCTTGACCTGTACCGCGAACAGCGCCGTGAGGAGCAGGGCCGTCAGCGGGACGACGGCGCGCGCGAGCGGCGGCGCGGCGACGCCGAGGCCCTCCACCGCCGACAGGACGCTGATCGCGGGCGTGATCATGCCGTCGCCGAACAGCAGTCCGGCGCCGAGCATCAGCGACCACAGGCAGAGCATGATGCCGCGGTTCTTGAAGCGGTGCAGCAGGCCATACAGCGCGAACAGGCCGCCCTCGCCGTCGTTGTCGGCGCGCAGCACGAAGATCGCGTACTTGATCGCGACGATACTCGTCAGCGTCCAGATGACGAGCGAGATGCCGCCCAGCACGTTGTCGGGTGTCAGTGCGACGCCGCCGTGGCCGAGGAACAGTTGATCGAGCGCGTACAGCGGCGAGGTGCCGATGTCGCCGTAGACGATGCCCGCCGCGCCGATCGTCAGCGCGGCGAGGCCGCCGCGCGGCGGGTGGCCCGGCTGGCGGACCTCCGGTTTGCTCATGGCGCGGGTCCTACTCGTGGCCGATCGCCGGCGGGCGACCGTCAGAGCATTGTGCCGGCCCGGGCTGGCAGCGCAGGCTGCGGATTTCCGCAGCCGCGGCGCTCACGGGCCCGTGCGGCGTGCGACCGGCGTCACGCCAGTGCGTACAGATACTCGATGAATGAGCCGATGGCCCCGTCCAGTCCTTGGACCTTCGCGTTCGTCGACTCGACCAGGTAGTACTCGTCCGGCGCGTGCGCGCCCGTGCCGTGACCGAGGCCGAAGTGCCCGGCCGGAAGGCTGAGCGGCGGGTTGGTGAACACGTACCCCGGCCACGACCCGGCGCTGCGCGGCCAGAGCTGCGGCTCGAGTCCGAGCTTGCGGTAGGTCGCGAGCTGGGTCTGGATCAGCCGGCTGTTCACGTCCGTCTGCGTCGGATCGTAGCCACCGCTCATGTTGACCTCGATGTCGGCGAAGCCGTGCTTGGCGAGGTGGGCCTTGAGCTTGGCGAGCGTATCCGCCGCGGTCATGTTGGGAACGAGGCGCATGTCGATCTTCGCGACCGCGCGGTGCGGCAGCACGGTCTTGCCGCCGGGGCCGGTGTAGCCGGCGACGAGCCCCTCGATGTTGATCGTCGGGCGCGACTCGAGCAGCTGCAGGCTGTCGACCCAGTTCGTGTCGTGCACCCAGCGCTCGACGCCGAGCGCCTTCTTCTTCTCGTCCTCGGAGGCGTTGGCGGCGAAGTTGACGACCATCGCCTTCTGCACCGCCGTGAGCGGCTGCGCCCTGTCGAAGAAGCCTTCCACCGCCGGCGTGTGGCCATCCTTCTCCACCAGCGTGTTGAGCGCCTGCACGAGGTGCCAGGTGGGCGAGTCGACCTCGGCCTCGAGGCTCGAGTGCACGTCGTGCTTCGGGCCGCGACCCCACTTCTCGCCGCTCGAGACCAACTCGAGCTCGACCACGCCCTTCGCGCCGAGCGACACCTGGACGCCGCCGCTGCGATCCTGGCCGGCCTCCGGCATGAACACGCCGATGCAGGTGCCGAGCGCGGCCATCACGTCCGGATTCAGCACCACCTCGCCGAAGTGCGGCGAGCCGATCTCCTCCTCGCCCTCGCACACCAGCACCAGGTTGACCGGCAGCTTCTTGCCCGCCGCCCGGAACGCCATCAGCGCGCCCAGGAATGCAGTCTCGGGCCCCTTCTGATTGACAGCACCACGGCCCATGCAGACGGTGCCGAGGCCTTCCTTCGGCACGAGCCGGCCCTCCAGCGGCGGCGCACTCCACTCTTCCGGCACGAACTGCTTCACGTCGTACATGAAGTAGACGCCGAGCGTGGTCTTGGCGCCGGCGTCTATGCGTCCGAAGACGCCAGGCTTGCCCGACGTCGGCACCAGTTTGACGCCCGCGAAGCCGGCGTCCCGCGCCAGCTGCGCCATGTACTCCGGGCCCTGCGGATAGTTGCGGTTCTCGGCCGCGATCGACGGCAGCGCGATCCAGTCCTGCAGGCGCCTGACGTTGCTCGCGTGCATCTTCGGGACCTCGGCCAGCACCGCCGACTTGTCGTCCTGCCGGCCCGACAGGGTGGCCCACGCGCAGGCCGGCGCGGCCGCGATGGCCGCACCGGCGACGGCACCCTGCACGAACTCGCGGCGGCTCACGTTCTGCTCGGTCGCGTCGTCCATGAACGGATCCCCCTGCCGGCGATCGGAGTCTTGGTTGCCGTGGATCCTACCATCGGCGGGCGCGGCGGCCGCGCGCCTTGAAGATGCGGCGCGGGATCACGGACTGGGTAGACTGGACGGCGGGCGCGCCCACGGCTTCGCGGCGTGGGGCTGTGCCGCGCGGCGCGATCGCCCGCCGACATTCTCACTTCGGAGATCCGCATGGCCCGCCTCTCATGCCCGATGCTGGCACTCGCGCTGGTGCTCCTCTCGCCGGCCGCTGCCCGCGGCGGCGGGCCGGGCGCGGCCGCGCCGGTGGTCGCGCCGCCGGCGGCCGCGAAGCCGAGGCACCGCAGCGCGCCGCCGCCCTTCAGGCAGATGGTCGACATGGCGACCTTCATGGACCACGTGTTGACACCCGCGGCGACGGTCGTATGGCGGACCAACGGCTTCGTCAACGACGCGACCGGCGATCACGACCTCGCCCCGAAGACCGACGCCGACTGGGAGGCGGTCGTGAGCGGCGCGGCGACGCTCGCCGAGGCGACCAACGCGCTGATGATTCCGCAGCGAGCGCTCGATGCCGATTGGTACACGTACGTGGAGCCGCTCGCCATGGCGGCCGAGCAGGCGTACCAGGCTGCGGAGCGGCACGACCTCAAGGCGATCTGGGACATCAGCGACAAGCTCGATGCAACGTGCTCGTCGTGTCACCGGCACTACGGCTTCGAGTAGGGTGCAGCGCGAGGTCGTCGCTTCGATGCCGACGCGCGTCTCGCCTGGCGCGGGCCGCGACCGGCGCCGCACCCGACGGTATTGGCGTCCTCTATCCTGGGCGCAGATCCGCCGTCCGCATCGCGCGCCGCCGGATGGCGGGCCTAGTGCGGCTTCTTGGCGCGCGCCGCGTGCAGCGTCCGGCGGACGTCCCGTGACGCGAGCACGCCGAGATAGCTGCGAACCTTGGCGTTCACCTCGAGCTTGGCCAGCGCCTGGTCGTACAGCTCGCGGACGTACGCGGGCTCCGACTCGGTCTCGCGTGCGAGCGCCTCGATGGCCGCCTGGTGCCTCCCCGGCGCCGTCGGCCCCTTGTCCTTCAATCGGATCGTCACTTTATTCGCTGCTCTTCAATACGGCCCACTGCAACACCGTGCTGCAACCGGGCGACCCTGTCTCCACGTTTGCATTGTCGCATCGCAGCATCGCAGTGGGAATACGCGCTTTCGCAGGGTGCAAGGCATTGTTAAATCGACGCTATTCTGGCAGGTGGACCCACCCGTCCTACCGGCTTTTCGTGTGCCCTCGGGCCGTGTCGTCCGAAGGTCCGGAGGCTGCGGACGCTGCAGGCCACGTGCGGCGATCGGTATCGCGCGGACCGCCGGGGCATTGAGGGTTGCCCGGCGTTGCTGCGGTGCGGAGCGGCCACTGGCAGGATTGCGGCTGCCTTATGTGATTTCCGGACCCGCCGGCGCGGTCGGTCGGCTATGGTCGGCCGACCCTTCGCCGTGGAGGCGACCGTGTTCATCTACTCCGTGGCCGATGACGACGTGCCCGCATCGATCGACGCGAAGCGACGCCAGTGGCACGCCGTCGAGGTCGTCGCGGGGGCCGGTGCCTGCAAGGCGGCGAATGGCTATGCCGGTTGTCGGGTGCTGTCGCGCGCTGCGCCGCGCCTGCCGCTCGCCCAATGCGACGTTGGCCACTGCACGTGCAAATACCGCCACTTCGCTGACCGTCGCCGCGCCGACCGGCGCGGCCACTTGCCGTCCCTGCTGCAGCGGCTGCGCGCGCCGGCCGACCGGCGCGCCCACCGCGGCCGACGCGCGTCCGACTGATGGCGCCGGCCTGCCCGGGCGGCGCGCGCGCCGTCCCATAGCGATAGCCGGCGCCGGAACGGCGACGCCCGGCACGCCACCGACCACGCGGTGGTTGCTATGCCGTTTCTGGCATAGTTCCGCTGCCATCGTCATCCACTGTGCCGTGACCGGGCGCGTGCGCCGCACGACTCCGGGTTCGCGGCCGTCACCGGAGGGGCCATGACGGACCTGGTCGAGCAGCTGCACCGCGACGGCTACGTCATCATCCGCGGCTTTCTCGCTGCCGACGACATCGCGCAGATGGCCGCGGAAACGGACCGCATCTACCGGGAAGCGCTCAAGCACCACGCCACGTACCGCGACAAGAACCTGCTGCTCGAGGTACTCGACGACCCGAAGGCCGGCAAACGCGTCGTGATCCAAGCCCACTGGACGGCATGGATCAGCCCGTACCTGGAGCGCATGCGAAGAGACCCGCGCTACCTCCAGGTGCTGGAGCCGTTCCTCGGCCCCGACATCAAGCAAATTGCGCACCAGATCCACTGGAAGCCGCCCGGCGCCAAGTACACGTTCTATCGCTTCCACCAGGACGCCCGGTTCCGCAACCAGGACGCGGTGCGCAATCTGCTCTACGGAACGGTCAACACCGGACTCGCGATCGACCGGCAGACCGCGGCCAACGGCGCGCTGCAGGTCATCCCCCGCAGCCACCTGCGCGGTTATCTCGGACTGTCCGAGGATGGCACGATCATGACCGGCCAGACGCCGCAGGACGACCTGCGCCGCGCGGGGCTGGACCCCTCGACGGTCGTGACCTGCGAGATGGAGCCCGGCGATCTCGTGCTGTGGACCCTCTACACCGTCCACGGCTCGGCGCCGAACGTCAGCGATTTCGACCGCCGCTTCATGATCAACAGCTACGTGCGCGCGAGCGACAGCGATCGCGGCGAATGGGCGTTCCGCGGCGGCGTGTCGACACCCCTCGGGCCGGAGCCGGAAATCTGCAAGTACGAGCAGCTTCGCGAGAAGCCGGGGCCGTTCTACATCGAGCCGACGTGGACCGAAGAGGCGATCGCGGCGCGCCGGCAGTAGCACCGCCGCTCGCGCCGATCGAACGCCGGCCCGCGCGCCGCGACCGCGAGCGGCGCGGCTAGCGAGCGGCCGCAGCGGCGTTTCGCAGTGTCGCCCTGCGCATCTCGCGCTCGAGGCCGAATGCCGCGAGCACGTAGTGCAGCGACGCCCAGCCATACAGCAGCAGCGTAACCAGGATCCCCTGCCGCGAGGCGAGCGCGAGCGTCGCTGCGCAGGCGGCCCTGGTGACGCCGCCGGCGGTCGCCGGCGCCCGCCCGCCCGGGCATGAGGCGCGAAACGAGGCGCCCGTGGCGGCAGCGGGCGTGGCGAGCGCGGCGAACGACTTCGCGACCGTGTCGGCGGCGGGCCGTGCGAAGTCGAATTCGGCGAACCGATCGATGGTCCAGCCGGTGAACAGCGGGCCGCAGCCGAGACCGATCAGGTTGAGCAGCACGTAGATCAGCGCCGTGGCGGTTGCGCGCCGTCGCGTGTCGACCACGTTCTGCACGATGCCGAAGGTGGGGCCGAACGAGACGTACTGGAAGAAGCCGGCGGTGCCGAGCAGCACTGCCGCGACTGTCCAGTCCGATTGCAGGAAGGCGAGCAGGTAGAACGGCAGCGAGATCGCGAGGCCGAGCGCGGGCACGAGCGCATACCACTTCATGCCGCGTGCGCCGAGCAGGTCGGCCACAAACCCGCCGGCGAGCAGGCCGAACCCGACCGCGACGCCGCCGGTGAGCGCGGCCACGACGCCGATCGTGCCGTAGTCGAGGCCGAAGGCGCGATTGAAGAATGCCGGGACGAACGCGTAGGAGCCCTGCGCGACGAAGGTCGCGATCGTGACGCCGATGACGATGTTCGCGACCGGCCAGGTGAGCAGCAGGAGCCGCGCGACCGCGAGCACTTCGGCGGCCTCCGTCTTGAGCGAGAACGTCTGGCCGGGGGGCCGGTGCGGCGCCGGCGGGGCGGGCTGCGCTGCCGGCGCGCGGATCGCGGGCGGCTCCGAGTGGCCGCGCGGCGGCTCGCGCACCAAGCGTCGCAGCAGCAGCGCGACGCCGATGCCGGGCAGGCCGACGGCGACACAGGCTGCTCGCCAGCCGTAGTGCAGCGTCACGTAGCCGCCAACAATCGCGCCTACGATGTAACCGACGGAGATGCCGCAGGAATACACCGACAACGCCGTGGCCCTTCGCGCCGGCGGGAAGTAGTCGGAGATCAAGGAGTGCGCCGCCGGCGTGCAGCCCGCCTCGCCGACGCCGATCCCGACGCGGATGAGCAGCAGCTGCGTGAAGCCGGCCGCGGCGCCGAGCAGCGCCGTGAGTGCCGACCAGACGACGAGCGCGGTCGATATGATGGCAACGCGATTGAAGCGCTCGGCGAGGCGGGCGATCGGGATGCCGCTGAAGGCGTAGAGCGTCGCGAATGCCGTGCCGGCCAGCAGCCCGAGCTGCGTGTCGGACAGTCGCAGGTCGACCTTCATGGCCTGACCGATGATCGAGATGATGCTGCGGTCCGTCGAGTTGAGCGTGTAGGCCAGCATCAGCAGCAGCGCGACGGTGCGCTTGTAGGCCTCTGAATAGCTGACCGGCACGGCGCTGCCGGGCAGTTCGCGATCCGAAGTGGGCATGGGGCAGTTCCGGTCGGTACTGTCACCACTATGACGGCAGCAGGGGTGCTGCTGCAAAGAATGACGCCGGCTGCCGCCGCGCGGCCGCGCGCAGCTAGTAGACCTCGCGCTCGTAGACGCGCGATGCGGGCCCCGGGAACACGCCGAATGTCGCCATGCCTGCCGGACCGGAATTGACGCCGGAGCTGACGTTCCACAGGTACTGCAGCCACGACGGTGCGGTGGCCGTGACGGTAACGGCGCCGGAATTGCCGGACCCGGGCGCGGCGAGCACGAGATTGAAGCCGCCGGCGGTGGCGGTCGACAGATAGCGCTGCGACGCGGGTGCCGCCACCGCGCAGCCCTGCCCGGACGCGCCCGGCTGCCCGGAATCCCGCACGCAGGTGCCGCCCGCGTGAAGGTTCATCTGATAGTTGCTGAAGCTCAGTTGCGGGGCGACGGTGCACGCGTCCTGCGCGTTGGTCACGAAACCCTGCGACGAGTTCAGGTAGTACTGGGTGTTCAGGGCCATCGGCAGGTCGAGGAGTTCCGAGCCGGCCACATTCTTGAGCAGCAGCCGGCCGTAGTACTGCGCCGAGCCGGTGCTGAAGGCGATGCCGGAGGCGGCGCCGAAGGTGACGGGGTTGGTCGCGGTGACGCCGTCCTGGTCGATGACGTTGATCGACAGCGCCACGTTGGCGTTGAACGGCGCCACCGCCGTGTTGCGATTGAATGCGATCCCGCTGCCGGCGCTGAAGGTGAGCGTCACCTGGCCGCTGCCGGCATCGAC
>Ga0181519_10000913_pt1 | contig 26229 bp, 23 predicted proteins | sample PEATcosm2014_Bin_26_FD_121102 | JGI IMG/M metagenome (GOLD analysis project Ga0181519, IMG submission 121102) | Peatland microbial communities from MTU Mesocosm Facility, Houghton, MI, USA - PEATcosm2014_Bin02_10_metaG | ecosystem: Environmental > Terrestrial > Soil > Wetlands > Peat | place...
CAAATGCGCCTATTGCCGCAAACTGATGTACTCGCACTGCACCACCGGTGGCTGGATTCTTGGCAACAGCATCGACGGCACGCAAGCCGAATTCGTTCGCATCCCGTATGCGGAGACAAGCCTCTATCCGGTTCCCGACGGAGTGGATGAGGAGGCGTTGGTGATGCTCAGCGACATCCTGCCAACCGGCTTCGAGTGCGGCGTGCTCAACGGCAAGGTTCAGCCGGGCAATATAGTGGCGATCATGGGCGCAGGGATTGGCCGCGTTCCCCGGCCGTTCACGAATTAACCATATAATTCAACGCATTAACGACAAATCCGGTTTGTATTTGATTGATATTCGATCTATTGAATCCCACAGAAGAAAAAATCCTATCCAGGGAAAGCATCGAGGTTGGTCATGAATCGAATCGTCAGAATTGCGGTTGTGCCTTTCGCGAGCGCGATCGCCGCGGCGCTTTTGACCGCGCCGCCGGCATTGGCGGGCGTCATCGACGTAACCCCGGTCAACATGGGCGATTGAGCTTTCGCCAACTCGGATGCCAATCTGGTCGTGGGCAACAACCCCACCGGCGTCGGCGGGATGGTTTATGGCCCGGGAACGCCGCCGATCGGCATCGGTAGCGCCAATCTGGCAACCGGTAACGGCACCGTCGGCGGCGACGGCGGCGAGGAATTGAGCACCACCGGTTACAGCGGAGTTGCGTTGAGCTCGCTCACGGCGCTCAATTACTCGACCTTCGTCACGCAGAACAACGGATCGCAATTCCCCTATCTCGTGCTCGAGATCGCCACCGGCCTGAGCGGCGTGAACGCCTATGACCAGTTGTTCTTCGAGCCGCCTTATCAAACGCCCGGCACCGGTAATCCGAGCCTGCCCAACCAGGGCGCCACCGCGTTGAACGAATGGCAAAGCTGGAACGCCCTGGTCGGCGGATTGTGGGACAATGACGGAATCGCCGGCTGCGGCTCGCCGGGGTCGGGCGTCTCCTCGCTCGCTTCTTGTATCGCCGCCATCGAGACGCTGGGTGGCGATCCCACCATCGTCAATACCCGCGACAACGGGGAATTGGTCGGCGTGGGCGGAATTTACTTCCAGGTCGTTGAATCCGACCCGACCGATATGTTCAACGGCTATGTCGACGACTTCACCATCGGCGTGAACGGCGTCAATACCACCTACAACTTCGACCCCGTGGCGGAGCCGGCGAGCTTGCCGCTGTTGGGCGCGGGATTGCTGGGCTTCGTCCTCGTCTGGCGCCGTTACCGCGGCAAGACGCAGGCTGGCGGCGGGTTGAGCGCCTAGCGGATTCGACCCCGTTTTATTCCCGTCCGGCCGCGTCATCATGGGCCGGGCGGGATTTTTATTGCCGGATTCCATCCCCAGCTTGCAACGGCGCGACGCGGCGCCGTGAACCGGGCATGCGGATCGGATATAGCCAAGCAGCATTAGAAACGGCGCTTGCGCGGCGCGCGTTCCTCCCGCAAAACTAGGTTATGGCCAACAAATTGACGGCGTTGGTGGCGGGCGCGGGCCCGGTGGGGCTTACCATGGCGGCCGAGCTGGCCCGCCACGGCGTGTCCTGCCGCGTCATCGACAAGGCGCCCGCGCGAACGGCACTTTCCAAGGCGCTGGTGGTGTGGCCGCGGACATTGGAATTGCTGCGCTTCGCCGGCTTGGCCAAGGATTTCCTCGAGGCCGGGCGCAAGATAAATTCCGCCCGGCTTTACGCGGGCAAACGCCAGATCGCCAATATCGGCTTCGAGGGCATCGAGACCTCTTTTCCCTTCGCGTTGTTCGTGCCGCAAAGCGAGACCGAGCGGTTGCTGGAAGATCATCTGCGCGGATTGGGCGTGAAGGTGGAACGCAATCTCGAGCTGTTCGATTTCACCGCCAGCGTCGAAGGGGTGATCGCCCGGCTGCGGCGGCCCGACGGCAAGACCGAGAGCGTGCTGGCCGATTACCTGCTCGGTTGCGACGGCGCACACAGCCTGGTGCGCCACAAGCTGGGCTTCGCCTTTGACGGGGTTTCGGAGCAAGGCATCTGGATGCTGGCCGATGTGAAGCTGCGCAACCATCCCCAACCCGGCGAGCTGCTGCTGTTCTGGCACGAGAAAGGCGTGCTGGCGATTTTCCCGATGAACGAGGGGCGTTACCGCGTCATCGCCAATTGGGATGCGGGCGCCGTTCTGCCGGAAGAAGACGCGCCGGCGACCTTGGCGCAGATCCAACATTTTCTCGACACGCGCGGACCGGGGAAAATGGTGGCGTTCGAGCCGGGCTGGATCAGCTTCTTCCGCATCAACGAACGCAAGGTGAAGGAATACCGGCAGGGGCGGGTTTTCCTGCTCGGCGACGCGGCACACATCCATAGCCCGGCGGGCGGCCAGGGCATGAACACCGGCATGCAGGACGCCTTCAACCTGGCCTGGAAAATGGCGCTGGCGGTGAAGACCAAGGGCGGCGCGGCGGCTTTGCTCGACACATATTCGGGCGAGCGCAGCGGCGTGGGCGACACGGTGTTGAAGAACGCCGCGCGCCTCACCCATATCGCCACCATCCGCAGCACGCCGGTGCGGATCGTGCGCAACATAACGGCCTGGGCCTTAATGAAGACCCAGAAATTCCGCCGGCGTTTTGCCGCCGTGATGACCGAGTTGGATATCGCCTATCCCAACAGCGCGTTGAGCAAGAAAACCGCGGGCGTGTTGCAAGGCCCGATTGAGCCGGGATTGCGCGCCCCCGACGCCGATCTGGTTCTCTTGGGCGGAGGCCGGTCGCGGCTTTACGACGCGCTCGACCCGGACGGATTCACCCTGTTGTCATCGGGCGCCGACGAAGCGCCGACGCGATCCATGGTCAAGCGCTTCGCGCCTTATGTGAAATTCATCCCGTGCCTGCCCGGCCGGGAATATGTGAACGGGTTCTATGTCATCCGCCCCGATGGCTATATCGGATTGATCGCCGGGATGAACGACGTGGCGCAGGTGGAGGATTATTTGAAGGCGTGGTTGAAAGGGAAGGCATAGTCAATTCCGCGACGCTGAATTCAAACCCGGGAGAATCTAAAATGCGCAGGATTTTGATTGGATTGGTTTTGCTGCTGGCGGCGGCGCCGGCCTGGGCGCAAAGCAATCGGGACATTTGCGGCAGCGGCAGCGCCAATCCCGATCAATCGATCGCCGCCTGCACCGCCCTGATCCAATCGGGCCAGGAAAGCACCAGCAATCTCGCCATCGACTTCTACGATCGCGGCAATGCCTATGGCGCCAAGGGCAACAACGTCCAGGAGATCGCCGACCAGACCCAGGCGATCACGCTCAATCCCGGTTACGCCTCGGCCTATAACAACCGCGCCTGGGCCTATCATTTGAACGGCGAGGACGCCAAGGGCCTGCCCGACGCCAATAAGGGCATCGAGCTGGCGCCAACCGCCAATCATTTCGAAACCCGGGCCGAGATTTACGAAAAGCTTGGCCTGTCGGCCAACGCCATAACCGATTACCGCGCCTCGCTGAAGATCGAGCCGAACAAGGCCGATTCACTGGCAGGGCTGAAACGCCTCGGCGCCACGCCGTAACCGGCGGCCTTGGAACTTGGAAGAAGCCTGCGCCGGAAGTAATATCGGGGCATGGCGAGCGAGGCCAAGCTCCTGAAACTGCAATTCCTCAATTGGGTGGTGAGCCGCCCGCGCACGCGCGCCGACGTGCAAGAGGCATGGAGCAGCACCTGCCCGCTCAACTGCGCCTGGGAAGACGCGATATCCGACGATCTGGTGCGGTTCGGACCCGACGGCCATTTGGATCTGACGCCGCAGGGCCGCTTCTTGTTGGAAAAATCGAATTAGCTAGTTTCGGCGCGAGACCAGCAAAACGACGAGACCCGCAAAAGCGAGCGCCAGGCCGCGCCAGGCCCAAGGCGTCTCGTCGATCATGAAGCTCTCATGCGGATAGGGGAAATAGCCTGTTCCCTGCCCGATCCAGAGCACGCCCATCAACAGCGCGACGATACCAATCCAGAAGAGTGCTTTGCGCATCGCGTTTCCCTTCGCCAAACCACCAAGAATTAATGCGCGTCGTCCCAGTGACGGGCATGGCCGGTGTCGACGACCAAGGGCACCGAGAGTTGAACCACCGGCAAAGCCGCGCCCTCCATCACTCGTTTGACGAGTTTTGCCGTCTCATCGACTTCTTTTTCCGCGACCTCGAAGACGAGTTCGTCATGGACCTGGAGCAGCATGCGCGCGCTTAAGCCCGCTTTTTCCAGTTCATGCGGGATGCGGCGCATGGCGCGCTTGATGATGTCGGCGGCGGCGCCCTGCAGCGGCGCGTTGATCGCCGCGCGTTCCGAGAATCCGCGTACCGACTGGTTCGGGTCCTTGATGCCGCGCAGATAACAGCGCCGGCCGAAAATGGTTTCGACATAGCCGTGTTCGCGCGCGAAGATTTTGGTCTGTTCCATGTAGTCGCGAATGCCGGGGAAGCGCTTGAAATAGGCCTTGATGTATTCCGACGCTTCGGATTGAGGCACGTCGATCTGCGACGCCAAGCCAAACGCACTGATGCCATACAAGATTCCGAAATTGATCGCCTTGGCGCGGCGGCGGAGATTGGGGTCCATGCCCTTGACCGGCACGCCGAACACTTCGCTGGCGGTGGCGGCGTGAATGTCGAGCCCTTGCGCGAAGGCCTGTTTCAAGGCGGGCACGTCGGCGACATGCGCCGCGAGGCGCAACTCGATCTGGCTGTAATCGGCCGAGAGCAGCACATGGCCCTTTTCGGCGATGAAGGCGTGGCGGATCTTGCGGCCTTCCTCGGTCCTGACCGGAATGTTCTGGAGATTGGGATCGGTCGAAGCGAGGCGGCCGGTGGCCGCCCCCGCCAATGAATAGCTGGTATGGACACGGCCGGTGGCGGGATTGATCTGCGCCATCAGCGCGTCGGCATAAGTGGATTTGAGCTTCGATAATTGCCGCCAATCGAGCACGCGGGCGGGCAACGCGTGTTCGGCCGCCAGTTCCTCGAGCACGTCGGCATCGGTGCCATAGGCGCCGGTCTTGGTCTTGCGGCCCGAAGCCAGTTTCAGCTCATCAAAGAGCACCTTGCCGAGCTGTTGCGGCGAGGCGATGTTGAAGGGGTGGCCGGCGAGTTTGTGGATTTCGATTTCCAGCTCGCCCATGCGCTTGGCGAAATCCTCGGAAGCGCGGCGCAGCTGTTCCCGGTCGACCTTGATGCCGTAGGATTCCATGAGCGACACCACCGTGGGCATGGCGCGCTCGGTGGTCTCATAGAAGGCAAGCTTGTGCTCGGCCAGAAGCCGCGGCTTCAACAGGCGATGAAGGCGTAAAGTGTAATCCGCGTCCTCGGCGGCGTAGTCGCGCGCCTTGTCCAAAGCCACCGCGGCGAAACCGGTGTGGTTTTTTCCCGAGCCCGCTACGTCCTTGTATTTGATGGTGTCGTGGTTGAAGTGGAGCTTCGCCAGCTCGTCGAGCCCGTGTCCATGCAACCCCGCCGCGAGCACGAAGGAGATCAGCATGGTGCAATCGATGGGCGCCATCTTGATGCTGGGTTCTTGCCGCGCGAATACCTCGATGTCGTATTTGATGTTCTGGCCGATCTTGAGCACGGATTCATTTTCCAAGAGCGGCTTTAGGCGGGAGAGCGCGTCTTGCAACGGAATCTGTTTCAACGTTTCGGATTTTTTGGCGTTATGCGGTTTTGCGTCGCCGCCGAGATCGAGCGCGCCCTGGCCACCGCCCGCGACATGGCCCAGGGGAATGTAACAGGCGCGGCCGGGCTCGACCGCCAGCGACACGCCGACCAGCTCCGCCAGCGAGGCGTCGAGCGAGGTGGTTTCGGTGTCGACCGCGACCGCACCCAAGGCAGTGGCCTCGGCGATCCAGCGATCGAGATGGGTTAAATCCTGCACCAGCTCGTAATGCTGTTTCGCCTTGGCGAGAGATGCCGCATCGGCCGCGGGTGCGTGGTCCGTTTTGGCCGCGGGCGCATAGGAGGGCGTGGGGGTGGGCGGCTTTAATTGTTTTTCAGGCCCCGGTTCCTTGTCGGATTCCTTGACCGCGTGTGCGGGCGCGGCTTTCACCGCCTCGCCGAGCTTGCCCGAAATCCGGTTGAGCAAGGAACGGAAATTCTGCGCGCGCAGGAAAGTGGCCAGCCGCTCGGGATCGATCGGCTTGGCTTCGAGTTCGGAGAGCTTGGCCGGGAGTTTCACGTGGTCGTCGAGAGTGACGAGCTTTTTTGAAATCCGCGCGTCCTCGGCATGGTCGAGCAGGGTCTGGCGGCGCTTGGGCTGTTTTATCTCGCCGGCCTTTTTCAACAGGGTTTCGAGATCGCCGTAGTGATTGATGAGTTCGGCCGCGGTCTTGACGCCGATGCCGGGCACGCCGGGCACGTTGTCGACGCTGTCGCCGCACAGCGCCTGGACGTCGATCACCTTGTCGGGGCCGACGCCGAATTTTTCCTTCACCTCGGCCGCGCGGATCGCGCGCTCGCGCATCGGGTCCCACATCTCGACCTTGTCGTTGACGAGCTGCATCAAGTCCTTGTCGGAGGAGACGATGGTGACCTTGGCGCCTTCTTTCACCGCCTCGCGCGCATATGTGGCGATCAGATCGTCGGCCTCGAAATCCTCCTGCTCGATGCGGCAGATGGAAAAGGCGTCGGTGGCTTCCCGGACCAGGGCAAACTGGGGGATGAGATCGTCGGGCGGCGCGGGCCGGTTGGCCTTGTATTGGGGATATATCCGGTCGCGGAAGGTCTTGCGTGCGACGTCGAACACCACCGCGAAGTGGGAGGATTCGGTTTCCTGCCGCAGCTTCAGCAGCATGTTGGTGAAGCCCAGCACCGCGCCCACCGGCGTGCCGTCGGGCCGGGTCAGCGGCGGCATGGCGTGATAGGCCCGGAAGATGAAGCCCGAGCCGTCGATCAGATAGACGTGGCTTGGCTTCTTTGCCACGGCGTCTTTAGTGGCCGGCTTGGGACTTGCCCGGTTTTCCCGGCGCGGGGGCGCGTTTCACGAAGGTCCGGGAGCAATAGGGGCATTCGATCCGGCCGGCGGGGCCGAGATTGAGATAGACCCGGGGATGGCCGCCGGAGCCGGCAACGCCGTCGCAAGCGACGCTGTCCTGATCGGTTTCGATGGTTTCAAAATTCGGCATGCGTCTCGGTCTTTCCTGATATACGGCAAGGGGTCGCTGGTTGACCCGTGCCGCGCGCGGATGATACGCATTCCTCCGGCACAATCAATGACCAGCAAGAATTCCGCATCGGACGGTTTTCCGCCCGAATTGGCGGTCGAACTCAAGGGTCTGACCAAGATCTACCGCAGCGGGCGTCGCGGCGTCGATCAGGAAAAGCTCGCCCTCGATCACGTGGATTTGTCGATCGCGCGCGGCGAGATTTTCGGCCTGCTCGGCCCCAACGGCGCCGGGAAATCGACCCTGATCAACATCCTGGCCGGGCTGGTGATCAAGACCGCGGGCAACGCCAAGGTCTGGGGCATCGACATCGACGAGGACCCGCGTAACGCGCGAGCCGCCATCGGCGTGGTGACGCAGGAAGTGAACATCGATTTCTTTTTCACGCCGCGCGAGCTGTTGGAGGTGCAGGCCGGGTTCTACGGCGTGCCGAAATCCCAACGCCGCACCGCCGCGCTCTTGGAGATGCTCAGCCTGACCGACAAGGCGGATGCGATGTCGCGCTCGCTCTCGGGCGGAATGCGGCGGCGGCTGATGATGGCCAAGGCCATGGTGCATAATCCGCCGGTGCTGGTGCTGGACGAGCCCACCGCCGGAGTCGACGTGGAGTTGCGCCGCCAGTTGTGGAACAACATCCAGGATCTGGCCGCAGCGGGCACCACCGTGCTGCTCACCACCCATTACCTGGAAGAGGCGCAGCAGCTTTGCGGGCGCATCGCCATCATCGACCAGGGCCGCGTGGTGGCATTGGACACCACGGCGGCGCTGCTGGCCAAGATCGACGAGAAGCTTTTGACCCTGTCGCTGCTGAAGCCGGTTGCGGCGCTGCCGCCGCAATTGAAGGCCCTGGGATTGACGCTCGACGGGCATGAGCGGATTCTGTTCCGCTACAAGCCGAGCCATGTGCGCGTGGGCGAGGTGCTGGCGGCCATCGCGGCATCCGGCATAGAAGTCCACGACATCTCCAGCGAGGAAACCGATCTCGAGGACATCTTCCTGCGGCTTACGGGAGCCGGGGCCGGAGCGGGGGCTGGAAATGGAGCGGGCCAATGAACGGCGCGGCGGGAAAACGGCGCTCGCGATCCTGGCGAATCGCCCTCTTCGCCCCGATTCGCGCTTCGATTCTTGCTTGGTCGCTTGTGATTCTTCTGACAGGCTGCGCCGGACAAGACGGCTCAGCCATGCATGAATTCCGGCCCCCCGATAATTTTCCGCCCAATGCGGTAAGCCAGGCGCAGCTCACCGGCGACGCCTTCATCGCCGAGGACGGCGTGGCTCTGCCGCTGCGCGTCTGGCTTCCGAAGGGCCGGATCAAGGCGGTGGTGCTGGCGCTGCATGGTTTCAACGATTATTCCAACGCCTTTCAGGCCCTGGGCACGCAATTGGCCGGCGACGGGATCGCGACTTATGCCTATGACCAGCGCGGATTTGGCGCGGCACCCAACCCCGGCCGCTGGCCTGGCGGCTGGCGCCTGGCGCAGGACATGGCCGAGGCCAGCCACCTCTTGAAGGCGCGCTATCCGCGCGTGCCGCTTTTCATCTTGGGCGAGAGCATGGGCGGCTCCGTGGCGGTGGCCGGTGCATCGGGAACCGCCGGGGCGGACAAACCGGTTGCCGACGGCTACATCCTTTCGGCGCCGGGCGTGTGGGGTCGCGCCAGCATGAACGTGTTCGAGCGCACCGCGCTGTGGATGAGCTATCACGTGGCGCCGGGATGGACGCTGACCGGATCGAGCCTGCATATTCTCGCTTCGGACAATATCGAGATGCTGCGCGGGCTGTACCACGATCCGCTGGTGATCAAGGAAACCCGCATCGACGCCATCCACGGGCTGGTCGATCTGATGGGCATGGCGCAGGAATCGGCGCCAAGCTTCGATAAAAAGGCATTGCTGCTCTATGGCGCGAATGACGAGGTGATACCCGAGGCGCCGATGCGGAAATTCATCGCCGGCCTGAAGCTGGGGAATGGCAACATCCGCATCGCCTATTACCCGAACGGCTATCACATGCTGACGCGCGATCTCGAAGGCCAAAAGGTGATCGCCGACATCGCGAGCTGGATATCGCATCCCAAGGCCCCGTTGCCCTCGGGCGCCGATATCAACCCGGCCATCGCCGAGGAGCCCGCGCCGGGAAGCTGAAATTGCCGGAATTTCGCCTTCCCGCGACAAAGCCGTAATGATGGCGCGATAAGGACATAATTGAACCGTTAGGGTAGAAAGACCCGCGTGAGACCAGAGAAATATGACCTGGAGGAAGCCTAAAATGACCCGAACTAATCCGATAAGCCGCTGGCCGATCCGCCGTTTTGCGCCTTTGGCGTTGTTGCTGCTGGCCTGCGCCTTGGCTTGGCCGATGGCGGCCCGGGCGCAAATCGCCGCCGGCATCGAGGTCAATGTCACGCCGCCGCCGCTGCCGGCCTATGCCGAGCCGCCGCTGCCGGCGGATGGCTATATCTTCACGCCGGGTTATTGGGCCTGGGGGCCGAGCGGTTATTACTGGGTGCCGGGCACCTGGGTGCAGCCGCCGGCGCCGGGCCTCTATTGGACGCCGGGCTATTGGGCCCTGGCGCCCGACGGCAACGGCTATGTCTGGTATGCCGGTTATTGGGGCCCGAGCGTGGGATTTTACGGCGGGGTCGATTACGGCTTCGGCTATTACGGCTCCGGCTATTACGGCGGCTATTGGGAAGGCGGGTTCTTCTTCTACAACAGCGAAGTCCATAATTTCGGCCGGGTGCATGTCGACCATGTCTATGGCCGGGATGTGCCCCGGGTCAGCGGCCAACGCGTGAGCTTCTCCGGTGCGGCGCGCGGCGGTGTCGATGCGCGGCCGAACGAGGATGAAACCCATGCCGCGAGCGAGCCGCACACGCCGCCGCACACCCTCCAAGTGCAGCACGAAACCCAGGCCGGAAGTCTGCACAGCGCGCCGCTGGCGGTGAACCACGGCTACCCGCCGGTGGCGGCGACGCAACACCCCGCGACCTTCACCGGTCACGGCATCGTCAGCGCCAAACCGCCGGCGCCCGCCCCGCATCCGGCGCCGGCGCCCCATCCGGCCCCGGCACCGCACCCGGCAGGCGGCCCGCCGCCGCAAAACCATGGTGGACCGCCGCCGGGCCCGGGCGGACCGGATCATCATTAATCGGTAGCGATGTAAAAAGCCGATGCGCCAATCCCGCGCATCGGCTTTTCGACGCTGGGGCTTTTCGACGCTGGCCGCCTTGCACAGCTTCGGTTGTCCCCCTATCCTCCCCGGCAACGGACCCGTAGCTCAGCTGGATAGAGCGCTGCCCTCCGAAGGCAGAGGTCGCACGTTCGAATCGTGTCGGGTCCGCCAGTTTTTCCGCCGATCCATCGTCGGGTTTTTGAGCGTTCCACGGAGAGAGACCATGCTTGCCAACCCGCCCAGGCTCCCGCGCTTGGCGAAGGCGGCGGCGTTTTTGATCCTGGCCGGTCTCCCGCTCGCCGGCCATTCCGCTTCGGCCGAGGAGATTTACGCCGATTACCGCGTGACCTATGCCGGGTTGCCGGCGGGAGAAATCCGCTTCGGCTTCACCGGCGACGGCGCCCGTTATCAGGATAAAATTTCGGTGGAATCGGCAGGGCTGCCGCGCTGGATCACGCATTTCCGCGGCATCGCTTCGGGCGAGGGCAATCTGTCGGATGACGGAAAAGCGGATCCCCAAGGCTACGACGTGCTTTATGATCTGCGTCAGCGGCGCGACGAACGCATCGATTTGCGTTTCACCGGCGCCGCCGGCAATGTCATCGCCGAGCGCAGCGGCGACGATACCAGCCGCAAGCCGCCGATCGCCGAGAACCTGCGACGCAACACGGTCGATCCGATCGCGGCGATGGCCGCCATCCGCCAAAATCTCCGCCTGCACGGCGACGGCGTGCCGCCGGATTTCACCATCCCGGTCTATGACGGCACGCGGCGTTTTGACGTCCAAGTGCACGCCGAACCGGCCGGCGAGGATACGGAGAATGACGGGCTGATCCACCTTCATCTCACGCTTCAGCCCATCGCGGGATTCTGGGAAGAATCGGGCGAGGACGTGAACCCCTCGGCCAATCCGCGCCCGGTGGAGGCGGTGTTCACCGCCGACGACCAGCATCTCCCGGTCTATATGCGGGTATCGATATGGTATCTGCCGATGGTGGTGAAATTCGACCATCTCTGCCAAAGCTTCGAGAGCTGCGGCAAACCCGGCGGCTGAAAGCGGCGGCGCCCCGCGATCAGCCCAGCGGCGACATGCGCAACAGAACGCGGTCGCGCAGCCAGAAATGATGATAGAGCGCCGCCGCCACATGCAGGCCGATGAGGCCTAAAAGCGCATAGGCGGTCCAGACATGGAAACCGCCGAGTTCGCGGCCAAATGCCGAGCCGGCGGGCAGGAGCGGCGGTAAAGCCCAAAATCCAAAGAGATTGACGGTCAAGCCGCGCGACGAGGCATTGCCCCAACCCATGAGCGGCAAGACAAGAAGCAGGAGATAGAGCAACGCATGGGTGGCCCAGGCCACGCCGTTCTGCCAGGCGGGCACGCCTTCGGCCAGGAGCGGCACCGCATGGAACAGGCGCCAGATCAGCCGCAGACAGGCCAGCGCCAGGATGACCACGCCGAAGGAAAAATGGAGACCGATCAGCCCCACGGGCTCAACGCCGCGATGAATATCCGGCATAGTCCAGGCGACGGTGAATTGCGCCACCAGCAAGAATGCGATCAGCCAATGCAGCGCCTTGGCGATGCCGCCATAGCCCGTTTCGCCGGCGGTTTCGGGTTCGATCACGCTCATCGCCGCAACCCACACCCTCACCGCCGCTTCGTCAAGCGCTTGTTAACCTTGTTCGGCAGAGGGGTGGGCATCCGATTTAGAAGATATTAACGGCGGCACACCTAAGTTGAAAATCCCCCGAGAACTGATCCGGAAAGTTGCTGCCGTGAAACGGACGCTAAGCCTCATAATGAAACCCAGCAGCATGATGCTGGTGCTTGGCGTCGTCGTTGTCGTCGGCATCGTCGCGATCACCGCGCTATCCTTGTGGTTCCAGTACGACCGCGAGATCGACGACGCGCAGCGCTCGATGGATGGGCTGAGCCGGGCGCTGGCCATCCAGACCGAGCGCGAGATCAAGAGCGCGGACCGCACGCTGGTCGATTTTCTTCTGCAAAAGAACAGCGCGGCCGCGCGCGGCGTGAAGTTGCCGCTTTCGGCCACCGCCTTCGGCGCCGCCAACCCGACCATCGTTTCTCTGGCCTATGTTTCGGTCGATGACGCCGCCGACCAGGACGTGACCGCCGAGGCGGCGGCGCGGCGCGCCTTTGCCGAGGCCGGCGGCGACCCCGTGCTGGTGCCGCGTTCTGACGGGCTGATATCGGTGGTCCGGCGCGACATCGACCCGAACAGCGTGGTGCGGGGCGCGGTGGTGGCGGTGATCGATCCGGGATGGCTCGCCGATTTCAACCGCGCGATGAATTTCTCGGGCGAAACGGTGGTGACGCTGACCGACGATTACGGCGTGGTGGTGGCGCGCAACGGCACCGACGACGGCGGCCAGCGCCTGAGCAGCAGCGCCGCGGTCGGCGAATACGCGCTGACGGCCCATATTTCGCTGCCGCGATTCGTGCTGTTGAGCAATTGGTACCGGGCCTTGATGCTGTTCAGCACCTATGGAGCGGTCGCCTGCGCCGCGCTGGGCACGTTGTTGTTCATGTTCGCGCGCCAATGGGCGCGGCGCGAGCGCGCCGAGGCCGCGGCGTTTCTCACCGAAGGCCGCTTTCGCGATTTCGCCCAGGCCGCTTCGGATTGGCTGTGGGAAACCGATGCCGAGCACCGTTTCGTCTATATCTCCGAACGCTTCACCGATTGGACCGGCGCCAAGGTTTCCGATTATCTGGGGCGCAACCGGCTCGAGACCGCGGCGTCGGACAAGGCGGACAAGGATGCCATCTGCCGCCACATGCAGGATTTCGCCGAGCACAAGCCGTTCCGCGATTTCGTCTATCCGATCAGCGCGCCCACCGGCATCCGCTATCTCCGCGTCAGCGGCCGGCCGCGCTTCGACGCCAAGGGCGACTTCGCCGGATATCGCGGCACGGCCAGCGACGTGACCGACATCGTCCAGGCCGAGAACCGGCTGCACGACGCCAAAAACGAGGCGGAAATCGCCAGCCGCTCCAAATCCGAGTTTCTCGCCAATATGAGCCACGAGTTGCGCACGCCGCTCAACGCGGTGATCGGTTTCTCGGAAATCATCCGCGACCAGCTGTTCGGAAAGATTCCGCCGCGTTACATCGATTATGCGCGCGACATCAACATGAGCGGCAAGCATCTGCTCGACCTGATCAACGACGTACTCGACATGTCGAAGATCGAAGCCGGGCGTTACGAGCTGAACGAGGAGAATGTGTGCCTGGGCGACATCGCCCGGATCTGCGACACGCTGATGGCGACCCGGATCGCGGAGGGCGGCGTGCAGGTGAGCTACGCGGCCGAACTGGCGGCCACCGTGATCTATGCCGACGCCCGCGCGGTGAAACAAATCTTCCTCAATCTCCAGTCGAACGCGGTCAAGTTCACGCCGTCCGGCGGCACCGTGACGGTCGGGGTCGAGCGGACGGAGCAGGGCGACGTCGCGCTGCTCGTGACCGACACCGGATGCGGAATGGGCGAGGAGGCGTTGCGGCATTTGGCCGAGCCTTTCTATCAGGCCGATTCCTCGATCAGCCGGAAATACGGCGGTTCCGGCTTGGGGCTGGCGATCTGCAAAAAACTGATCACGCTGCATGGCGGCACGCTCGAATTCGCCAGCCGGGTCGGCGGCGGAACCTCGGTGCGCGCGACTTTCCCGCGCGAACGCGTTCTGTCGGCGCCGGGCAACCAAAACCCTTCGCAGCTTACGGCGGCGTGATGGCCCTTCATTCATCGGGAGCAGGATTATGATTTTCACATCGATCAACCGGATTGCCGCGGCCATGTGTCTTGCCGCCGCCTGCTTCGTGATGGCGTCATCCCTGCCAAGCCGCGCCGCCGAGACCGGCGTGAGCGACACCCGGATCGTCTTCGGCCAGGTCGCGGCGCTAAGCGGCCCGGCCGCGGCGCTCGGCACCGGCATGCGCGCCGGCATCCGTGCCGCTTTCGCCGAGGCGAACCGCAACGGCGGCGTGCAAGGCCACGAGCTGGTACTGGTCTCGCGTGACGACGGCTATGAGCCCAACAACACCATCGCCGCGACCACCGGGCTGCTGAGCGACGGCGTTTTCGCGCTGATCGGATCGGTCGGCACGCCGACAACCAACGCGATATTGCCCTTGCTCGCCGAAAGCGGCGTGCCGCTGATCGGGCCGTTCACCGGTTCGGAAGGATTGCGCAATCCGCGCAACCCGCTGGTCGTCAACGTTCGCGCGTCGTATTTCCAGGAAACCGAGGTGATGGTGCAGCACCTGACCCATGATCTGGGCTATAGCCGCATCGCCATCTTCTACCAGGACGATTCCTTCGGGCGGGCGGGGCTGGCCGGCGTGGAACAAGCGCTCGACAAGCGCGGCATGAAGCTGGTGAGCGAGGGCGCCTATCAGCGCAACACCACCGCGGTGACCGGAGCACTTCTCGACATACGCCGCGGCAACCCCGAGGCGGTGATCATGGTCGGCGCCTATGCGCCCTGCGCCGAGTTCATCAAGGACGCGCTGGCCCAGAAGATGGCAGCCACCTTCCTCAATATATCGTTCGTCGGCGCGGATGCGCTGGCCAAGGCGCTGGGACCGCAAGGCGACGGCATCGTGGTGACCCAGGTGGTGCCGTTCCCGATGGATACGTCGATGCCGCTGGTGGCCGCGTATCAGGCGGCGCTGAAAGCCTCCGATCCCGCCGAGGTGCCGGGCTTCGTCTCGCTCGAGGGCTATATGGCGGGCAGGCTGGCGATATTGGCGCTGCGCAAGATCAACGGGCCGCTGACGCGCAAGGCGATGCTCGACGCCATCGCGCAGACCGGCAATTTCAATCTCGGCGGCATCACGCTGTCGTTTTCGCGCACCAGCAACCAGGGCTCGAATACCGTGTTCCTGACCGAAATCGACAAGGCCGGCAATATCGTCCCGGTCGAGACGTTGAAGAGCCAGGCCGCCGCCGGCGGCGAGATTGCCGGCGTGCCGCCGGGCACCAATTAAGGCGCTTTTGCCGTCTAAGCGGGAAACGCCACCGTGACCCTGAGGCCGGGGGAATTGTCGGCGAGCGAGATCGAGGCCGCGTGCAATTCCGCCACCGCGGCGGCGAGGCTAAGCCCGAGGCCGTTGCCCGGGCTGGCCCGGCTGGTTTCCAGGCGGTAGAAGCGCTGGAAGACCTTTTCGCGATGGGCTTCCGGAATGCCGGGGCCGGTATCGGATATCCCGACCTCGATGCCGTTCACCCCCCGCGACAGACGGATCGCGATGATGATGCCCGGCGGCGCGTGACTGATCGCGTTCTCGATCAGATTGGCGAAGAGCTGATGCAGCAATTCGCGATCGCCCTCGACCGGCAAACCCGGCTCGACATCGCTCACGAGACGCTGGCCTTTTTCCTCGGCGACGGCGCGGTAGGTCTCGGCCAGGCCCTCGACCAGCTCGCTCAGATCGACACGGGAGAATTTGGCCTTGCGGCTGCCGGATTCGATCTGCGCGATGCGCAACACCGCGCCGAAAGTGTCGAGAATGGAATCGACATCCTGGATGGATTTATCGAAGACCGCGTGCAGCGTCGCCACGTTGTTGGTGCCGAGGCTGCGCGCCGTTTCCAGCCTTTGGCGCAAGAGGGTGAGCGGCGTGCGCAGATCGTGAGCGACGTCGCTCGACATCTGGCGCAGCCCGTTCATCAGGGCCTGGATGCGGTCGAGCATGGCGTTGAGGCTCGAAGCCAGGTGATCGAATTCGTCGCCCGAACCGCGGAGCGCGATCCGCCTGCCGAGATCGCCATCCATGATGTCGCGGCTGGCCCGGCTGATCGCCTCGACCCGGCGCAACGGGCCGAGGCTGACCGCCGCGCCGCCGAGCAGCGCCAGCACCAATGTGGCAATCAGGCTCCACAGGAAGACGCGGTCGAGCGACGTGCGCATCCGCCGCAGTTGGACGTTGCTGAGCCCGACGAAGAGATAATCGCCATTGGCAATCACGGTGCCGTAGCCGCGGATGCCCTTGGCGGCGTTGCCGAGGCCGGGCGGGGGGTTCTGGCCGCTCCAGGACATGACCCGCAGGCCCAATTCGGGCTTCACCGGCGGCAGATTGCCCGCCAGCGGCCGCCCATTCGAATCCTGGAGCAGATAGAAGAAACTCGGCGAGCGCGACGCGTATTCGTTCACCACCCGCTGGAGTTCGGCCCGGCTGTCGTCCCGGGTCGCCGATTGCAGCTCGATCAGTTCGTTGTGCACGGTGCCGTCGATCTGCCGGGACATGAGGCCGATGGTCGACCAGTAGACCGCGCCGAACAGCAGCAGCATCGACAGGCTGAAAATCCCGGCATAGAGCAGGGTCAGCCGGAAACTCGATGTATGGAACAGCCTAGGCAGGCGCACGGATGGAATATCCGCTGCCGCGGATGGTGTGGATCAGCTCGACCCCGTGTTTGTTGATCTTGGAGCGCAGCCGGCTGATATGGCTTTCGACGATGTTGGTGCGCGGGTCGAAATGGAAGTCCCACACGTTTTCAAGAAGCATGGTGCGCGTGACCAGTTGCCCGGCGTGGCGCATGAGATATTCGAGCAGGCGAAATTCGCGGGGCTGCAGAACGACATCAACCCCGGCGCGGCGGACATTGCGCGCCAGCAGATCCATCTCGAGATCGGCCACCTTGAGCACGGTTTCGGCCGCGGTTTGACGCGGCCGGCGGCCAAGGGCATTGACCCGTGCCGCAAGTTCGGAAAAGGCGAAGGGCTTGATCAGGTAATCGTCGCCCCCGGCATCGAGGCCGGAGACCCGGTCGTCGATGCCGCCGAGCGCCGTCAGGAACAGGACCGGCGTCTTGACCCCGCCGCCGCGCAAAGTGTGCACCAGGGACAACCCATCGAGGCCGGGCAGCAGCCGGTCGACGATCAGGATGTCCCAATTCTCGCTGGCGGCGCGGAACAGGCCTTCCCTTCCGTCTTGAATGACCGAAGTCGTATGGCCTTTCTCTTGCAGCCCCTGGAAGACGTAATCCGCCGTCTCGCGATTATCCTCGATAAGCAGGATTTTCACGTTTTGCCCTCCCTTTTTTACGCCCTTATGGGCGTTTATCGTTTTTTGGTTTTTTGTTTTGTTTTTTGTTTTCAGTCTTCGATTTTCGACCCCCCGGCCGCCGGTTCCTTTCTCCACTCCTCCTGTTTGCTGTTTGGGACACGGAACATTGGGGATTCCCAATGTTCCGGCCACCGGCCGCCAATATTCGTCTCTCTATACTGACCCCAAAGTTAAATAAATCAATAGGGGGGAGAAGCGACTATGACAAAATCGGCTTGGCGCCTGCGTTTCCGGCAGGCGGGGATGGCTTTTGGGCTTTCGGCGGCGTTGATTCTCGGGGCGACGGGCGCCTCGCACGCGCAAGCCACGGACGCGCAAATCAAGGCGCTCCAGGATCAGATCAACCAATTGCAGAAGGCGATCAGCGCGCTGACCGCGGCGCAGGCGCAGGCCGAAGCCGACGCGAAAGCCGCTCAAGCCAAAGCGGCCCAGGCGCAGAGCCAGGCCAGCCAAGCGCAGAGCCAAGCCACCCAGGCGCAGGCGACGGCGACCCAGGCCTCGGTCAAGGCGGGCACGCAAGAGGTCGACAAGAACGGCCACGGCTTCCTCGAACACAAGAAGGGCTCGGCCCTCACCTTCTATACGCCGGGCGGCGAGATCACCGGTTACGGCAATCTCGACGTTTCGCTCGACGACACGACCAAGGATCTTGGGAGCTCGCCCACCGGACCGGGTGACACCACGCCGGTCGGCAATTTCAGCTGGATGCCCGCGATCTCGACCAACAATTCCTATTTCGGCATCAAAGGCTTCCAGAATCTCGGCGATCACCCCTTCCAATTCGTCTATCAGTTCGAAGGCGGGTTCGAGATTTCGGCGACGCCGGGGACGAAGGAGAGCAACAGCAATCAAAGCAACCAGGTCAATGGCGCGTTGTTCAGCCGCAACAGCTTTATCGGCCTGGCCTCGCCGACATGGGGCGCGGTCAAGATCGGCAAGACCGATGCGCCTTATAAGAACTCGACGGCGATGTTGAACCCGTTCGCCGGCGAACTCGGCGATTACGCGGTCATCATGGGCAATACCGGCGGCGACAACCGCGTCGAATTCGGCACCAGGCTCGATCACGCGATCTGGTATGAATCGCCCACATTCGGCGGCGGCTTCGCCTTCAACTTCCTGTTCGCGCCCGGCCAAAACCGGGCTACCGACAGCAGCGACATCGCGTCGGGTGAATCGGATTGCGCGGGCGGCAACAATCCGTCCAGCGGTGGGGATTACCCGGTGGCGTGTAATGACGGATCCTTCAGCAACGCCGTCAGCACCAATATCAGCTACACCAACGGTCCGCTCTATCTGACGGCCGCCGGCGAGCTCCACCAGGACGTCAACCGGCAGAGCGACATCACGGCGATCTACGGCTTGGCGGCGTCCTCGTTCCCGCCGACTCCGCCGGCTTTCGCCAATGCCACGGATGCGCAGCAGTACCAGCAGGACGTCGCGGATGAAGGTGCCGCCAAGGTGGCGGCGATGTACAACTTCAAGACCGGCACCACGGTCGGCGGCATTCTCGAATACATGTTCCGCACCGTGCCGGCGGACTTGGCCTACCAGAACGAGCGCCAGCGCTTCGGCACCTGGTTCGTGATCAGCCAGAAAATAACCGACATCGACAGCCTGCATTTCGGCTGGGCGCATGCGTTCCATACCCCGGGCGATCCGGGACAGCATAACGACGCCAACCTGACCACGCCGGACGGCAACGGCGCCTATGCGTCGAACAACAATTCGGCGGACATGTTCACCATCGCCTGGAAGCACATGCTCAGCCCGAATCTGACCTGGTACACTGACGCCGCGGCGACCGTGAACTCGGGCTCCGCGCATTACGATCTCGGCGCCGGCGGACGGGGTGTGACGACCGATTGCCACGACGCCACCGGTTCGTCGGGTGGACTTGTGGCCGGCCCCCATTGCTGGACCGGGCAGACGCTCATGGGCGTTTCTACCGGCCTGAAATGGACTTTCTAGCCTGCGGCGTTTCGAAGCAGAGCGACGGAACTGGGGGGCCATCTGGCCCCCCTTTTCTTTTGGGAAGTTATTCGGCGGCGGCGTCGAGCGAGGCGCGTTTCTCGATCGCGTCAAGGCTGCGCGCGAGACTTTCGCCTTCGGGATCGGCCAGCGCCGCAGCATAGGCATTGGCCACCGCGTCCGCCGCCAGATCGGCCTGCAGGCGGCGCTTCAAGGCGGGGCGCACCACGCGCTCGATGATGGCGCGGTAGCTCGCCATGCCGCGCTTATGCGTGTCGCCATAGCCCTTGATGAGATTGGCGCATTCCGCCACCTCGAGCGCCAATTCGGGCGAGAGCGTGCTGGCTTCGATGATGAAGCCGAGCCAGGAATTGATCTCGCGCTGTTCCTCGTTAAAGCGATGACTCCAGCGCCGCCAGGGCCGCAAGGCGGAGAGCGCCTTCAAGCGCAGATAACCCGAGACCGAGGTGGTCTCGATCTCCATGCCCCAATAGGCCCGGCCGAGCCAGCCGCGTTCTTCCGAGAGGGCGAGGATGGGACGGGCGAGAAAGCCCGGCAGTAGGGAACAAAACTCGTCGATGCCGGGTTTGAAGAATTCATGGACCGAAACCAGATCGCCCGGCTTGGCGCCGAGATCCTGCCGGATGCGGGCGAGTCGCGCCGGATCGGATTTCACCTGCGCCACGCGGATCACATCCTCGAAGGACATGCGCAAGGCGAGGTGGCGCGCCACAACCGAAAGGAGCCTGCCTTCGAGCCCGACGCGCGCATCGGCCAAGGCTATCGATGAAAGCCGGTCGAGATAAAGCCGGGCATAGGCCACATCCTGGTATTCCGCCAGACGGCGCACGCCCTCGACGGCGAAAGCCCGCGCCGCTTCGGGCAGGGAAGATGCCCGGAATTCGAGTTCGGTCAGCGCGGATTTGGTCGCGCGCCAGCGTTTTCCGGGTGCGCGTAAAGACGCCGGTGTCCCGTCTTGTGCCGCTTCGAGCCCGGCCTGGAAGCCGCGCAGATTGCTGTCCGCCGCCTTGCCCTCGGCGCGGATCGCGTCGATGAAGGCTTCGGCCGGGATCGGCAGCGCTTTCGAGCCCGCCAGCGCGCCCAGCATCACCGCATTGACCATCGAGCGCGCCGATTTCGCCAATTCCTCCATGTCGAGGATCAAGCCGCCGCGCGCGTGCTTGGCGATCGCCTGGAGGAGTTTTTCTCCGGCCAGACGGCCGTCGCCCATGGCCGTCTTCTCGGGCATGAGATAAGCGCGGTTGGTCGAGGCGATGACCTGGGTGCGATCGGCGGTGACGAAGCCGGCGGCCACCGCGCGCGCGGTTTCGGCGAGTTCGCTCGACAGCAGCACGTCGATATCGCCCAGGCCGGGGGTGAGCGCCAGGATCGGGCGCTTGTTACCGAGTTGGGCCGCCGAGATAGGCAGGATTTCGATGTAATAAGTCGTCGCCCCGGTGCGTTGCGCGACGCCGGGAATGGAGGTGCTTTGCACCGGGAAGCCCAGCGAAGCCGCGGCGCCCACGATCCAGTTGGTGAGCACGCCGCCACCCTCGCCGCCCAGCGCGGCGATGAGCAGGGTCACCGGCCGGACGGGTTCGGTCACGGCGCCAATTCCCGAACTTCGGCCGGATAGGCGCCGAGCCAGGACAAAACACGCTGGCGCAAACGGCCGAGCCGCACTTCCCAATCGCGCGGGTTGCGCACGATCTCGGCGCGGTAGAAGGAAGGGCAAAGCACGGCGGCATGCGCCACCTCGCCGCAAAGCCCGCAGCCGACACAGCTTTCGATGACGCTCGCCACCGGGTCGCTGCGCAAGGGATCGGGATTGGGCTTCACCGTGAGCGAGGGACAGCCCGACAGCCGGATGCAGGAATGATCGCCGGTGCAGATGGCGTCGTCGACGCCATAGCGGGATTTCACCACGCGCTGGCCTTTTGCCAGACGGGAGGCGTCGTCGGCGCGCACGCGGCGCTGGCGGGCAAGCTGGCATTCGCCGTCGGCGATGATCACCTTCAAGCCCTTGGCCGGGGTCTTCATCGCCTCACGCAAGGCGCCGAGCATGGTGGCGACGTTGTAGGTCCGGATGGTCTTCAGCCATTTGACGCCGAGCGCCTTCAATGTGCGCTCGATATCGACGCCGGTGGTGGAACCGCTGCGATGGGATTCGCTCGACGGCACGTATTGCAGGCCGGTGGCCGAGGCGTAGCCGTTCTGCATCACGATCAGCACGCCGTCGCCGTTGTTGAACAGGCTCGAGGCCACGCCGGTGATGACGCCGTTATGCCAGAAGCCCCCATCGCCCATGATCGAAATCGAGCGTTTGTTGATGTTGGGCCCGACCCCGGCGGCCGAGGCGAGGCTCATGCCATAGCCCAAAATGGAATTGCCCAGGCTGAAAGGCGCGAAAGTGGCGAAGGAATGGCAGCCGATATCGCTGCTGATATGGGTCGGGCCGGTTTCCTTCTGCAGCAGCTTGATCGCGCTGAACACCGGGCGCTCGGGACAGCCGGTGCAGAAATTGGGCGGGCGTGGCGGCAGATTGCCCGCATCCTCGACGGCCTGGCGCTTCTTCGCGATCAGATCGGCCACGGACTTTGTTATGGTGTCGCAAGCGACGCCTTGGGGCCGGGTTTCGGCGATGAAGGCGGAAAGGCCGGCGAGCATGACCTCGGAAGTGTATTCCCCGGCCATGGGCAGCATGCCCTTGCCGAAAATGCGGGTATGGTTGAGATCGGCGCGGCGCAGTTCCACGTTGATCTGTTGCTCGATGTAATCGGGGTTGCCTTCCTCCACCACCAGCACGGCGCGTTTCCCGGCGCAGAACGCCTTCACCTCTTCCGGCACCAGCGGATAGACCGCGTTGAGGCAATAGATCGGGATGCGGGTGGCGCCGTAAAGATCGGCCAGGCCCAAGCGCATCAGCGCGCGCAGCAACCCGTTATAAAGCCCACCCATGACCACGATGCCGAGATCGGCAATGTCGCCGGGAAAGAATTCATTGAGATGGTGGTCGCGGATGAAGGCGCGCGCGGCGGGCAGGCGCTCTTCGACCTTGAGCTTCTCCTGCGAGAATGTAACCGGCGGGTGGGAAAGCCGCCGGTATTCATGCGGCGCGGGCGCGGCGCGATTGAGGCCGGAGAAGGTTCCGGCGCGGTTGTCCTTGGCGTCGAATTCGCCGGTGACGTGACAGGCGCGGATGCGCAATTCCAGCATCACCGGCGCATGTGAAGCCTCGGACAGCTCGAAGCCTTTTTCCACCGCGTTGACGATGGCCGGCAGATCGGGACGCGGGTCCAGCAGCCAGATCGAAGATTTCATCGCATAGGCATAGGAACGTTCGAGGATGACGCTCGCCCCTTCGCCGTAATCCTCGCCCAGGATGATGAGCGCCCCACCCTTCACCCCCGGCGAGGACAAATTCGAGAGCGCATCGGAGGCGATGTTGGTGCCGACGATGGATTTCCAGGTGACGGCGCCCCGGATGGGATAATTGATCGAGGCGCCGAGCATGGCCGCCGCCGAGGCCTCGTTGGTGCAGGTTTCGAGATGGATGCCGAGTTCGCCCATGATGTCCTGGGCGTCGACCAGCACGTCGAGCAGATGCGAGACGGGTGCTCCCTGATAGCCCCCGACATAAGAAACGCCCGATTGCAGCAGCGCCTTGGTGACGGCGAGGATGCCCTCGCCCCGGAATACCTGGCCCGAACCGAGCCGCAGCGATTGAACCTCGTGGCTGAAAGAGCGTTCCATGGCGGCCAATTTACGCTTTTGGATGCGGGGGCGTCCAGACAAGGCGCCCAAAACCCCCGCCCGCAAAGCGCGGCTTTGCGGGCGCGTGAATCGCTTTATCCCCAGACTTCGCGCGCGGTTTCGACCACCAAGCGGAGCTTCGCCGCCTGTTCCTCGATGGAAAGATCGTTGCCTTCGAGGGTGGACGAAAAGCCGCATTGCGGCGAGAGACAGAGCTGTTCCAAGGGCGCGTATTTCGCCGCCTGGTCGATGCGGCGTTTCAGGTCGTCCTTCGATTCGAGCGCGCCCTTCTTGGTGGTGACCAGGCCCAGCACCACCATCTTGCCCTTGGGCAGGAAACGCAGCGGCGCGAAGGAGCCGGAACGCTCGTCGTCGTATTCGAGGAAAAACCCGTCCACCTTGAGTTCGTTGAACAGCGCCTCGGCAACGAAATCGTAGCCGCCCGAGGCGATCCAGGAGGAACGGAAATTGCCGCGGCAGCTATGCGTGCACACGCTCATGCCGGCGGGTTTCCTGGCGAGCGCGCCGTTGACCAGGCTGATGTATTTCAGATGCATGTGTTCGCCGTCGTCGCCGGCCTTGGACAGGCCCTGGCGCTGATCGGGATCGCACAACGTGGCGAAGGTGGTGTCGTCCATCTGGAGATAGGTCAGGCCCAGCTTGCCGAGGCGCTCGATCTCCTCGGCATAAACCTTCGCCACATCGGCAAAAAGCTCGTCGACATTGTGATAGGGCGAGTTCTCGAAAATCTTGCCGCCGCGGCGGTGGATCATGCTGGGCGACGGAATGGTGAGTTTCGGCACCGCCTGGGCGACGGATTTGAGATAGGCGAAATCCTCGCCGAAGATGGTGTCATTGAGGCCGAGCGGAGCGGTGATGCGCAGGCCTTCGGCCTCATAGGGAATGTCGCCAGCCTGCCCATGGAACTGCACCGTCACCTTGGTGTCCGCCTTCTCCACCCCGCCGAGGCGATAGAGGAAATCCATGTGCCAGGATTTGCGGCGCATTTCGCCGTCGGTGACCGCCTGGAGCCCGGAATCTTCCTGCATCTTCACCGCCTGGCGGATCGCCTTGTCCTCGATGGCGCGGAGCTGCTTGGGCGAGATGCGCCCGGCTTCGCGATCCGCGCGCGCCTGTAACACTTCGCGCGGGCGCAGCAGGCTGCCCACGTGATCGGCGCGGAAAGGCGGCTTCTGGCGTTGTGTCATGGCCGGCGAATTTAGGCTTGCGGGCCGGCGGGCGCAACCGGCGGCACGCGGAATTGCGGGCGGCGGGGAAACATGGCCCATCTTGCTCATCCGCGATTGAAGCGGCATGGTGGGCAAGAGGAAAACATGGCGGAAAAACCGAGCCTGCTGGTGATCGTGCCTTCGCGCCTGAAACAGGGCGCGGACGGCAAATTATTCCTGGAAAAAGCGATCTCATCGATAGCGCGGCAAAGCGCCGCGGCCAATCTGGCCATCGACATCGCGGTGGGCGTCGATCCCGGACAGGCCGCCCCGGGCGGAATGGGCTTTCCCGCGAATGTGCGTTTCGTTCAGGCCGCCGCCGCGTCCCAGGCGGCGGCGCTCAACGCCGCGGCCAAGGGCTTCAGCCACGCCTATCTCGCCATCCTGGAAGACGACGACGAATGGCATCCCAGTTTTCTCGCCGTGGCGATGAACGCGTTGCAACGCGCGGCCTTCGTTTCCTCGACCCAGATCGAAGCCACACCGCGCGGCGACGTGGTGTGCATTTACGATTTTCCCACGCCGTCGGGCTGGGTGATGGAACGCAAGGCGTGGGAAAGCGTCGGTGGCTTCGACGAAACCTACCGCTATCACCTCGACAATGAATGGCTCGGGCGGCTGGGGAATGCGGGGGTGAAACGCGCCCATCTGGTCGAGGCGACGGCGCCCTTGGAACCGAGTCGGTTGATGAAGCTGCGGCCCTGCCTGCATTTGGTGCTGACGAATGGCGGAACCGCTTCGAGCCTGCTGCGGCACCAATCGCCGCTGCCGCTGGTGCGCCGCCTGGTGCATGAGGGATCGGGCATGCATGCGATCGGCAGCGACGCGCAAGCGCAGGAACGCAGCAAGACCGAAATCGCCCAATTGAAGGATCGCTTCGGCCGCATTCCGTGGTGAAGCCCCGGCATTAAACGCGCGCGGCGGCGAGCAGGCCCGCGACATAGGCCGGGACGATTTCGCTGGCCTTGCCGTAGCGGCTGTCGTGGAACAGGGTTTTGCCCTGGGACGGCTCGAGATTCAATTCGACGGTCTTGGCGCCCTGGGCCCGCGCCGAGGATACGAACCCCGCCGCCGGATAGACATGGCCCGACGTGCCGATGGAGATGAAAAGGCCGCAGGATTCCAGCGCGTCGCCTATCCGTTCCATCTCAAGCGGCATTTCGCCGAACCACACCACATGCGGCCGCAAGCCGCCGATCCCGCCGCAGGCGGGACAGGATGTGGCAAGCGAAAGATCCAAATCGAAACTCCGCACGTCGCCGCAAGGATCGCACCGCACCTTGCGCATTTCGCCATGCATGTGGACGAGGCGCCGGGAGCCCGCGCGCTCATGCAGATCGTCGACATTCTGGGTCACCAGCAGGAAATCGCCCGGCCAATTCGATTCGAGCTCGGCCAGGGCGCGATGCGCGGGATTGGGCTGGACATGGCCCGCCAGCAGATTGCGCCGCCGCAGATTGTAGAATTCGTGGACCAGGGCAGGATTGCGGGCGAAGGCCTGGGGTGTGGCCACGTCCTCGACGCGGTAGCGGGACCAGATGCCGCCCTTGTCGCGAAACGTGGACAGGCCGGATTCCTGCGAGATGCCGGCGCCGGTGAGCACGACGATGGCGGGCGGTTTCATGGCCCCGAGATTACCAGCCCGCCCGGGCATCAGGCTAGGCGGGGCCAGGCTAGGCGGGGCCGTAATCTACAGCAGCCGGATTTCCTGCCCGCGCGCCAGGCTGCCTTCGCTCAGGGGCGTGGCCAGGAAGCCCATGACCTCGAAGACGCCGCGTTGCGGCGAGCCTTTATAGCCGCG
>Ga0181519_10000925_pt1 | contig 26003 bp, 23 predicted proteins | sample PEATcosm2014_Bin_26_FD_121102 | JGI IMG/M metagenome (GOLD analysis project Ga0181519, IMG submission 121102) | Peatland microbial communities from MTU Mesocosm Facility, Houghton, MI, USA - PEATcosm2014_Bin02_10_metaG | ecosystem: Environmental > Terrestrial > Soil > Wetlands > Peat | place...
CGTACGATGAGCGGGAGCCGGCGTCTCACGCGTTCATAGGTCCGACGCGGCGCAATGCCCCGCTGTTCGGGCCGCCCGGCAGGGCATACGTGTATTTGTCCCACGGGCTGCATTGGTGCCTGAACGTCGTGTGTCGCGAGCAGGGGCATGGAGCCGGGGTGTTGATCCGGGCGCTGGAGCCCACGCATGGAATCCCACTCATGATGAGGCGCCGTGGCACCGCTGATCGACGACTGCTCTGTTCGGGTCCGGGCCGCCTGGGGCAGGCTCTGGCGGTTGCCGGGACGCTCAACGGCCTACGCATTGACGCACCGCCCTTCGCATTGACCGCTTCAACCGTCGCGGTCCGTACCGTTCGCGGGCCGCGCATCGGAATCTCCAAGGCGACCGAGAGGGCCTGGCGATTTGGGTTGGCGGGTTCTCAGTTCGTGAGCCGGCGGTTTGCCTGAAATCTGCCCTGTGATCAACGTCCATGGATGAATCGACTTGTATCCTCTCGTTGGCCGGATGTCTGTGGGTCGGTAACACTTGGAGGTGCGAAGTCACAATGCACAGCCAGCGAACCACCGGAGCCACCTCGGCGATCAGTCCGGAGTCTCCTGCCGGAAGCTAAGCAGCCGCAATCTCAAGGTGGCTTCCCAGTGCAGAACCGGGTCTTGGCGCTCGTAGGCGAAGCTCGCACGTTTTCGACCGGGAGTTGCCACAGCCGCTGGCGGGCGCGTGCGCAGCAGCAGAGGCCCGTGCCGGGATCGTTCGGCAAATGATCCGAGTGGCCCGGCCCGCATCGGGCCCGCGTCAGCTGCCCCGTTAGCGCCGGTAGTCTGCCGTCGACCGCTACAGCGGGGGGAGCTCCGGAAACACCGGTAATACGCCATCCGTGCAGGACCAGCTCGCACGCGACGCTGAGAAGATGCGCGCCTCCGGCCTGATCGGAGCGTCGTCGTCCAGCGAGCCAGCCGGGATCAGGACAACGTCAGAGTCCTTCGCCTGACGCGGCACGCGGCCGCCACAGGTCGCGCAGAAGCTGTTCGTGAATCGCTTGGCTTCAGGCACCTTGAAGGTGCGAACCTGATCCTCGCCACTAACCCACCGCAGTGCTGCCGGCTGGAAGAACATGTTTGAGGCGTGCCCTGCCCCCGTCGCCTTGCGGCAGCGAGAGCAATGGCAGTGGAAGAATCGCTTCGGATCGCCGGTCACCTCGTAACGCACGGCGCCGCACAGGCAACTACCCCTGACAGTGATTTGTGCCATGGCCCCTCCGGGCGGCAGTCGAACACTCAGGATAAATCAGGGACGCACGATCTGGATACCTCGGGAACCTGGTTCCGCGACCGCGAGCCCGACTGCGCGAGCTGCGACATCGGTCGGCCCGCGCTCGACCAGTCGCACACCCATGGTTCGTCCGCGATCGGCTTCGCAAGGTCCTTGCTGGAGAGGAGAGGAGCCGCATCGGCGGACTCCCGTGGACCGGATCCGGGGGCGCGAGCCTCGCATGGACGGCCCTTGGCGGAATTCCGCCAGTGGCCAGTCGCCGCAGTTCCGGAGCCACACGCGTCACCCGGCGCAATCAGGCCATGCCGCGTTCCGGAACCAGCTTGGGCGCGCTGTCCCGCCACTGCCCGGCGCATCTGGAGGCCGCCCATCAGGCGATAGGCTTCAGGACCAGCCGACCGTATGCGATGAACGCCATGACGAGCCCGAGGACGGCGCTCAGGAGCATCGGCGTCACTTCGCGGTACTTGACGTGCACGCCGATGAATACGAGGCTCTCGACCGCCAAGAGCGCGGCAGCGAGGGTCGTCAGTTGCGGCTGCCAGCGGAACGCTGCCGGGACGATGAGACCGACCGTGCACACGAGTTCCAGGATGCCGAGGGCCATCCATGCTTCCCGCGGCAAGGCCCCGAAGGACGACACGTCGTGGCTGATCTTGTCGAACATGAAGACCTTCATGATGCCCGACGATCCATACATGAGCGCGGCGAGCCCCTGCAGGGCCCATAACAGTACGTTCATCGTGTACTCCCCTCCGCCCGAGACCGGAACCAGTGTCCCAAGCCCGGCGCGCTCCGTCACGTGAAATTCCCGGTTCGGTTTCGGGGTCTCGCCTGCCGCCGAGGGGCTTCGTTGCGGTGCGGCAGACCATCCACGACACAGGATTCTCGGCCAAGAGTGTCCGCGGCAGCGGCCCGTTTCTGGCTTCAGGCGCGCCGGTGCGACCGCGGGCTGCCAGGCGAACAAGGAATGATAGCGAGCGCTTGGCGGTGGGGTTATCCGGGAGTCGCGCCGCGCAGCCTGTCGAGCAGTCCCTCGCGCCACGCGGCACATCCGATACTGAGGCACGAGGGACGAGCCGCGCTGCTGGCGGCCTGCCACCGTATGCAACCGTCGACGGGAACCCAGGGCGGTCCCTGACATGCGCGCGGTCTCAACCGAGGAAGCGCTGATCGCCGACACGGCAGCGCTAGGTGCAGGCTCGGGCCCGCGAATCAGCTCCCCCGGTCATCTGCCAATTCGCGGTCCAGGTCCGACGTATCCAGCTCAAAGACATGATTGTCGTAGTCGAAGAAGTAGAGTGCGGTGTCCGCTCTCGCGAGGAAGAACTCCACGTCCATTCCCTTGAGCTTCTCCGCGGTCTCCAGAAGCGTGGATCTCGAAACCGAGAATGCGATGTGATCGCCATTCCGGGGACGCGACACCTCAGCCTGCACGAGGACAAACCACGTCCTTCCAAGTCTCGCGTAGGTCTCTTCGTGGCCGTCCAGATCCTTGCGCACCACGACCGCCGCGCCGAACAGATCCCTGAAGAGCGTGGCGGTTCTGCTCGCGTCCTTTACGATGAGTGCGATGTGCCCGATGCCGTCCAGCATAGGAATTCCCCGGACAGGACGCGCGAGGCCCCGCGCCTAGCGAGACCCCGCCGCGACCACAGAGAGCTGCCAGATAGATCGCGTCGTGTCGCGGCAGCCATCATAGGACTGCTTAATTTGCCAGTGCAACATCTTGGTCGCGCATCCGCAGCGCGCAGGGCCTCGAAGGCCAGTCGTCGTCCACCGTGGGGTCCACGGTGGTATGGCAGTCATTGCGGCTGCTCGTGGCGCGCGCGCCGGCCTGATCGTGAACCCTCACGGTCACGACAGCGCCGGCGTGAGCGGATCTGAACGACAGGGCTACTGTGCAGATGCCTTTGCCGCCCGTTCGATGAAGTGGGCAACTTCTGTGGGCCTCGAAACGTAGACCGCGTGACTGGCGGGCACTTCGATCGTTTCGCTGCCGGCCCGCTTGGCCATGCTGCGCTCGAGATCCGGATTGATGTTGTGGTCGCGACTCGCAACCAGCGCCCAGCTCTTCTTCTGGTGCCAGGCAGCTGCCGTCACCGGCGCGGCGCCGGCGCCCTTGGCCAGCATTGGCTGGGAATGTGCCATGAAGTTCGCCTGGGCAGGTGCGACGTCGGCGGCAAAATCGGCGGGAAAGGCAGCCGGATCGATGTAGAGGAAATCGTCCTTGGTGGCGCGGGTGTCGTTATTTGCGGCGGGCTTCTGCGAGAGCAGACCGAGTGCACTCTCGCCCTTGTCGGGAATGAAGGCGGCGATGTAGACGAGGCCTGCGACGTTGGGCGCACTGCCCGCTTCGGTGATTACCACCCCGCCGTAGCTGTGGCCAACCAGGAGAGTCGGGCCCTGTTGCAGCTCCAGCAGCCTTCGCGTCGCCGCGACGTCGTCGGCGAGCGACGTCAGCGGCTCCTGCACCACGCTGACGGTGTAGCCGTCCTTGCCCAGAATCTCGGCGACTCGCAGCCAACCGGAACCGTCAGCGAAGGCTCCGTGGACGATGACGACATTCTTGACCGGCTCGGCCTGCGTGGGGGCGGCGGCAGCTGACAGCAGCACGCCCGCTGCGGTGGCGGCGGCAATGAATCTTGCTGGCATCGAACTCTCCTTGCGTATTGCGACGTTCAACCGACGGGTTTAATAAAGCATCGGCTCGACTGATTGTCAACCTCCCGGTAGAATATCGCCGGCAGCGAGCAGGCGACGCGCAATGACTGAGATCGAGGCCCGCAAGGAATTGGCTTCGCGCACGGCGCGGCTCGACGCGCTGTTTGCCGCGCTTGCGGATCCGACACGGCGCGCGATCATTGAGCGCCTCTCGCGCAGCGAGGCGCGGGTGACCGACGTGGCGGAGCCGTTCCGCATGTCCTTGAACGCGGTGTCGAAGCACATCCGCGTGCTGGAAGCGAGCGGCGTCGTCGAGCGGCACCGGAAGGGACGCGACCACATTCTCTCAATCAACACCCGCTCGCTGGACGAAGTCGATGGCTGGATCGAGCGGATGCGGCACTATTGGGAGCAACGGCTGGACGCGATGGAGCGTTTGCTGCTCGAGCTCAAGAAGGACCAGAAGTCGGGGCCAAAGGATCGCAAGCGTGGATCACGGTGAGATGATGGGCCCGACGGTGCGGATACGCCGACGCGTGAAGGCCACGGCGGAGCAGGTTTTCGACCTGTGGACCAAACCCGAGCTGATGGTGCGCTGGATGAGTCCCTTCCCGGGGACAGTGGTCTGCGAGGCGAGCTGCGACCCCCGCCCTGGCGGTACCTTCAGCCTCTTCATGTCATCGGCGGAATCAAGTCGCGAGGTAACCGGCACCTACGTGCAGGTCGACCGGCCGCGCAAGCTCGTGTTCACCTGGATTGGGCCGCTCACGAACCATGTGAAGACGCTGGTTACCGTGGAGCTCGATCCGCGTGGTGATGAAACCGACGTCGTGCTGACTCACGAGCGCCTGCCGACGTCGGCGATCGTTGACGGTCATACGAGGGGCTGGGGCAACATCCTGGACCATCTGGCAGACGCGGCTGCTCAGGACTCTTGATCGCGGGGTTGCGAACCAAATGCAGGCGGCGGAATTCATCGGCGCAGTCGCTATATAATTGAAGAGCGCTGGTGCTCGACGAACGACCCGAGTGCGGCGGGCCCGGCGCGAACCCGGGTTTCCTGGCCGGGCATCGGCCGGTCGAACCGCGGGCGCTGCGCCCGCATCATTGCCGCATCGAAGCGAGTGGGCTCGGATTGGCAGATCGACTGATTACGCAGACTAGGGGCCAAAGTCACAGGGACGGACATGGACGCATTCGCCTATCTCTACACGATCGCCACCGTCGGCATGACGTTCGCGGGTTTGTCCGTGCTGACAATGATCCTGCGGCAGATGCTGGGAGGGCGGATCACCAAGTTCGACAGCTTTGTGACGCGCACCTGGGTGCAACTGGGATTCATGACAACGTTCGGCTCGATCCTGCCGCCGCTACTGGTACTGTTCGGAGCGCAGGGGCCGGTCGCATGGCGGATCTCAAGTGCTGCGATGGCCTTCATTCTCGGGAGTTGGGCGCTGACATTTCCGCGTCGACGGCACGCTGTGAATCCGACGCAACTGCCGTTGCAGGTGGTGATTTTCGCGGTGGCGATGGATATCGCTGCGCTGGCGTTGGCCGCAAATGCGACCGTCGTTCCACTTGAGCAACTGGCGGCCGTCTACGCCGCGGCGGTGACCGCGATACTGATTGGCGCCGGGATGTTGTTTCTATTCACGTTTGTGCATTGGTATGACGCAACGATCGATCACGAGCGACCGGCTTCATAACTCTGGAAAGAGCCGGTGCTCGCCCGGGGCCCGGCAGGATTTGTGTCTTTAGCGGTTACGACGCCTCTTCGTACTCACTGCCGGTGCCTGCTCCGAGCGACACTCCGCCGCAGCACCGGTTCCGCGCTGATCACGCGGGTGATCGGACGCTCGCTCCCTGAATTCTGGGTCCCCACGGTCCCACGCACCGCAAGGTGCGAGGGCCCTCCGCAGCGGTCAAGGTACGCGAGCCGACGGCCCTCTCCTCTGGATTCCGCGATGAGGTTGCGCAGCAGGCGTGCCGCAGGCGGTTCAGGCGCCGGTTGCCGAACGCCCCAACAGGGCTGCGTAGAGGTCCGGATCCGTAGCGCCCTCGGTCCCGAAGACGAGAATGCGGGACGCGGATTCGAGCCTTGTCATCCGACGTGCCTGCGGATCGGCGGCCGCTGCAATGAGGCCTGCCAGCCCGGCGCCCGCAGACTCGCCGGCCACGATCCTTGCCCCGGCGCAGACCTCGTTCGCCAACAAGCGCATGACGGCGATCCCTTCGCTGTCGGTGATCGTCTGAAAGAACTCGGCGCCTTCGGCGAGGATCTGCCAAGCATACTCGGAGACCTCGCCGCAGGAGAGCCCAGCCATCACGGTGTTCAGATCGCCTGCAGAGCGCGTCGGCCGGCCGGCTTTCGCCGACTGGTACAGGCAGTCGGCGCGGTCCGGCTCGACGACGACTACGATTGGGGCCCGCTGCCCGAGCACCAGCCAGCTGTAGGCACAAGCGGCCGCGGCAAGGCCTCCGACGCCGCCTTGCACGAAGATGTGGGACGGAGGCTCGTGGCCCTGTGCAGCGATCTGCTCGAGCGCCTCTGCGACCATGACCGTGTAGCCGTGCATCACGTCCGCGCAGGCGCCCTCGCCGCGATGGCTCGACGTGTCCGCAATCAGAGCCCATCCGTCCTGCGCTGCCATCCGGGACGCCTCGCGCACGGTGTCGTCATAGGTGCCCTGCATCCGGATGACGCGAGCGCCCCTGGCCGCTATCGCGTGCTCGCGGGCAAGGCTCACGCCGGCGTGTATCAGAATGACCGACTGGCAGCCGAACAGGGTTGCGCCGGCCGCGACGGAACGGCCGTGGTTCCCGTCGGTTGCGGAGACCACCGTGAGCGTACGGGATATGGCGGCGTGGGCGCCGCTCGCGAGCTCGCTGGTCGTCACCGGGCGGCCCAATTGCTCGCCGACATGTCGTTGCAACATCCTGGCCACGGCATAAGCGCCCCCCAGAGCTTTGAAGCTGCCGAGCCCCAAGCGGGATGCTTCGTCCTTATAGAACACGTTGCGAATCGCGGATGTCGCCGCGATCGGCTTGAGCTCGAGCAATGGCGTGGTCTGATAGCCCGGCCAGGTCGAGATCTCGGTCCGCGCCGCGAGTGCGCCCTCGAGCGTGAGGATCCTCTGGCGCGGACGCGGCGGACGGTCAGCAGCCGCGGTGTTCTGCACAATCTGAACGGTCACTGCTGAGACTCTCCCGCCCGACCGAATGGTACCTGGAGGCTGACGCTGGCATCGTGCATCGGCGTGCTAGAGAAGAGCGCCGAATTATCCGTGCCGCAGGTAGAGCCCACCTCCGGCGGCTGAGCAGCCTGGTCAGCGCAGCGAGCCGGTGGCCAGTTCGGAGATGGCGCTCAAGATCACGTCGGGTCGATCGTGGGCGACATCGTGGGAGCTGCCGGCCGCGCTGACGAGTTGCCGGTTGGGGGCATGGCCGGCAAACTGCGCGTGGGCGTCCCTCCACCACTTCGCATCCGCCTGGTCGTCGAAGGGAGTCTTTTCCGACACGATCACGATCGCAGGCACTGTCGCCGGCCAGTTCGCGCCGTGGAAGGCGCGCGACGTCTCGACGAATGAGCTCGAGAGTGCGAGGAGCTGGCGTCCGGGCCTGCTCGGCGGGGCGGCCCTCGTCGCGGCGACGATGGGCGCGTATATCACCTGCGACCTCGCGATTGCCTCATCAGTGAAATAGTCGGGGACGTTCGCATCGACGAGGACTCCGCCGACGAACCACTTGGGATGCTGCCCGACCAGATAGGTGGCGATCTCTCCGGCCAGCGAGTGAGAGACCAGGATGACCCGGTGGGTGGCATGAAGCTTCTCGAGGCCAACGGCAAGATCCCGGGTCGCGCTATGGACATTCCAGGCGCCGCTCACATCGTCACTGGCGCCGAAGCCGGCACGATCATAGGTGATGACTTCCGAACCCGTGCGCTTAGCCAGTTCGGGCACGAGCGCGTCCCAGTAAGAAGAGTCCAGTCCACCGCCAGCGTCCAGGACGATGGCAGGGCCATGCCCCGGCGTGACGTGAAAGGCGATCTTGTGCCCGCCAACGTCGATCAGGTGCGTGGCAACGGGTGGCGTCGGTTGCGCCATGGCCGGAAGGTTCGGCAGCATGAGTAGCATCAAGCTGAGCGAGGCGAAAGTGCGATTGCGCATGTCGAGGATGTCCTGTGTGCAGGTCGTAAGCGTTCTCATCAACAATCCGTTCCAGCAGCCTGACGCTGAGCGTGACATTTATCGCACGGCGGAATCGACGCTTGGCGGAGGATAGGTCCGCCTCCGCGCGGCGAAGCTGCGTTCCTGGCGCGTCGACGCCTTCTCGCGGCGCCGGGAATCCCGACGTTGACGGTAGCCAGGTTCAGGCGGACGCATTCGTCGTCTGAGCCCTGCGGCCGATCCGGCATCGAACGGCCCTCCCGAAGTGAAGCCGCCAGGGTGGAAAATCGTCAGCGATCGGTGCCCAGAGCCACCCGGGTGGTGAACTTCGTCGTGCTCATCACCACCGCCGTGTAGAAGTGCTTCACGTTCGGATTGCTGAGGAACACCGCGTTGGTGAATTCGCCATAGGCCTCCATGCTGGTCATGTTGAGGATCAGCACGAATTCGGCGCGGCCCGTGACGTAATAGCACTGCGTGACTTCCGGAAGCGCCCGGACGGCACCCTCAAACTCCTCGCGCTGCTGCAGCTGCTCGCGCTCGAGCGACACCTCGACGATGATCGTCACTCGATTGCCCGCCACGGCCGGAGCAATCAGGGCCACGTCGGCGATGATCACGCCGGTCTTGCGCAAATGCTTGAGGCGCCGCTGAACGGCGGACGGCGATAGGCCGACGGTCGCGCCGATCTCATGCGAGCTCAGCTGATTGTTGTCCTGGACGAGGTTCAGAATGGCAACGTCGAACGCATCCAGATCCGCGCCGAGTGCGCGTGAAGCCGCGATGCGTCGTATTCCTGCCATTAAACGCAGTATCGCCTCCACTCCACGCGGAAGTCCACCTCCTTGCTCCAGCTGGCTAGCACCGGACTCACCGATGCTGGCGGTATTCCCGTCCGCGCGAGGTGCCGGTCGGACTGGGTGAGGTCGCGCATGAATCGCGTGCACGTCCCTCGCCTGCGCGCCGGCCGAGGCCACCAGCGTGTTCCTGCACGCGCGCGGCTCCACGCCCAGTCCCGACCCCAGCTGGTCGGCAGCTCGCGCCGTCACGCAACATTCCGGGCCGCTGAGCAATTCTCACCCGAGTGAAAGGGAGTGCCCGATTGGCGCCGGAAGAAGGCGCGGCGAAAGGCGACCACCGCGACAGCGAGGGAAGCAGCCACGCCTGCCACGGGCTGCCGCGTCCCGTGCCGGCCACGGACCGATTGCCTGCCAGCTGCCGCAAGACCAGCGCCGCAGCTGCGGTTCGGGCCCTCGGTGAGGCCAAGGTCGACCATGATGCGGCAACGCACCGACTGGCACGACGGCATCGCTAGCTGCAGCGGTCGGCAGAGATATCGAGAGATCCGGAAAGTCTCTGCCGCGAGACTGTTATCCGCGCATGCAGGCTCAACTCAACGCGTTCCACGAAAATCCGGCCGAGGCCATTCCGCAGGCCAATCACCACCCAATCGCGAACGACTTCCGTCTTCGGGCTTCAGCTGCCGTCGGCTCTCGTCTGCAGCACCAGCACACGCTGCTTGTAGTCGATGATCATCGTATCGAGGAGCCCAAGGATGTCCATCCCGATCAGGAGCGCTGGTCGCGACGTCATTCTCCAATGCTTGAAGATGTACATGTCGCCGACCGTGATCTTGTGCGTCGACACCCGGAGTGTACCCAGCGTCAGCGGAGGCGTGCTGACGAGGTCGCCTGTTTCGTCGTCGAGTGTTGCCCCGGTTATCGTCGAGGCACCCGGCTGTTGCTGGCGGATCTGATGCCGCAGGGCTTCGCCAAGCGCTGCATTCGCGATTGTCACCTGCCCCCCCGTGTCGACGATCGCCTGCACTGGGATCGAGCCGAATCGCGCGTCCATGATGATGATCAATCCACCGACGATGCGTACCGGTATCGTGACGAAGCCAGCGGGTGCGCGTTCATTGTGAGAGCGCCGGATCGTTATCTTGTCGTGACGAAAGTCAATGAAAATGCGCATGTCGAGCATGCCGTCGGTGCCGAGAATGCCCTCGGCACCACCAAAGGCATCCGGAAGAATTGGCAGACGCGCCGGCCTGAGCTCAAGGTCGCCGACGACGATGCTGTCCACGGCGACGGCACCGACGTCCTTCGTCCCGGTGACACCCCGCAATCGTACGGCCTGGATGTCACGGGCATCAGGCCCGAGCGCTGCGAGAACGGATGGGGTGATCGCGGAGCGTGACGCCCCAGTATCAAGCACCAGCCGGAATGGCCCCCGGTCGTTGATCAGCACGGGTGCCCAGATCCTGCCGATGCGGTCGTGCAGGGTCGGCGCGACGTAGCGTGGCTCAGGGGCTTCGACCACCGTGTCGGGCAGGGACGACAAGCCGCTGCCAGGCTCCGCCACTGGATCGGACGCGTGGGCCGTGCCGAGGCCCGCAATCAGGCCGGATGCGAGAAGCAGCCGCAGGCCAACCGAACGCGGCCAGTCACGGCGATAAATGCGCATCGTTTGGCGCCGCACGTCGGGTGTCGTCCTCGCAACTAGGAGCCTCGGGCCTACCCAGGGAGCGCAGCGATTATAGGGGAGCAAACTGCAACCGGCCCCATGCGCTGACGAGACACGAGAACCGGGATGCGCCACCGGGAGATGTTGCCGTACACCACCGGGGCCGAGAAAGGGCGAGCAAGTCGCCCGATGCTGCCGATCGATCTCCTCTACGTGCCCCGCCATTGCCCAACGAGCAAGGTCCCGCGGCGCCACTTCATGTCCCGCCAGCCTGGCGCGAGCCCTCATGCCTCTCGTCCGGCCGGGCACCCACGAAAGAACTCGTGGGCGGCATCGTGCGAAGCGCGGCGCTGCAATTGGCGCGCCTCACTGCTGAGTGCTCAGAGATGATGGATTACAGCTTCGGGTTTCCCAAAGACAGTGGCGTTGACCTGGTGGGAATTCTACGTCGTGCTGTGAGGCGTCAGGCGGTCGACCGCGAGATTGACGACTTCATGACCGCCCCACGCCTGCACCCAAGGCCTCCAGAAGCTCGTCCAGTTGCGCGAACGTCTCGGGCATCGCGCCTTCCATACCGGTGATGGATCTGTCGAGAGCGTCCTTCGAAGGATGGAGCTCGTGCATGATCAGCAGCGTCTCGCCACCGTTGTCCTCGAATGTCACCGTGGTAACGGCACCGTCGTCACTCTCTTCATTGGTCCAGACGATTCGCGAGTACGGCGAAACCTCGACGTACCGTCCGAAGAATGCCAGCGGCTTCGAGTCGCCGTGGCCAAACTCGAATCGGTAGCTGCCCCCGACCCGAGCGTCCGCCTCGCAATGGAGCAGCGACACGCCGGTCGACTTCGGTGCCCACCACCGCATGAGCAGCTCGGGTTTGGTCCACGCCTCGAACACGATCCGCGGCGGGCCATTGAAGGATCGAGTGACGACCAGCTCGCGCTCGGAAGTCCGAACCAGCGTCGTGCGGTTCTTGACGCCGGTAGTCTCACGTACTCTTCTTCCATCCATCGGGCGTCTCCCTCCGTCTCAGCCATTCAAGAACCGTTTCCAGCGCGTCACAGCGCGGGTCCCGGAGCCGGCGGTATCTCTCAATCCATGCTGACTCTTCCGCCGGTCGGCGCAAGTCGAGCCTGCAGTTCCGATTCCCTCGTGCCCCCGGACCGGCGCTCGTGGAGGCAGTCTCGGACGGCATTATGCCGCGTTCGCTGCGAGGCAGCCGCCGCCTCGTCGCCCGTCAGACATACCCTACGTTAGCTGATCTCGAGCGCGGCCCGGAACCGATGTCGTCTTAACGCCGCGGGCGCGCTCTCTGAGCTCGGCCTTGAGTATCTTCCCGGCGCCCGACATCGGCAGCGCATCGACGAACTCGACGCTCCGGGGGCACTTGTATCCGGCAATCAGCGCCCGACAATGGGAACCCAGGTCGTCTGCCGTGGCGACGGCTCCATTCCGAAGTACGACGACTGCGTGCACACGCTCGCCCCACAGGGGATCCGGAATCCCGATTACCGCACTCATCGAGACGCTCGGATGCTGGGCCAGCGCATTCTCGACCTCGGCCGAGTAGATGTTTTCCCCGCCGCTGATGATCATGTCCTTCAGCCGATCAACGACATAGATAAAGCCGTCGTCGTCCATGTAAGCCGCATCGCCAGTGTGCATCCAGCCGCCGCGCAAACTCTGTTCAGTCGCACGCGGCTGCTTCCAGTACCCGAGCATGACGTTCGGACCGCGTACCGCGACCTCGCCAACCGTGCCTCGCGGCACTTCGCGGTCGTCAGCGGAGACAATGCGAAGCTCAACGCAGAGCGAGGCGCGTCCGGTTGCGCGGTGCAGCCCGCGCGCGCGTCCTTGCTCGCCGTAGCTGCCGGCCGGGTTGATCGTTGCCAGCGGCGCCAACTCAGTCATGCCGTAGGCCTGAACCAGTTGCACGTGCGGCAACGCAGCCGAGGCCCGGTTCAGCAGCGTCTCGGACATTGGCGCGGCGCCATAGCTGAGCACGCGCAGGGAGCTCAGATCCCGGGCCGGAGTGACTGCAAGCTGCTCGATGAGCATATGAACCATCGTCGGCACGATGATCGTGTGCGTGACGCGCTCGCGCTCGATGGCGTCCAGCACGGAGTCCGGTCTGAACGCACGAACAAACGCGTGGCAACTTCCCTGCGCGAGGTGGGCCATTGAAAAGCCCATGTCCGCAAGGTGGAACATAGGCGCCGCATGCAGGTAGGTGCTCCCTGGTGGCGCCAGACCCTCGCCGACAATGGCGAGCGCCGAGCTGCAGAGATTGGTGTGGCTCAGCATCACGCCCTTCGGGAACCCAGTCGTTCCGCCCGTGTAGAAGACGCCCGCCAATTCGCCGCCGCGCCGGACGGCGTCGTCCATCGGCGCATGGCTGCCGATGAGCGCCTCGTATCCGCTCACGCCTTCGGGCGGCACGCCTTCACCTGCGTAAATGACGGCGCGGAGTGATGAAACCTCCCGCCGCAGCGCATCGGCGAGCGGGAGGAAGGCGTCATCGACGATGAGCAGCGCCGACTCCGAGTCGTTGAGCGAATAGGCAAGTTCAGCTGCGCTCCAGCGGATGTTGCATGGATTGAGAACGCCGCCGCCCCACGGGACTGCGAACTGATACTCGAGGTAACGCTCCGAGTTGAGCGCGAGCATCGCAACCCGGTCGCCGGCGCCCATGCCGAGGCTCCGAAGCGCCGCGGCGAGCCGCGCGACGCGGTCTGCCAGTTGGCGAAACGTAAGCTTGTGAGTGCCACCGCGAATTGCCGTCGCGTCGGGCTTTTGCTGCAGCGCCCTGTGGAGATACTGGGTGATGTACATGCGCGCCTCGCGTCCGGCGTCCGTCAGCTTGCCACGAGGTTGAGAGCAGTTGTCAGGATCGTCACGCGGGGCGAGTCCCCGGTGCCGTTGGCAGTCGACGGGATTCGACGCAGAGCCGCGAGCCCATTCCTGACGGACCAGCAGAGCCGTCGATACGTGTTCCGCTGCGTCGCACAACGACGCTCTCGGCAACCGCTGCGTGGGCAGGAACGCCGAACCATGAGACCGGCGCCGCTGCCGCCTGTCGCCGCTGGCCGGTATACGGTTCAATCACAGCCATGCCTGCCCACCTGTTCCCTGGGCCTTACCGGCACGGCCAAAGTCGAGCAGCTTTTCCATCGTGCAATCTCGCGGTCGTACTCGCAGGCCTTCGCGGCCGGATTGAATGGGGCGTACCTCCACAGTACGATCCCACTCTTCGCCCTTGACATCGACACACGCCTCATTGGCACAGCGGGCTTTGCGCCGTGGCGACCATTTGTCCGCCATCCGGAGCGGCGCTCGGACATGCGCGGCGTGACCGAATTGCCGCGTTGCCCCATGCCTCGGAATTCACAGTGAGCACCCTCGTCAGCTACGTCCTTGACGATGGCGTCGCAACGATCACCATCGACGACGGCAAGGCCAACGTCATGAGTGTTCCGATGTTGCGCGCCATAGCGGGGGCGCTCGACAGCGCGGAGGCGGACGAGGCGGTCGTAGTGATTCGAGGTCGCGCCGGGATGTTCTCCGGCGGGTTCGACCTCACGGTCTTCAAGCGCGACAAGCACGAGCTCTTTGCGATGCTCAAGGCGGGCGCGGAGCTGACCGAGCGAGTCCTCTCGTTTCCGTACCCGGTGGTTGCCGTCTGCACCGGGCACGCCATCGCGATGGGCGTATTCCTGCTCCTGAGTGCAGACCTGCGTATTGGTACGAAGCCCGATGCGAAGATGCAGGTCAATGAGGTCGCGATTGGACTCACCCTTCCTCATTTCGCGATCGAGGTGTGCCGGCAGCGACTCTCTCCGGCGCACGTGACGGTCGCCGCCGTTCTGGCCACGTCCTACGACCAGCAGGAAGCCCTTGCAGCGGGCTTTCTCGATGAGGTGGTACAACCAGAGCTGGCAGCGGAGCTGCTGGCGACCCGCCTCGCGCACCTGCGCACGCTGCACATGGCGTCCTTTGCCGCGACGAAGCTGCGGTTCCGGGGTCCGACCCTCGCCTTGCTTCGCACTGCCATCGCGCAGGACATCCAGACGTGGTCACAGCGATTCGCGACTGATGCCTAGCCGGTCAACGGTCCGACGCGCGGCAATCGGCGTCGCAGTCGCGCGAATTTAGGTGGGAACCTGCGAAGCGTGAGAAGCGCTCACGTTCGCCTGCAGGATGCACCGAGACCGGGCGACCGCTGTCGGCCCGGTCATTCCTTCGGTCCGGCCGCGCGGCTACGCATTGACGCGCCAGCGCGTACAGGGACTCCGGGACGCGGGGAGCCATTCGCCATCCCGGGCAGTGGCAGCTCAAGTCCGCGACGGCATGATGCGGACTCAACAGGCCTGCTGCCGCTCGGTTCGGCCGCTTCGTACGCCTCAATGTCCGGCGTAGCTACGCGCCCACGTCGCGGCCCACACTCGAGTCAGGTTTGCTAGCATCGCGGAATGGCGCATCTGACGGTTCGAGGCTTGCTCGCGGCATTCGTCGCATGCTGCGGCGGCGCGGCGCTCGCCGATTCGGTGACTGCGCTCACGGAAGCGCCGGGGGCGCGCGTGGTCACTGTGTCGCCAGCGGGGACGACTGCCAGCGAGCCCACAATCGCCGTAAACCCGCTTGAGCCGCATCAGTTGGTTGCGGTTGGCGGCCGCTGGGCGGCCTACTCAATCGATGCCGGCGCGACGTTCACGCCGGTACGGCTGACCCCGGACGACCACCCGCCGCTCGGAGACGTGTCGCTGGCTTTTGACGACCGCGGACAGCTGTTTCTTTCCTACCTCGCGATCCAGAAGAACGGCCTGCCAGGCTACTGGGGTCACGGTACCGGCGGTAACGGCATCTGGGTCCTGCGCTCGCCTGATGGTGGCAAGACGTGGGATCCCACTCCAGTCGGCGTAAAGGTCTGGAAGGGCGACGAACCCGACGTGAAGCTCGAGGACATGCCGAGGATCTGGTCGGACACCGTCACGACCAGCCCACACCACGGCAACCTGTACATGGCGTGGATCGAGTGGCAGCTCGACCGGTCAATCATCCTCTTTACGCGCTCGAGCGACGGCGGCCGGACATGGGCGAACCCGATGCGGATCAGCACCAAAGCCGGACTACCGCGCGATGACAACGGCGCAGTGGTCGGTCCTATTGGTACCGTCGCACCTGACGGTACGATCTACGTCATCTGGAACGAAGGGTTCAACGTCACGCTGGCAATCTCGAAGGACGGCGGCCGGAGCTTCAGGCCCTCGCGCCCGATCTTCGACGTCGCGGCTCCCTATTTCGGCGGGGCGAGCGGCGTCCCCGGCCTGACGCGCTGCATGGGCTTTCCGCAGGTCGGCATCGATCCGAAGGTCGGCAGGCTGTACGTGACGTGGAGCGACTTCCGCAACGGTGATGTCGACGTGTTCATCTCGCACTCGGATGATCGCGGAAAGACCTGGACGGCACCGATGCGTGTCAACGACGATCCAGTCCACGATGGCGCCGACCAGTTCCTGCAATGGATGGCTGTCGACTCAAGCGACGGTTCGGTCAATGTGCAGTTCTACGACCGGCGCGACGATTCCGCAAATCGTCTGACGCGCATCACCCTCGCCCGCTCGACGGACGGCGGCCAGACCTTCAGAAACTATGCCTGGACAGCCGAGCCCTTTGCTACGGACAGAGCGTTCCTCGGCGATTACGAGTGGCTCGTCGCGCTGGGTGGGCGCGTGTTCGGCGCCTGGGCGGAGCCTGCGCCGGCCGGTTACGTGCTGGCTGTGCAGCGGCCTCCCGGCACCGCGGCGCCAACGACACCCACGATCATCCGCGTCGGCAGCGCAGACTTCCGCGCAGCGCACTGAACCCGGTCGTTCAACCGGGCGCCTTGTGTGGCGCAGCGCTGGCCTGGACACACGTGGAGCCCGCGGCAGGTCGGGGCTGGCGCCGATAACCGTGGGCCTGTCTACCTACGATTACCCGACTCCCCTGGCTGCGAGAGTCTAAGCCGCCCCGTAACCGTGCCGTAGCAGTCGATCGCCCTGAAGCGCGCTTAGACGAAACCCGGGTTCAACATCATCGCTCCGGCGGATCCATCCAAGGCTCCGGGTCGCCCAGTCAACCATTCTTGCGAGCGACAACGCCGTCAAGACTCGCCGCCATCTGAATCGTTGCGCGAGAATCGAGGCCTGCCAGCCCGTCGCCGTGCCCCTGCGGGCGATCGCGTCGCCGACCGCGTGCACCTCGCAAATATTGGGCCGATTGTTCGCGCTCGCCACGGTGCTTGGTTTGGCGGCGGGACAGATCGGCGGTCTTGCGGCCCATGCCTCGTCATTGGCCGGCGGGAGGCTCCCACAGTTCCACTTTGTTGCCCTCCGGATCGATGACCCAGCCAAACTTCCCGTGCTCGGACTCGTCGATCTTTTCGAGGACCTCGCACCCTTCTTGCCGCAAGGCCTTTACCAATGCGCCGAGATCGGCGACGCGATAGTTGACCATGAACGTCGCGCTGCTGGGCGCAAACTGCTCGCTTTGCGCCGGGGCAATCGACCACGCGGTAGTTCCCGCGACCGGCTTGCCCTCGCCGTCAGTCCAGTCAAACGCTGCACCGCCCCATGACTGGACGTCGATGCCGAGATGCTGCTTGTACCAGGCTTGCAGTGCCTTGGCGTCTTTAGCCTTGAAGAAAATGCCGCCGATGCCAGTGACTCTTTTCAAGGAACCTCCAAGTCGGTTGGTTGGTGGAGCCGGACCGGTTCCGCGTCCTTATCAGCGGGCGAGAATAATCCAGATTGCCGAAGAGCGCATCAGCCGACGCGGGCGATGCTCCGGACCGAACATTCACCGTGTGGCGGCTGCTCGAGCGCGATGGTGCGCGAACTCACCGGCGCGCGAAGCCATCGGCACTCCAATCCTCACTGCCGACTCCGTGGTGGACGAAAAAGAGCCCCGCCGGATCGTATCGCCTCTTGGCCGACTGGAGGCGATGGTAGTTCTTGCCCCAGAATTCTCGCTGCCATGCCGCGTTGAAGAAGTTGCTTTCGGAGACGTACGACCCCGCATCCGGCACCACACGCCGCAGCGCTTCGGCCGAGTTCGCTATGCGGCGCGCGTCCTGGCGAGCCATTGCCCAGTCGACAGTCGGTCGCTTCAGTCCAGGATAGGTGGCAGCTTCGCCATCAGCGATGATGGCCAGCGCAAACGCGTCACAAACGACCGGATGGGTCGCGGTATTTCTGGCAGCGGCGATGACCTGCGCGGGTGCGCCGGCGAGTCCCTTGTTGAAGTGCAGTTGTACCTTCTTGTCCCGGGACGCGAGCGCGAGCGCTTCGACCAGGCGCGGACGGTTGTGCGACTCGATCAATGCGGATGGCAGCCACAGCGAGTCAAATCCATGTATCCACGCCCCGACCTGGTCCTGATCACCTTTCCACCAACCGTGAAACTTCGGCGCGTCTTCGCGCGGATCCGGGATCATTGAGTCGCCATCGACGTCCCACCAGTCCCGCGCATTGCCGGCGTGCGTCCCAGGTGCGTGAATAATTTCAAAGTCCTGCGGTGACTGCCGCAGCCAGTCGAAAAATGGCGCCCATGTCCGCCTGGTAGCGTCCGGGTCCAGCCCCTGGCAGACCATTGAGATCTCGAGGACGTTGCCCGGCTCCACCGAGATCTGCTCACCCCAATGCGGATTGAAAAGCGCCTCGGCATAGAAGTCGACGAACCGCGCGATCAGCCTGCGAAACGCAGCGTCGGACCGCGCCTGGATCCGTCCCCACGCTGCGCCGAAGAAGCGCGGCAACTCGTGCGTGCGCAACGTCACCCGCGTGAGCACGCCCCAGCTGCCGCCGCCGCCCCCCTTGAGTGCCCAGAAAAGCTCCGGGTCGGAACCCGCGTTCACCGTGCGTGCGCGGCCGTCGGCAGTCACGACCTCGGCTTCGAGCAAGCCCGACGCCGCCGTTCCGAATCCCTTTGAGAAGCTGCCAAAGCCACCACTCTGGATCAGGCCGGCGACGCCGACGTCTGCGCAACCACCACCCTGCACATACCGGCCATGCAACTTGGTTACCGCATGATAGAGGTCGATCCAGACGGCGCCCGCCTCTGCCGTTACGGCGGCGACGGGTGAGAAGCGGCCCTCGCAGCCGCTGGGTACAAATTGATCGTGTACCGTTACCTTGCTCATCGCTCGCGTCCAGATGAGCAGAGAGTCCGCTGCATTCGAGGTTCCTTGGTAGCTGTGGCCTGCGCCCTTAACGACGAGACGCAGATTGTTGCGGCGCGCGAATTCGACGCCTGCCACGACGTCCGCGGTGTTCCGCGCCCTGATCACATACGCACTGGCAGCCGGGGTCCAGGCGTCAAGCCAACCTGAAACCTGCGTACCGCCTGGCTGGTCCCCGAGATAGAAGGGGTTGCGGAGACTACGTGTCACCGCAAGGCAAGCGGCGCCCGCCTCGTCCTCAATGCATGGCGCCATCAGGGGATGTCCTTCGATGAGGTTGCCGCCGACGGTCTTCCCGAGTTCTTGCCAGGCTGCGGCGTCGGGCCAGTCCGGATCGGTCGGACGTCGGCGACGGAAGGGCTCCACGCCGGCACGGGCGGGCACCGGCAGGGTTGGCGCGACCAGCGAGACGGCCATCGTGGATACGAGGCCCTTCAAGAGTTCTCTGCGGTGCATGGACGTCTCCTCTCGCTCTCCGCCTGACGCTGGCCGGTTCGGCGCGCCCCCTGCCCGCATAAGCTGCCCGGCCCGGCACCCTCGATTCCATCGCAAAGTGATGATTCGACACTCTCCGGTGACGAACGGCGTCAGCTGGGGACGAACCGGGGGAGCGTGCCGATCGGATCTGTAGAATGCCGGCATGCCTGCCCCCCAGTTCCTCGCGCATTACCTCGAGCGCCGGCGCTACTTCGAGGTCGGCTTCTGGGTGCTGTTCTTGTACGGCAACGCCGGCGCGAACTGGATCACTGCCCTGATTGATCTGCGCCGCTGGCATCTGGACGTTGCCGCCTGGGAGGTTGGCGTCTGGGAACTGTCCAGCAACACGATGCTGCTCATCCTCGTGCCGGTATTGCTCGCCGTCGACCGCCGGTGGCCGCTGCGCTGGGCATCCTGGCGCCACAACCTTCCCAGGCATCTGGCCTTCGCCGTGGTCTTCTCACTGGCGCATGTATCCGGCATGGTGCTGCTGCGAAAGGCTGCCTACCTGGCCGCAGGGACGAGCTACCAGTTCGGAAACTGGTTCTTGCAGTGGCCTTACGAATTCCTCAAGGACGTCCGCACGTATTTCTACCTCATCGCGTTCATCTCCCTGTATCGCCTGCTGCTGCTGCGCCTGCAGGGCGAGGCCAGTCTACTGGCAGTACCGGATGACGGGTCTCCGGTGGAGCCAGTCGAGCGGCCCGAGCGCTTCCTGGTTCGTAAGCTCGGCAGAGAATTCCTGATTGCCGTGCGCGACATCGAGTGGCTCGAGGCCTCGGGAAACTACGTCAACCTGCGGGTGCGCGGGCACGCCTACCCGCTCCGGTCCACCATGGGCTGGATAGAGGCGCGCCTCGATCCATCTTCCTTCCTGCGGGTCCATCGCAGCTACATCATCAACCTCGACTGCCTCGCGCAAATAGAGCCACTTGACACCGGTGACGCCCAACTCGTGCTTCGCGACGGAATGAAGATCCCGTGTAGCCGACGCTACCGCGAGGCGCTGCGAACCCGCGCCGCGGGACCCTGAACTTCCGTCGTGCGAAGTGCGCGGCGCGGCAACGGCTTCCGACCCGGTTACCTTTCGGCGATGTCACCTGATGCCGAATCCTGCGGTCGACTCCCTTGCGGCGGCCACGAAGGTTCGCTCCCTGGAGCCGCCGAAGAAGCGTCAGGCGTTGCCCGCCGCGAGGCGCAGTGCCTCGGCCTTGAAATCATAGGGAACCTGATCTGCGAAGTCGGGCCAGCGCCGCGTCTCGAGCCAGAAGTTGATGTACCTCAACTTGTGACAGAGGCGCACGAACCTCGGGTCGGACATCATCGGCCAGTTGCTGCAGCGGTTGAGGATGATGCCGGGATTGTAATTGCCCGCCGCGTGGCCCCCTTCATCGTCGAAGATCTGGGCGTACGAGGCGCGCTCGATCGCATCGAACACTGCATCGTTGTGCCCCAGCTCGCAAAGCGCATTCAGCAATTGCAGGGGTGCAGTTCCTGTCCGCTCCAATTCGCGCTCGACCATTTCCAGTAACAAGGCCGGATAGGCAGCGTCTCCGCTGCGGACGGCCCGGCCGAAGGCCAGTGATAATCGCAGGAGCGGATCGGCCAGGTGGCCGTTCGCACGTGCGAAAGCCTCGGCGTCCTCGAAGGCCGGCCAATCCCGGCTCAAGATTGCCAGGTTCATCAGATTGAGATTGAGACCGACATCGGCACGGCGCTTCTCGCGAAACAGCAGCAGCAGTCGCCGCGCGCCGTCGATGTCTCCACAGACCCAGACCGCACTCGCGTAGCCTTGTGCGGCCATCGGGTGCAACGGGTCGAGGTCATAGGCGCGCTTCCCATAGGCGAGGGCGTCTCCGGCCCAGCCTACGGTGAAGGAAAAGTGCCCGGCGAGCGTCAAGGAATCGGCGTGATCCGGCGCCACCTCGAGGCTCTTCCGAACGTGCCGCCACCGCTGGGCGAAGGCCCCCTCGGGCTCCAGCTGGTTCAGCGCGGTGTACGGCGTGGGCGACTTCGGGTCGAGCGCGATGGCCTTGTTCAGCGCATCCAGCGCCTCGGCTCGCTTGCGTTTGAATGGGGCCCCGCGGTCGGCTGCGCGCGCCAGGAGGGCGCGCATCTGGCCGAGGCAGGCCCATCCGGCTGCGAATTGTGGAGCTGCTGATATGACTTGCTCAAGCAGCTGTGCTCGCTCAGTGAGGCTCAGGCCCAGGTTCTGAGCTCCAAGGCCCTGATCCTTCGCCTTGAGGTAACGCTCATAGACCACCGGGTCGATCCGGCCCACCGGCGTGGCCGGCGTGAAAGTGGCCTTCAGGGCTTCAGCGACTGCCAGCGCGATCTCATCCTGCAGAGCGAATACATCGTCGAGTGCCCCTTCGAAACGGTTGGACCAGAGCGTGATCTCGCTGGCGCAGTCGACCAGCTGGGCGGAAATTCGCACGCGGGCGGCGGCGCGTCGCACCGCACCGTCCAGTAAGTGCGTCGCCCGAAGGTCCGCCGCCACCTTGCGCACGGTCTTCTCCGGGCCGCGGAACTGGAAGCTCGACGAGCGCGCAATGACCTTCAGGTCCGAGCTCCGCGCGACGGCGTCCAGGATCTCCTGAGACACCCCGTCCGAAAAGTACGCCAGCTCCGGATCGCCAGACAGGTTGTCGAACGCGAGGACCGCGAGGACGGGGCATTCGCGCGCGCGGCGCGGCGGGTCGACAGCCGACGACACCGGCGCCGCGCCACCGCCGCCGATCAGTGCGGTGAGGCTGCTGATGATCTTGCGCCAGCCCGGATGTTCCGCCTCACCTCTCCAGTTGGCCAGGTCTGCACACTGAATTTGGTTAAACGGCATCGGCGGGATGACGCCGTCGACGTTGAGCTGCACCAGGGTTCCAGCCCCGCGCGCCAGATCCGCCTCCGCGCGTACCCACTGGGACTTGGCGGCCTCTGCCGACCAGATCACCACCACCGCCTTGGAAGATCGCAGCCGCTCCTCGATAACGTCGGCGTAGTTGCGGTGGGCAGGCAGTTCGTCGTCCATCCAAACGCCGTAGCCGAGCGTACGCAACGCATCGGCCACCGTCCGGGCCTGTTTCTCGGTCGAGCGCGCGTATGAGATGAAAATCTCGGACATGCAGTCTGGACTCAACCCGCTAGTCATGATCCTAGAAGCAGACGATCGCCGTTTCAGATGCGTGCGACCTGGCCTTCGCGTCCAATACTGCGGCCGGATCTTCGATCATCGGTGTCAGTTTACTGCAGGCGGCGAAGGGCTGCGCCGGGGAGGCCGATTCTGCGAATGGAGTGCCTGGCGTTGGCTGACCGCCGCCCCTCGGCCGGCCGTCCCTGCTTCACTGTGGCCGATCCGGGGCACCGCCATGGCGCCAATTCGCGCCGCGTCAGGCCGCCGGAATTCCGCCTGGTTCGAATCTGCATTCGTCCGGACGGGCACCCGCAGGTGCGATCCCGGCTGGTCGCGTGCGAATGGCCACAATCTGACCGTGGGCCGGCCCGCGGCACACCTATAAGTGTCGGGTGTACGCGGCCGAGTCACTTATCGGGGTCGCGTACTCATCACCATGAGGAACGGCGATCTTTCCGCTGCGATGCGCCAAGGATGGGTCCAAGCGACGGCTGTTCAGGTATTCGGCATTACATTGCCCTGGGAACCGGTCGGTTTCCCGGAAATTGATGAGGGAGTGCCAGAACGTTCCGATGGAGCACACCGCCTTAAAGGGGGGAGCGACGTGCGAACCGGGCGGCCGCGCACGACGGCGCGCGGCACGGGTTGGCCATTCCACGTCATCAGGCGGTCGGTGACCCGCGTCAGAGCGCCGACGGCCGTGACCGAGTCGTCTGCCAGCCGGCTGCATCCCCGTGGTCATGCCTGCGTGCAGTCTGCGGTCTGACGCCCGGCGATCTCACATCGACCACTACTTGCTGCGGTCCGCCAGAGACTGCGCCCCGGGAGCTGCCACTCGTAGCCGTCAGGCGGAGCCCTGCACACTCAGGCTCGGCGGCTGCTCACTTAGTCACCGTCGGGGACAGGTTGGGTATTCCGAACTTGCCCTCGATCCGGTGCAGTTTTTGCAGATCGATGGAGCCCACGATATTGACGATGGTGAACTCGCGCGGCTCGCTCGCGATGATCGCGAGACCATTCGCCCTGCCCTGATCGGTCGAGATGTAAATGTCGACGTTGCCGTGGTCCTTGCTGTTGCGCACCTGCACCAGTCGCTGCCAGCCAGGCGCCGACAGCTGCTTCCGAATCATGTCGACTTCGGCTTCCGGGTAGGCGAAGTCGTCGGCAAACGTGTAGCTGCGGACGTAAATGCCCTTCAAGCCACTGATGACGTCTCGCGCTGCCGCGTCCTCCGGGCTGCTCGGGTCCAGGAAGCCCGCGGCGAGCCCGAGAATCGAGGAATCGAGCGTGATATTGACGGAGTCGGTCGCGCGCTTGGCCAACGCGTCGAACGACGGCACCGTGAGAGCGCCGGGTGCGGCGACGACGGAGCTTGTCACCAGCAGCAGAGTTGCGGCGAGCAGCACGACTATCGAGGTTCTTTTGAATGCGTTCATGGCCTAGGCACCTGATTTTTGCGCCGTCGCGTGGCGGTCATTCGCATTGATGGCTCGATAAGCGATATCCAGCTTTTCATTGGTGAGCCGCAGCGCCTCGAGCAGCTGCCGGCGCGCCTCGATTCCCTGCTCCATGCGCCGGACGTGGATGTCGTGGACCGCAACGACCGCAAGAACGACCATCGCTGCCAGACCCGCTCCCCACCAGCGATAACTTGCCGCGGCGGGACGCCGCAGCCGCGGCGCCCGCGTCGAGTGAGTCGGATCGTGCGCGATGCGCGCCAAGACGCGCTCGGCGAAGCGTTCGCCCGGGTCCACCGGTCGCAGCGCGGCGCGCAGCTCCCGCTCGATGTCGTTGCTCATGTCAATGACCTATGCTGGGTTTCAGCCGCGAGCTCGGCCTGAATTGCCGGTGTGACCTCGCCCATCTGCTCGCGCAGGATTGCGATCGAGCGTTTCAGATGACTTTTCACGGTGTGGATCGACATGCTCAGCATGCCGGCGATGTCCTTCGGATCGAGGTCCTCCTGGTACCGCAGCACCATCACGGCTCGCGGCGTCGCGGGCAGCTGGCTGACCAGATACCGCAGCCGCTGCTGCAGAAGGGCGTCGCTCTCCGAGTGCTCCGCCGCGATCGCAGCGGTCTCATCGAGGGAGGCAGTCTCGTGACCCGGCTTGCGACGCAGTTGGTCGATGGCGCGGTTCACCGTCACTCGGCGCAGCCAGAAACGGAGATGCCCGGCGGAGTCGACCGACTGCAGGTTGCGGTGGAACTGCAGGAAGACCTCCTGCGCGAGGTCCTCCGCCAGGTGGCGGTCAGACAGCATGCGCCAGGCCAAGCTGAAGACCATCGGTTGGTGCAGCCGGACGAGCGCAGCAAACGCGGACGTGTCACCCGTCCTCGCCCGGACGAGCCAGACATCCGCGAATGGGTCGTCTCCGCTCACGCTTGCGTAATCGCTTTCTGCGCCAGCATGTCCGGCGTTGACTCAGTCACCTTGCTCCGCGGGCGCGCCGGGATGGACGTGTCCGGGCGTGAACGCACTGCGCAACGCCGCAACCTGGTCGAGGTCGACTTGGCCGACGATATTGAGAATCGTGAATTCGCGGGGCTCGCAGGCGATGATCGCCGCGCCGCGAACCGCGTGATTGTCCATCGCGAGGTAGATGTCGACATTCTTGTTACCGGCAGCGCTTCGGCTCTGCACGACCGGACTCCAGGGGGGACTTGACAGCTGCGAGCGCAGCCTGGCCAAGTCAGCGGTCGGACAATCAACGTTGGATGCGAATTCGTAGCTGCGGATCTGCACGGATTTCAATCCGCCGATCGCTCGCTTCACGGCCGCGCTCTCGGCATCGTGATCATCGATGAGCTCGCTGACCATGCGCAGTGGCCATCCGCCGAGTGTGATATCAACGGTCTCTGTCGCTTTCCCCTTGAGGTCGGAAAACGTCGGCAGGACGAGCGTCAGGTCCTGGGCCGAGGTCAGCAGCGGCATCGAGAGCAGCGCAGCAGCGCAAGCGAGTCGGCGAGCATACATAGGGATATTCCCGGGTGTGATTGAGTGGGCCACTCACACTCTCTAATACGAGTACTCGTGGTCCGGAGAGTGCAGCTGATCGGCTAAATTCTTTCCGGAGCCGCACCGCCCCTGCCGTGAGTGCGCGACTGCCGCATCGCGGATCTCGATGTAAGTGATTGAGACTACACACGTTGCTGTCGGATCGCGCGTCCGCCAGCGTCGATTCGACGGCCGGCTGCAAGGAGCTCGGCGGGGGCCAGGGTTTGCCATGCAAGCCAGACACAAGCTCAGCGCGTCCGTGAATCAGAGCCCGTCGCCCGTCCTCCACCCAGCTAGGTGGTGTCGACGGGTCCTGACCCACGGGAACCATGGCTTGTGGACCAGTGGCCGTCGCCGACCATCAATGCGCAGTTCGCTGCGGCGCAGCAGTGCGGTCCCGCGGTGGTAGCCAATCGCAATTTCACCAGCGATGGCGATCGTTGTGTTCCGATCACTCCGGGGTAACAAGCGCAACGGTCGGGAAGTAGCTTCGGTAGCGGCCGAGGTCCCGCGTCACTATCGCGAGTCTCGATACAGCCGCATGCGCGCCGACTAGGAAGTCCGGCAGCACATTGGTTTTGGCGCCTTTCCGCTGCCGGTGGTTCAGAA
>Ga0181519_10000926_pt1 | contig 25969 bp, 22 predicted proteins | sample PEATcosm2014_Bin_26_FD_121102 | JGI IMG/M metagenome (GOLD analysis project Ga0181519, IMG submission 121102) | Peatland microbial communities from MTU Mesocosm Facility, Houghton, MI, USA - PEATcosm2014_Bin02_10_metaG | ecosystem: Environmental > Terrestrial > Soil > Wetlands > Peat | place...
CATGCGGCGGCGGCCCGGCACGCTGCGCGGCCGGCGCCTGTCGCAGACCGACCTTGCCGTGCTGACGCGCCAGTTCGCCAGCCTGCTGGCCGCGGCGCTGCCGATTGCCGACGCGCTTACCGTGCTCGTCGAGCAGAGCGAACAGCAGGGCATGCGCGAGATGATGGCATCGGTGCGCGGCGAGGTGCGCGGCGGCATGTCGCTCTCCAACGCCCTGGCGCGACATCCCCGCCAGTTCCCCGCGATGTACCGCGCCCTGATCGCCGCCGGCGAGGAGTCGGGAAAGCTCGGTTCGGTGCTCGGCAGCCTGGCCGATTTCATCGAGGAACGCGCCAGGCTGCAGCAGAAGATCACCCTGGCCTTCGTCTACCCGGTCATCCTCACCACGGTGGCGCTGCTCGTGGTCGTGTTCCTGCTCACCTATGTCATACCGCAGGTCGTCCAGGTCTTCGCGCAGACGCGCCAGGCCCTGCCCCTCATCACGCAGGTGATGCTGGCGATATCGGCTTTCCTGCGTTCCTATGGATGGATCGTGCTGCTGGCCGTGATCGGCGCGGTGGTGGCCGCGCGCCGGGCGCTGCGCGTGGACGCGCTGCGCCTGCGCTGGCACCGGCGCCTGCTGCGCCTGCCCATCGTGGGCGCGCTGTCGCGGGCGATCAACACCGCGCGCTTTGCCAGCACCCTGGCGATACTGGTGGGTTCGGGCGTGCCCATGCTGCGCGCCCTGCAGGCGGCGGGCGAGACGGTGACCAATATGGCGCTGCAGGCGCGGGTCGTCGACGCGGCGCAAAGAGTGCGCGAAGGCGCCTCGCTGGCGCGGGCGCTGCGCGCCGAGGACGAGGATCGCGCCGCGGCCGGGCGGCTGCGGCTGTTTCCGCCGGTCCTCATCCACCTGATCGCCTCGGGCGAGGCCACCGGGAAACTCCCGGAGATGCTGGGCCGCGCGGCCGACATGCACGCGCGCGAGGCCGAGCGCCGGGCGCTGCTGCTCACGTCGCTGCTGGAGCCGGCGCTGATCCTGACCATGGGCGCGGTGGTGCTGCTCATCGTCCTGGCCGTGCTGATGCCGATCATCGAAATCAACCAGCTGGCGCGCTGAGCGGGCGGAACCGGGCGCCGCAATGACCGACGCCGAATCTCCCGACGAAACCGTGCGCGGCACGCTGGCGCACTATGCCGCGCGCGCCGAGGCGTTCCGCGAGGGAACCCGCGACCACGACGTGCGCCAGAACATCGCCGCGCTGCTGCGCCACATCACGGGCGCGCCGCCGTTTTCGATCCTCGACCTGGGCTGCGGGCCGGGGCGCGATCTCCAGGCGTTCCGGGCGCTCGGCCACATACCCACCGGCATCGATGGGGTCGCGTCCTTCGTCGCGATGGCGCGGGCGGATTCCGGCTGCGAGGTGTGGCAACAGGATTTCCTGAGACTGGACCTGGCCCAGGGTGCGTTCGACGGCATCTTCGCCAATGCGTCGCTGTTCCATGTGCCGAGCGCCGAACTGCCGCGGGTGCTCGCGCAATTGCACGCGGCGCTCAAGGCCGATGGCGTGCTGTTCAGCTCCAATCCGCGCGGCAACAACGAGGAGGGCTGGCACGCAGGACGCTACGGCGTGTACCACGACCTCGCGGGCTGGCGGCGCTTCCTCACGGATGCGCATTTCGTGGAACTGGAGCACTACTACCGGCCCGAGGGCTTGCCGCGCGAACAGCAGCCGTGGCTGGCGAGCGTTTGGCGGCGGCGCTGAGGCGGGCCCGCACGCGGCGCGCGGCAAGCGGAGTATTCTCGCGTCCTTGCGGGGCGGCGGGGCGGCGGCCTTTACAAAAGGGCGTGCGGCACCGCGGCACCAGTACGCGTCCGGGCCATCAGCCCATTGGCGCGTCTCCAAAGACACGATTTTTGGTCCGGGGTATTCCGATGAACGCACCGCTTCCCGATGCCGCCCGGCATCCGCTCGCCGACGCCTCGCTGGACGACAAGTGGACCCTGGAGCGCGGCCGGGTCTATCTCAACGGCACGCAGGCCCTCGTGCGCCTGATGATGCTGCAGCGCCAGCGCGATGCGCTTGCCGGCCACAACACGGCCGGATTCCTCACCGGCTACCGTGGATCGCCGCTGGGTACCGTGGACCAGACCGCCTGGCGGGCGCAGCGCCACCTGGCGCGCCACCACATCACCTTCGAGGCGGGCATCAACGAGGACCTGGCGGCCACGGCTGTCTGGGGCACGCAGCAGGTGAACATGTTTCCGGGCGCCAAGTACGCGGGCGTATTCGGCATGTGGTACGGCAAGGGGCCAGGCGCCGACCGCTGTGGCGACGTCTTCAAGCACGCCAACGCCGCCGGAACGAGCCCGCTAGGAGGCGTGATCGCCGCCTGTGGCGACGACCACGGCGCCAAGAGCTCGACGCTGCCGCACCAGTCGGACCACCTGCTCAAGGCGTGCATGATCCCGATGCTGTTCCCCAGCTCGGTGCAGGAATACCTGGACATGGGCCTGCACGCCTTCGCCATGAGCCGGTATGCCGGCGTGTGGGTCGGTCTCAAGTGCGTGACCGAGGTGGTCGAGACCGCGGCCTCGGTGATCGTGGATCCGGAGCGCGTGGACATCCGCCTGCCCGGCGACTTCCAGCTGCCGCCCGGCGGTCTGAACATCCGCTGGCCGGACACGCCGCTGCAGATGGAAGCGCGGCTGCTCGACTTCAAGCTCTACGCCGCGCTGGCGTACTGCCGCAGCAACGGCCTGAACGCCACGGTGATCGATTCCCCGCATGCGCGCTACGGCATCGTTGCCAGCGGCAAGGCCTATCTGGACACCCGCCAGGCGCTGATGGACCTGGGTCTCGACGAGGCCACGTGCCGGCAGATCGGCATCCGCGTCTTCAAGTGCGGCATGCCCTGGCCCCTGGAGCCCCATGCGATCGGGGCGTTCGCCGAAGACCTGACGGAAATACTCGTCATCGAGGAAAAGCGCCAGGTGATCGAATACCAGCTCAAGGAGGAACTGTTCCAATGGCTGGGCAGCGGCAAGAAGATACCGCGGGTCATCGGCAAGTTCGACCAGAAGGACGGCGGGGAGTGGTCGGTGCCGCAGGGCAACTGGATACTTCCGGCGCATTACGAGTTCTCGCCGGCCATCGTCGCCAAGGCCATCGCGGCGCGCATCGGCAAGCTGGAGCTTCCCGCCGAGGTGCGCGCACGCATCGCGGCGCGCGTGGCGGTGATAGAGGCCAAGGAACGCGCGCTGGCCATGCCGCGGGTCGTCACCGAGCGGGTGCCCTACTTCTGCTCGGGCTGTCCGCACAACACCTCGACCCGGGTGCCGGAGGGCTCGCGCGCGGTGGCCGGCATCGGCTGCCACTACATGGTGACGTGGATGGACCGCAGCACCGCCACCTTCAGCCAGATGGGCGGCGAGGGGGTGCCCTGGATCGGCCAGGCGCCGTTCACCGCCGAACCGCATATCTTCGCCAACCTGGGCGATGGCACGTATTTCCATTCGGGCAGTCTCGCCATCCGCGCGGCGCTGGCGGCCAAGGTGGCGATCACCTACAAGATCCTCTTCAACGACGCCGTGGCCATGACCGGCGGGCAGCCGGTGGACGGCACCCTCACGGTGCCGCAGATCACGCGCCAGCTCGCGGCCGAGGGCGTCGAGCGCATCGTGGTCGTGACCCCGGAGCCGGACAAATATCCCTACGCGGACGCCTTCGCGCCCGGCGTCCGGGTGGAACCGCGCGAGCGCTTCGACGCGGTCCAGCAGGAATTGCGCGCCTTCCGCGGCGTGTCGGCGCTGATCTTCGACCAGACCTGCGCCGCCGAGCTGCGGCGACGGCGCAAGCGCGGGCTGGCGCCCGACCCGAAGCGGCGCGTCGTCATCAACGAACTCGTCTGCGAGGGGTGCGGCGACTGCGGGACCGCCTCGAACTGCCTTTCCGTGGAGCCGGTCGACACCGAGTTCGGCCGCAAGCGGCGCATCAACCAATCCAGCTGCAACAAGGACATGTCCTGCGTCGACGGCTTTTGCCCGAGCTTCGTCACCGTCGAGGGCGGGGAGCTGCGGGCGCCGGCGCGCAGCGGCGCCACGCTTGCGCCGGTGCCGCCGCCCGCGATCGTGGCAGCGCCCGCGGTGCGCAACACCAGCATTCTCGTCGCGGGCATCGGCGGCACGGGCGTGGTGACGATCGGGCAGTTGCTGGGCATGGCGGCGCACCTCGAAGGCCGCGGAATATCCGTGCTCGACATGGCGGGCCTCGCGCAAAAAGGCGGGGCGGTGCATTCGCATATCCAGATCGCTGCAACGCCCGAGCAGCTGTACGCGACGCGCATCGCCATGGGCGACGCCGACCTGCTGCTGGGCTGCGACCTCGTCGTGAGCACGGGCGCCGAAGTGCTGGGCAAGTTCCAGCGTGGGCGCACCCGGGCCCTGCTCAACACGGCCGAGGCCCCGACGGCCGCCGCGCTGCGCGAGCGCGACTGGCACTTCCCCGCGGCGAGCCTGGCGCAGCAGATCCGCGACTCCGTTGCCGGCGACGAAGACTGCGCCTTCATCGACGCGCAGGCGCTGGCCACAGACCTGCTGGGCGACGCGCTGTACGCCAACCCGATGATGCTGGGCGCGGCATGGCAAAAGGGCTGGATTCCGCTGCGCCAGGAGAGCCTGTTGCGCGCCATCGAACTCAACGGGGTCGCCATCGAGGCCAACAAGCGCGCGTTCGAGTGGGGCCGCGCCGCCGTGCACGACCCTGCGGCCGTGCGGGCCGCCGCGGCTGCGGCGCACCAGGGCGTCGCGCCGCAGCCGGCGGCCACCACCCTGGCCGAGATCGTCGAGCTGCGCGCGCGCTTCCTCACCGCGTACCAGGGCGCAGGCCTCGCGCGGCGCTTCACCGGGCTCGTCGAGCGCGTGGCCCGCGCGGAAGCGGCCGCGGCGCCGGGCGCGGGCCAGCCGCTGGCGCAGGCCGTTGCGCGCAACTATTTCAAATTGCTGGCCGTGAAGGACGAATACGAGGTGGCGCGCCTGCACCGCGATCCGGCCTTTCGCGCGCAGATCGCGGCGCGTTTCGCCGGGCGCTACCGGGTCCACTTTCACCTTGCGCCGCCGCTGCTGTCGCGCAAGGATCCGCAGACCGGCCTGCCGCGCAAGCGCCGTTTCGGCCCCTGGCTGGGCGGCGTGTTCGCCGTGCTCGCTCCGCTGCGTTTCCTGCGGGGGACGCCGCTCGATCCGTTCGGCCATACGGCCGAGCGCCGGGCCGAGCGCGAACTGGTTCGCACCTACGAGGCCACGGTGGAGGAACTGCTTGCCGGACTGTGCCCGGAACGGCTGCCGCTGGCACTGCGGCTGGCCGCATTTCCGGACGAGATCCGCGGGTTCGGCCACGTCAAGCTGCAGAGCATGGGCCGCGTGCTGCCGCAAGTCGCGGCGTGGCGCGCCCAATGGCGGCTGCCCGAGGGCGCAGCGTCGGCGGCGCGGGCCTGAGCCACCGCGCCGGCAACGGCGCCCGGTGAGGCGGATCAGTGCGCGGCCGGCGCCGCAGTGCCGGTCGCATCCCCGGCAGCCTCCCCGGCGAGGGCCGCCTCGAGCTGCTTGCGCAGGTCGCCGATGACGCTCTGGACGGCGGTGACCGTGGCCGACTCATGGCCCAGGACCTTGAGGAACTCCACGGGGTCGGCGCGCTGCAGCTGCAGGTCGGCAAACGCGTCGAGCACGCGCGTGCCGTTGAGCAGGGACTCGGCCCCGTGCAGGCCCAGCACGGAACTGTCGCGCTGCGCGGCGTAGGCGGCCGAATACCGGCGCAGCGCGTCCGCATCGATGTAGCTTGCCGACTGGTTGGCCACGACCACGTCCCAGGCCTCGTGACGCAGCGTGGGCCACGTATAGCCCATCACCACCTTCCCCTTGATCTGGTCGAGCAGGCGGCGGTTTATCTCCGCCCTGGGCATTCCCTCCTCGATCTCCTTGCGCAGCACCGCGGCCTCGGCGTCGATCGGCCCGAGCCGGGTCGCATTCTGCGCCTGGGCATCGCGGACCTCCTCGAGGTTCGCGCGAATCTCGGCGACGATGCGCTGGCGCGACTGCTCGGCATCGCGCGCGTGATGCTCGCTGGTGACGAGGTGCTCGAGCCCCAGGGCGGTCAGGATGCCGATGACGATCATCAGGTATTCGCGGACGAAGTCCTTGAGCGAATGCACCGATATCCGGCGGATGTCAAACATGCCGGCCCCCGCAGGCTGCCAAAGCTGGGAGAGCGCTCATTGGAAATGCGCGCTCTGCAGGACCGAATCGATCACGGACTGGTTGCGATCGACCATGCGGATGCGCACCGGCAACTGGTGATTGCTCGCCGACAGCCACAGGTCCATCGTCTCCTCGGTGTCGCGGGCCGGGCGGCGGGCCGCGAGGTGGACGGCCGTCACCGTGCCGGCGCCCGTCTCGACCGGCTCTTCGCCGGCGGAGACGAACTTCCAATCGTCGATGGCATGCGTGCCGATGAGCTGGACGGGAAAGATCGCACCGGCGGCAAAGCGTTCCGGGTGCTGCGCGTACAAGGCCGCCATTTCGAACTGCAGGCTCAGGCGGTCCTGGGCCCCCGCGGCAGGGGCGGGCACGGCTGCAGCCGTGCCGTAGCGGACCTTGGCGCCCGCCCAATCGATATCCACCGACTCCGGCTCATGGAAGGGGCGCTTCTCCGTATAGCGCGCGGGTGCCAGGCCGCCGCCGGGCCGCAGGCCGCCCTGGGACTGCTGGTCGAAACCGATGGTGTCGGTGTGCAAGGAGGCCTCGTAATGATCGTCCTCGAAGTGCCAGTGCGTGGTCGTGCGCGCGTGCATCGTGAGCGGCATGCCACCCAGGCGCACGATGCCCGTCGTGGCGTAGACGAGATCGGCCGCCGGCATGAAGGCCGGGGTCGCGGCCTGCATCGGGCCCGCGGCAAGCAAGCACAAGCCGGCAAGGATGGACCCGGCGCGGGCGGCGGCGGTGCGGACAAGCGCATGCCACGGGGGACAGCGGGGAAGGTTCGAGGTCATGGGATCCTGGATCGTTGACGGCGCCGCAACGGGGCGGATGATGCCCGCAGGCCCGACGATTGAAGCGTACGATAGGACAAATGCGGGCCGTCCGGGCGAGCGTCCGGCCGGAGGCTTCGGCGGCGTCGCGCAACGCGAATCCCCCGCACATCTCGAAAGCAAGGATCCAGCTTCCCGGGAGCCAACCATGGCCGACAGCAAGACCGCCTCCGCATTGCCGCTTCCGGACGCAATGACCGGGAACTTCCAGGAAGCCGCGCGCTGGTTCAATCAACTGTGGTCCGGGATGGGCCAGGCCAGCACGGCCGGCGCCGGCGGCCCCATACCTTCGATGCTGCTACCGACGCTCGACGTCAAGGAAATCGACAAGCGCATCGCCGACCTGCGCAGCGTCGAGCACTGGCTGCAACTCAACCAGGGTTTGCTGCACAGCACGATCCAGGGCCTGGAAATGCAGCGCAACACCTTGTCGGCGTGGCAGAGTTTCGGGGCCGCGGCCAGCGGCGCGGGAACACCGTCCCGGGAGGCCGGCGGCCCGGGCGCGCCGGCAGACAAGGTCAGCGGCAGCACCGCATCCGATATGCCCGCCTTCCAGCCCGCCCTCTGGTGGGCCGCCTTGCAGGAGCAGTTCGCGCAAATGGCAGCCAGCGCCGCCGCGGGCGCCCAGCCGACGCAAAGCTCCGAACCCACGACCCCCGACACCGCAGGCGCAACGGCGCAGGGCGCCAGGCCCCATGCCGCCGCGCCAAAAACCGCAGCACCAAAACCCAGCGCCGGCCCCGCCAAGTCTTAAGCGCCCCTGGCGGCTCTTCGCTTGCGCCAGCGCGCGAGCGCCGGACCGATATCCGTGAGCAGCCGCAGGCGCTCGACCCCGCCGTGCAGGCGCCGCTCCGGAACGGCGCAACTGCCACCGACCCAGACCTCGACGGCCTCCGGCAGCAGGGCGCGCAGCTCGGCGATGCCCTCGCCGGCCTGGTTCGCGTTCACTGCTTCGCTGAAGGACAAGGCCACGATGTCGGCCTTCTTCAGCAAGGCGGCACGGACGATATCGGGCACCGGCGTCTGCACGCCCAAGGAGATGCAGCCGCAGCCTTCGAGCGAGAAGAACGCCTCGGCCATGAGCAGGCCCAGGCCGTGGGTCTCGCGCGGGAAGGTCGTGAGCATCACGCGGGCCGGATCGATGCCCGGCCGCGGGATACCGCTGATGGCGTTGCGCAGGATCCCCTGGATGCATTCCGAATACAAATGCTCCTCGAAGATTTCGAGGCGCCCGCGAGACCAGGCGTCGCCCACACGGGCATTGAGCGGCGCCACGACTTCGGCGATGAAGCGGCCCAAGCCCAGGCGCAGCAGCGATTGACCCAGCTGGCGGCGCAATTCCTCGACCCGGTGGGTCTGGATGAGCCCCAGGAGCAATTCCACGGCCGCGCCCTCGCGGGGCGGATCATTGCGTGCATCCGGACGCGGCGCGGCGGCGTCGGCCATTTGCAGCATGCGCTCGGCCGTGTAGCCCAGGATCTTGCCGGGGCGGTAGCCATGGTCGAGCAGTCGCTTGGCCACCCGCAGCTTTTCGACATCATCGGCCGTGTAGACGCGCTGCCCCGTGGCGTCGCGCCGGGGTGCGGGAAAGCCGTAGCGGCGCTCCCAGACACGCAAGGTGTCCTTGGACAGACCGGTGTCACGTTCAACGGCGGCAATGTTCACGGCTGCGCTCTCACCGGCTGGAACTTCCGGACGATGTTACCGGCAGATGGCGTTTCTGCGGCGATGGCGCGAAAAATTGGCGAGTGCGTATCCGCCAAAACCCCCTACCGCCGACAGGGGAACTTCCCACTAGAATAGTGGGGTATCCCTTGCGCCGCGCGGCGGGAATCTCCCCGTACGGGCCGCCCATCGTGGGCGCCCGGCGCAGTGCCGTGAGCAGGAATCCACCCATGAACGCCCCCGAAAAGAAACTGCTGCCCGACGTCCAGTCGACGCTGGATCCCCGCAACATCGCGATATCGCGGGTGGGAGTGAAGTCCTTGCGGTATCCGGTGGTCATCGCTTCGACCACCGGACCTGTGGCCACGGTCGCGAGCATCGACATGTTCGTCGCCCTGCCCGGCGACCGCAAGGGCACCCACATGTCGCGGTTCATCGAGGTGCTGCAAAACAGCACCGAGCCCCTGTCGCCGGCGACACTGCCGCGCCTGCTGGCGCACATGCTGGTCACGCTGGAGGCCGAGGAGGGATCGGTCGAGATCCGTTTTCCGTATTTCATCAACAAATCGGCGCCGGTGTCCGGCGTGCAAGGCCTGATGGACTACGAAGTGACGCTCGCCGGCACGCTTCAGGACGGCGTTGCCCGCGTCCGCCAGAAGGTGGTCGTCCCGGTCACCAGCCTGTGCCCCTGCAGCAAGAAGGTCGCCGACTACGGCGCCCACAACCAGCGCGCCCACGTGACGATCGACCTCGAACTGGGCGATGCCATGAGCATAGAAGCCCAGGTGCGCATCGCCGAGGACGCCGCTTCCTGCGAACTGTGGTCGGTACTCAAGCGCGCCGACGAGAAATACGTCACCGAGCGGGCCTACGACAACCCGAAATTCGTCGAGGACACGGTGCGCGACGTCGCCATGGTGCTGCAGCGCGATCCGCGTGTGCTGGCCTACCGGGTCGAATCGGAGAATTTCGAGTCCATCCACAACCATTCGGCCTTCGCCCTCATCGAACGCGACAAGCGCGTGGCACGCTGAGGTGGGGGCGAACCGCGCCTTTCCCGCCCACCGCCCGCTGCTTGCCACGACGCGGGGCGTGGCCGACCGCGCTGCGTCGCTCCGGGGCGACGATCCGCTGGACGGCCGCGACACGGTGGAGTCGGTGCACCATGGCTCGGTGGCGATCGTGGACCTGCGCGGCACGCTCGTTGCCGGCCTGGGCGACCCCGACGGCCTGAACTTCTCGCGCTCCACGCTCAAGCCCCTGCAGGCGCTGCCCTTCGTCGAGGACGGCGGCCTGGCCCGCTTCGGCTTCGGCTCCCACGAGCTGGCGCTCATGTGCGCCAGCCATAACGGGGAGACGGTGCACACGGCGCTCGCGCAATCGATACTGGACCGTGCCGGGGCCCGGGTGGCGGATCTGCAGTGCGGGGCGCACCCGCCGCGGTACTTCGAGGCGACGGGGTCGGCCACGCCGCCCGGATTCTCGGTCAGCGCCTTGCATCACAACTGTTCGGGCAAGCACAGCGGCTTCCTGGCCTATTGCTGCCTGCACGGCCATGCGCGTTCCACCTACCTGGATCCGGACGCGCCGCTGCAGGTTCGCGTACGCAACACGGTGCAGAGATTCGCGGGCGGCGATGCGCTCGTGGCCGGCACCGACGGCTGCAGCGCGCCCAATTTCGCCCTGCCCCTGCGGCGGCTGGCGCACATCTACGGGCGCATCGCCGCGGACCCGGATCCGTCGCTGCGCGCCATTTTCCACGCCATGACCCGCCATCCCGATCTGGTCTCGGGCACCGCACGTACCGATCTGGCCCTGATGCAGGCGGGCGCCGGCGACTGGGTGTGCAAGGTAGGCGCCGACGGCCTCCAGGCGCTGGGCATCCGTTCGCGGGGGCTGGGCATTGCCGTGCGCATTGCCGGGGCCGATATGCGGGCCCTGCACGTTGCAACCGTCGAGGTGCTGCACCAGATCGGACTGCTCGACGAGCCGCTGCGCAGCCCGCTGGCGCGGCATTTCCGCCCCGCGGCCTACAACGCGCGCGGTATTGAGACGGGCCGCTACCGGCCGCTTTTCGAACTGCCCCGCCTGGTGCCCTGAGGGCCGGTCGGCGCCGCAGGCGCTCCGGTAGACTTGCCCCCTCCATCAGTACTGGATACTCCTTCCCATGCTCGCCGAACAGCGGCAGGCGATCGCGGACCTGGTCCGCGAGGCGCTTGGACCCCTGCTTGAACCCTCGCAGACGCCGGTGCCGGAGATCGAACTGCAGCGCCCCAAGGTGGCGGCGCACGGCGATCTGTCATGCACCGTGGCATTGAGTCTCGCCAAGCCCTTGGGACGCCCGGCCCGCGACATCGCAATGGCCCTTGCCGAGGCGCTGCGCGCGCTGCCGGCGGCGGCCCGGTGGATCGAAGCCGTCGAGGTTGCGGGCCCGGGCTTCCTCAACCTGCGGCTGAGCAATGCCTTCAAGCAGCAGGTGCTGGGCGAGGTCCTGGGCGCCGGGCCGCAATTCGGCACGGGCCAGGAGGGCCGGCACCGCCGTGTCGTGGTCGAATTCGTGTCGGCCAATCCCACCGGCCCGCTGCATGTGGGGCATGCCCGCCAGGCGGCGCTGGGCGATGCCCTGGCCAACATCCTGGCAGCGCGCGGCTGGGATGTGGTGCGCGAGTTCTACTACAACGACGCCGGCGCGCAGATCGACCAGCTCACCACATCGGTCCAGGCGCGGGCGCGCCAGTTGCAGGGCCGGGAGATCGACCTGGAAAAGGTGGGCTACCAGGGCGAGTACATCATCGACATCGCGCGCGAATTCCTGGCCGGCGCCACGGTGCGCGCGCGCGACGGGGCCGAAGTGGCCGCGACCGGCGACCCCGAGGACGCCGACGCGGTGCGGCGCTTTGCCGTTGCCGCCCTGCGTCACCAGCAGGACCTGGACCTGGAGGCCATCGGCGTCCGCTTCGACAACTTCTTCCTCGAGTCCTCGCTCTACCGCGACGGCCGCGTCGATGCCGCCGTGCGCACCCTGCAGCAATCGGGGCTTACCTTCGAGTCGGACGGCGCCTTGTGGCTGCGCACGACGGCCGCACCCGGTGGCGCGCCGGGCGAGATTCCGGACGACAAGGACCGCGTCGTGCGCAAGTCCGACGGCAGCTACACCTACTTCGTGCCGGACATCGCCTACCACCTGGCCAAGTTCGAGCGCGGCTTCGAGCGGGCCATCAATGTGCAGGGATCCGACCACCACGGCACGGTGGCGCGGGTGCGCGCCGGCCTGCGGGTGCTGGGTCAGTCGCTGGGCCTGGCCATACCGCCGGGCTATCCGGAATATCTGCTGCACAAGATGGTCCGGGTGATGCGCGGCGGCGAGGAAGTCAAGATGTCCAAGCGCGCCGGGACCTCGGTTGCGCTGCGCGACCTCATCGATTGGGCGGGCCGGGACGCCACGCGCTTCTTCCTCGTATCGCGCAAGTTCGACTCGGAGTTCACCTTCGACATCGACCTGGCGCAATCGCGGTCCGAGGACAATCCGGTCTACTACGTGCAGTACGCGCACGCCCGGATCTGCTCGGTGCTGGCGCAGGCCGCGGCCGGCGAAGGCGTTGCGATCGACGAGGCCGCGGCGCGCGCCACGGACCCGTCGCCCCTCGTCGCGCCGCGCGAGCTCGCCCTGCTGGCGCGGCTGGCCGAGTATCCGGACGCGCTGCGCCAGGCGGCCCAGGAACTGGCGCCCCACCAGCTCGCGTTCTACCTCAAGGAGCTGGCGGCCGACCTGCACGCTTTCTACAACGCCGAGCGCATCCTGGTGGACGATGCGGGCCTGCGTGCAGCGCGCCTCGCCCTGCTGCTGGCGACGCGCCAGGTGCTGCGCAACGGCCTGGCCCTGGTGGGCGTTTCCGCGCCCGAACGCATGTGAGGCAGAATGCCGCCTGCCGGGCATGGGCCCCGGCGCGGGCACAGCCCCGGCGCGCACCTTCCCCTCCGACGAGCAGGCGATGATCTTGCAGCGACCTTCCATCAGCGTATTCGGCTTCCTCGGCGGCCTGGTAACCGGCCTGGCGATCGCCGTCGTGGTGGCGCTGTACCTGACCAACTCGCCGGTGCCGTTCGTCAACAAGGTCCAGCGGGCCACGGAAATCGTGAACCCCGAACCCACCGATCCCAATCGCCCCTTGTTCTCGCCGCAGATTCCCGCCGGTCCCGCACAGGATCCGGCCGCCGCCCGGGTACCCGCCGAAGGCGGCGATGGACCGGCCGCACCCGCCGCGGGCGCCACCACCCCCGCGCCACCGTCGCCTGGCGCGGCGCCCCCGGCCCCGGCGCCTGCGGCCGCCGACGGTGCCGCAACGGCCAAACCGGCCACAGCCGCAGACCCGGGCGGCGATGCGGGCGCCCGCCTGATGCTGCAGGTGGGCGCGTTCAAGAACGCCGACGACGCCGATGTCCTGCGGGCCCGCATCGCCCTGCTCGGGCTCGACGCCAAGGTGACGGCCAACGTCGTCGACGGCGCGACCCTGTACCGCGTGCGGCTCGGGCCCTACGGGCAACTCGATGACCTGAACGGAATCCGCCGCACCTTGTCCGAGAATGGTATGGAACCGCAACTCGTCCACGTCAAGTGAGTATCGATTTCCCTGTAGCGCTGAACCCATGAGGATGCCCATGCCGAGTTTTGCCCGTCGCCGCGAAGTCATCATCGCCCTGAGTGCCGCGCCCCTGCTGGCTGGGGAAATCGCCCGGGCCCAGGCCCCCTCGGTACCCGAGGCCGGGGTCGATTTCAATGTGCTGCCCAATCCCCAGCCGACCGATTCCCCCTCGAAGGTCGAGGTGCTCGATTTTTTCTGGTACGGCTGCCCGCACTGCTACGCCTTCCTGCCCGACCTGGAATCCTGGCGCAAGAAGCTGCCCGCCGACGTCGAATACCGCCATGTGGCCGTGGATTTCGGCGACCCCAATCGCGAAGCGCACACCAAGATCTTCTATACGCTGCAGGTCATGGGCAAGGTGGAGGAGATGCACGTCAAGGTGTTCGATGCCTTCCACCTCAGGCACCTGCGCCTGAACGACCGCGACACCATCGCCGACTTCATGGCGAGCAACGGCATCAATCGCGAGAAATGGCTTGCCGCCTTCGACTCGTTTTCCGTGGCCGGCCTGGTGCGCCGGGCGCGCACGATCTGCCAGAACTACACCATCGACGGCACGCCCACGATCGCGGTCGACGGGCGCTACCTCACCTCGCCCTCGATCGAGCATACGCACAGTTTCCCGGGCACCCTCGGCACCATGAGCTACCTCGTGGATCGTGCGCGCCAGGAACACGCCCATCGCAAGTCCTGATCGCTAGCCACTTGAATGTCTTTCTGACCGGGGCCTCCAGCGGCATCGGCAGGGCGCTGGCGCGCGAGTTCGCCCGGCGCGGCGCCTGCCTCGGACTCGTTGCGCGGCGCGCGGAACTGCTGGCCTCGCTGGCCGCCGAACTGCCGGTGGCCAGCCATGTGTACGCCCTCGATGTCACCGACCGCGCCACGCTGCTTGCGGCTGCCCGCGATTTCGAGGCGCGTTGCGGCGGCGCCGACATCGTCATCGCCAACGCGGGCATCTCCACCGGCGTGCAGACCGAGCACGGCGAGGACCTGGCGGTCTTCGACCAGGTGCTGGCAACCAACCTCAACGCCGCGGCAACGACCTTTCATGCCTTCATCGGCCCCATGCGCCGGCGCGGCGCCGGGACCCTGGTGGCGATCGCCAGCGTGGCGGGCATCCGCGGCCTGCCCGGGTCCGAGGCCTATTGCCCGTCCAAGGCCGCGCTGATCAACTACGCCGAAAGCCTGCGCGTGGGGCTGCGCGGCAGCGGCGTGCGGGTCGTCACCATCGCGCCGGGATTCATCCGCACACCCATGACCGCCGACAATCCCTACCCCATGCCCTTCCTGATGGACGTGGACGCCTTTGCGGCGCGCGCGGCCGAAGCCATCGTGCGCGGCGAGCGGTTCCGGGTGATTCCGTGGCAGATGGCGTGGGTGGCGCGCCTGCTGCGTGTCCTGCCGGCTTGGGCCTTCGATCGCCTGCTGGCCGGCAGGGCGCGCAAGCCGCGGGCGGGGCGCGACGCGCCCTGATCAGGACGGCGTTGCGCCGCCAGTGCGTTTTTGCACGACCACGCCGGACTGCTTGAGCTCGGCAATCTCGCCTTGCGTGAAGCCGTTGTCGCGCAATACGGCATCGCCATCCTGCGCGAAGACCGGCGGCGCGCAGCGCATGCGCGCTGGCGTGCGCGAAAACTTGATGGGCGTGCCCACCGAGGCGATATCGCCGGTCTGCACGACCATCTGGCGGGCGCGCGCGTGCTCGGACGCAAGCGCCAGGTCGATCGGCATCACCACGCCGGCCGGCACGCCGGCACGCAGCAGGCGCTCGGCCAGGGCATGGCCATCGGCCTTGGCGAAGGCGGCGTCGAGCGCGGCACGCAGGGCTTCGCGGTTGACGAGACGGTCCGCATTGGTGGCGAAACGGGCATCGCTGGCCAGTTCGGGGTGGCCGATGATCCGGGTGAACTGGTGGAACTGGCGTTCATTGCCGATGGCAATGAAGATGTCGCCATTGCGCGTGCTCCATTTGTCGTAGGGCGCGACATTTGGGTGGGCATTGCCCAGCGGAGCGGGCCGCTTGCCGCTCTGCAGGTAATTGGCGGCCTGCGGATGCAGCAGCGCCGTTGCGCAGTCGTACAGGGTCATGTCGAGAAACTGGCCGCGGCCGCTGCGCGTGCGCTCCTGCAGGGCCATGAGTATGGCAATGGTGGAGTACATGCCCGTGGCCAGGTCGACCATGGGCGTGGCAAGCCGCACGCCGGTGGTGCCGACCTCGCCGTTGACGCTCATGAGCCCGCTCATCGCCTGCACCACGGCATCGTAGCCGGGCAGCCCTCCGAGAGGCCCGTCGGCGCCGAAGCCCGAGACGCGGCAGTGGATCAGCCGCGGAAAGCGCTTTTCCAGCACCTCGGCATAGCCCAGGCCCCACTTCTCCATGGTGCCGGTCTTGAAGTTCTCGACCAGCACATCGGCGTCGGCCAGCAGGCGCAGGACGACTTCGCGACCAGCCGGCACGCTCACGTCCAGGGCCAGGGCGCGCTTGTTGCGGTTCACGCCCAGGTAGTAGCTCGCGTCGCGGCTGCCGTCGGCGCGCTCGGCGAAAGGCGGGCCCCACTGGCGCGTGTCATCGCCCTGGGGCGGCTCCACCTTGATGACATCGGCGCCATGGTCGGCCAGGATCATGGTGGCATAGGGTCCGCCCAGGACGCGCGACAGATCGACCACCTTCACGCCGGCCAGGGCGCCGCCGCCCGATGCGGGACTGGTTGTGCTCACGATTGCTCCTTTTGATCCATTCGGGAATCGCTACGGCGATTTTCGCGCGTTCTCGCCCTGCGCCTGCGGGAGCGGCTCGGAACGGGGGGAAGCGGCCGCGCGCAGGCGCGCGAATCCGGCCTGCAGGTCGGCGATGAGGTCGTCGGGGTCTTCCATCCCGGCGGAGATGCGTATCAGGCCCTCGGGGAGCGATGCCGCGCCGAGGCTGCGCGCCGCGCGCGAGGGGATGAGCAGGCTCTCGAAGCTGCCCCACGAGTAGCCGCGCCCGAAAAGGCGCATGCCGTCGACGAGCGCATGCACGGCCGCCACGGGGATGTCCGCGCTCAGGGCGACGCCGAACAGGCCCGTTGCCCCGGAAAAATCGCGCTGCCACAGTGCGTGGCCGCGGTCGTCGGGCAGCGGCGGATACAGCACGCGCGCGACCTCGGGCTGCTTGCGCAGCCAGGCGACGAGGCGTTCGGCGGTCGCGCGATGGCGCTCGAGTCGCGCCTCGAGGGTGCGCAGCCCGCGCAGCGCTGTCCAGCAGTCGTCCGGGCTCGTCGTCAGCCCCAGGGAGCGCACGATGGCGCGCAGCGGTCCTACCATGGCGGCATTGCTGGTGATGGTGCCCAGCAGCAGGTCGGCATGTCCGCCGATGTATTTGGTGACCGCGTGCACGGAAACATCGACGCCCAGTTCGAGCGGACGGCAATACAAGGGCGTCGCCCAGGTGTTGTCGACGACCGACACCGCGCCGTGGGTCCGGGCGAGCGCCGCCAGCAGGCGCAGGTCCTGGACCTCGAAGGTATGCGAACCGGGAGATTCGAGGTAGAGCAGCCTTGTCTGCGGGCGGAATTGGGCGGCGAGTTCGGCGCCGGCGCACGGATCGTAATAGGTGGTGGCAACGCCGAAGCGCGCCAGGGTGTCGTCGCAAAAGGCGCGCGTCGGGCCGTAGACGCTGTCGGGCACGAGGATATGGTCGCCCTGGCGCACGAAGGCCATGATGGCCGTGGTGCAGGCGCTCAGCCCCGAGGGCAGCGCCCAGCTGCGGGCGCCGCCTTCGAGAGCGGTCATCGCGTCGAGAAAGGCGCGGTGGGTCGGCGTGCCGTGGATGCCGTAGGTGACCGGTCCGGTATCGTCGCCGGCGGCCGCGCGCAGAACGCGTTGGCGCATGTCGGCGACATCGGCATGCAGGACCGTGGAGCCGCGCTGCACGGGAGGGTTGACGAAATCGGTGCCGCCGGGCTCGCCCGCTGCGGCGCGGCCCAGGGCAACCAGGCGCGTAGCCGGCTTCACGACACCGGGCGCGCGCGGGCCGCCGCCCTGGGACGGCAGGGCGCGCGGGCGGTACGCGAGGCGGAAAAATAGCTTGTCACGGCTGGCGATTGTAGTACGGCCGGCGATGCCGGCCGCCACTGCGGCGCCACGGCGCATCCGATGGCATGATGACGGGCCGGGGCATGGGCGCAGGAGACCAGAGATGCGGATACAAGGGCTGGAATTCGACCTGGGCGAGGACATCGACGCATTGCGCGATGCGGTGCAGTCCTTTGCCGCCAAGGAAATCGCGCCGCGCGCGCAGGAGATCGACCGCAGCGACCGCTTTCCGGCCGATCTTTGGCGCAAGTTCGGGCAACTCGGCGTCCTGGGCATCACCGTGCCCGAGGAATTCGGCGGCGCCAACATGGGCTACGTGGCGCACATGATCGCCATGGAAGAGATCTCGCGCGCCAGCGCGGCGGTCGGCCTCTCGTACGGGGCGCATTCGAACCTCTGCGTGAACCAGATCTGCCGCAACGGCACGCCCGCGCAGAAACAGCGCTTCCTGCCCAAGCTCGTATCCGGCGAGTACGTCGGTGCCCTGGCCATGAGCGAAAGCGGCTCGGGATCGGACGTGGTGTCGATGCGCCTGCACGCGCAGGACAAGGGCGATCATTTCGTGCTCAACGGCAGCAAGATGTGGATCACCAACGGGCCCGATGCCGATGTCCTGGTCGTCTACGCCAAGACGGCCCCGGAACTGGGCCACGCGGGCATCAGCGCCTTCCTCGTGGAAAAATCCTTCAAGGGGTTTTCCGTGGCGCAGAAGCTCGACAAGCTGGGCATGCGCGGTTCGCACACCGGCGAACTGGTCTTCGACGGTTGCGAAGTGCCGGCGCACAACCTGCTGGGCGAGCGCAACGGCGGCGTGCGCGTCCTCATGAGCGGCCTCGATTTCGAGCGCGCGGTCCTGGCAGCCGGTCCGCTGGGCATCATGCAGGCCTGCATGGACGTCGTGACGCCGTACATCCACGATCGCCAGCAGTTCGGCCAGCCGATCGGCGAGTTCCAGCTCATACAGGCCAAGGTGGCCGACATGTACACCAGCCTGTCGTCGTGCCGTGCCTATGCCTATGCCGTGGGCAAGAGCCTCGACCGGCTGTCGGGCCCGGCGGCCGCGGCGCGCGCCCGGGCCGCCCGCAAGGACTGCGCGGGCGCCATACTCCTGGCCGCCGAACGCGCCACCTGGATGGCCGGCGAAACCATCCAGATCCTGGGCGGCAACGGCTATGTCAACGACTACCCTGCGGGCCGCCTCTGGCGCGATGCCAAGCTCTACGAGATCGGCGCCGGCACGTCGGAGATCCGCCGCATGCTCATCGGCCGCGAACTCTTCAACGAGACGCGCTGAACGCGGCCCGGCGACGTGGTCATGGACAGGCCGCCGGCCCCAGGCTCACGCGGCGCGACCGCCGCGCCCGATGACGCCGCCACCGGCGCGGGCGCGCGGGCCCCGGCCCGCCCCGATCCGCCCAGCGCGATGCGCTTCGATCACTCGATGCCGCAACCGCGCGCCATTGCCGGCGCGATCCTCGACGGCTTCGAGCTGCACTACCGGCGGTTCCGCTTCGTTGCCCAGGAGGCGAAGGGCCGTTTCGAACGCGGCGACTGGCTGGGCCTGCGCGCCGCGGCGCGCGACCGCATCGACTACTACGACCAGCGGGTGCAGGAGGCAGTTGCCCAGATCGAACGGGGCTTCGACCTGGCGAGCCTGGACGACCACGAGCGCGACGAGCTCTGGCAGGCGGTCAAGCAGCAGTTCATCGCCCTGCTCGCCGACCACCGGCAGCCCGAGTGCGCGGAAACCTTTTTCAATTCGGTCTGCACCAAGCTGCTGCACCGCGCGTATTTCCAGAACGCCTTCCTGTTCGTCCGGCCCGGCGTCGCGACCGACTACATGGATTCGGAGCCGCCGTCGATCCGCAGCTACTACCCGGCCAGCACAGGGTTGCGCACGACGCTGCGCCGCATCGTCATCGACCTGGGGCTGGCCGCGCCGTTCGTCGACGCCCAGCGCGATCTGCGCCGCGTCGCCCGCGCGATCTGCGCAGCGCACCGCGGCGGCGCGCCCAGCGCCCTGGTGCGGCCGTTCCACGCGGAGCCCGATTGCCAGATCCAGCTGCTCTCGAACCTTTTCTTCCGCAACAAGGGCGCCTATCTCATCGGCCGTTTCATCAACGGCACCCGCCTGACGCCGGTTGCGGTGCCCCTGCTGCGCAACGAACGCGGCCAGATCTATGTCGATACCGTGCTCTTCGGCGCCGACCTCATCGCCACGCTGTTTTCCTTCACGCGCGCCTATTTCCTGGTGGACATGGAAGCGCCGTCGGCCTATGCCGATTTCATCAAATCGATACTCCCGCACAAGCCGGTGTCCGAGATCTACACCATGGTGGGGCTGCAAAAGCAGGGCAAGACCCTCTTCTACCGGGATTTCCTCCATCACCTGCGCCATTCCACCGACCGCTTCGTGGCAGCACCCGGCATCAAGGGACTGGTAATGACCGTCTTCACCCTGCCGTCCTACCCCTACGTCTTCAAGATCATCAAGGACGTGATCGCCCGCCCGAAGGAGACCGACCGCCAGCAGGTCATGCAGAAATACCGCCTCGTCAAGCTGCACGATCGCGTCGGCCGCATGGCCGATACCTGGGAGTATTCCGAGGTGATGCTGCCGCGCCGGCGCTTCGCCCCCGAGCTCGTGCGCGAACTGCTGCAGTACTGCCCCAGCGTCGTCGAGGTCGATGCCGACACGGTGCTGCTGCGCCATGTCTACATCGAGCGGCGCATGACGCCGCTCAACCTGTACCTGGCGCACGCCAGCGACGCCCAACTCGAGCACGCGATCGGCGAATATGGCAATGCGATCAAGGAACTGGCGGGCGCCAACATCTTCCCCGGAGACATGCTGTTCAAGAACTTCGGGGTAACGCGGCTGAACCGCGTCGTCTTCTACGACTACGACGAAATCGAATACATGGTCGATTGCCGCTTCCGGCGCATTCCGCCGGCGCCCAACGAAGAGGCCGAGTTGTCGGGCGAACCGTGGTACCACGTCGAGCCGCGCGATGTCTTTCCCGAACAGTTCGCGCCCTTCCTGCTGGGCGATCCGCGCATCCGCGCTGCCTTCCTGCGCCAGCACGCGGACCTGCTCACTCCCGAGTTCTGGCAGGCCCGGCAGGAGCGGATCCGCGCCGGCATCATGGAAGACGTGTTTCCGTATCCCCTGGCGGCGCGCTTCCCGGGCGCGGCCGGCTCCGGCGATGCGCACGCTTCCCCCGGCCGCGTGGAAGCCGGATAATCCCGTGGCGGACGCCGCAGGGGCGCCGCGACGGAACAGGAGCAGGCAGCAATGGCGGCAAATGGGCAGGACGCCGTGGTTATCGTGTCGGCAGCGCGCACGCCCATCGGCAGCATGATGGGCGTCCTGGGCACCTTGGCTGCGCCGCAGTTGGGCGCCGTTGCGGTGCGTGCCGCGGTCGAACGCTCGGGCCTGCCGGCGCCGTCCATCGACGAGGTCCTGATGGGCAATTGCCTGATGGCCGGCCAGGGGCAGGCGCCGGCGCGCCAGGCGGCCCTCGGTGCGGGCCTGCCGCCCAGCGCGGGCGCCGTCACGCTCTCCAAGATGTGCGGCAGCGGGATGCGCGCCCTGATGTTCGCCCACGACATGCTGCTCGCCGGTTCGGCAAATGCGGTGGTGGCCGGCGGCATGGAAAGCATGAGCAACGCGCCCTACCTCGTTCCCAAGGCGCGCCAGGGCTACCGCTACGGCCATGCGACCTTGTTCGACCACATGGCGCTCGATGGACTCGAGGATGCCTACGACCGGGGCAAGGCCATGGGCGTTTTCGCCGAGGACTGCGTGGCCCGGTACGGCTTTTCCCGCGCCGACCAGGACCGTTTTGCCATCGCCTCGGCGCAACGCGCGCTGCAGGCCGCGGCCGAAGGCCGCTTTGCCTGGGAAATCGCGCCCGTTGCGGTCGCCGGCAAGAGCGGCGATTCGCTGGTGAGCGTCGACGAAGGCCCGGGCAGGGCTCGCCCGGACAAGGTTGCCCAGCTCAAACCCGCGTTCCGCAAAGACGGGACCATAACCGCCGCGAATTCCTCGTCCATTTCCGATGGCGCCGCTGCACTGGTGCTGACCCGCGAATCCACAGCGGCGGCAGCCGGCCTGCGTCCGCTGGCGCGCATCCGCGCCCACGCCGTCCATGCCCAGGAACCCAACTGGTTCACCACCGCGCCGGCCGGGGCCATCGCCAAGGTCCTCCAGAAATGCGGGTGGCAGGCCGAAGCGGTCGACCTGTGGGAAATCAACGAGGCCTTCGCAGCGGTTACCATGGCAGCCATGCAGGAATTTCGACTGCCGCACGAACGCGTGAACGTCCATGGCGGCGCCTGCGCGCTGGGCCACCCGATCGGCGCCAGCGGCGCCCGGATCGTGGTCACCCTGCTGGGCGCCCTGCGCCACAATCGGCTGCAGCGCGGCGTGGCGGCCCTGTGCATCGGTGGCGGCGAGGCCACGGCGCTCGCCCTGGAAATCTGCTGAAAAGGTTGCATATTTGATGTCCGTGTCATTTCCTTTCATTAGGCTGCGGTCCGGTCGGGGCGGCGCATGAGCGGCCTGCGCTGCCTGATCGTCGGGGCTTCACGGGGTATCGGCTACGAATTGGCACGGCAATATGCGGCCGACGGCCACACCGTCATCGGCACTTTTCGCGCATCCGCCGACGGCGAGCGGCTGGTGGCCCTGGGTGCCCGGGGCATCCGCGCCGACGTTCTGGCCGAAGGCTGGGCGCCGGCACTGGCCGGAGCCCTGGCCGGCCAGGCCCTCGACCTGGTCATCATCAATGCCGGAATTGCCGGGCCGCGCAGCACCACCACGGTGGCGCCGGACCTCGCCAGCTTCGATGCGGTCATGCGGACCAATGTGCTGCCGTCCATGCAACTGATTCCGGAACTTGCCGACACGCTGGCCGCCAGCGGCGGCAAGCTGGTGGTGGTGTCGAGCCGCATGGGCTCGATCGGCAATGCCAGCGATGCGTCGTCCTGGTTGTATCGCGCCAGCAAGGCGGCGCTCAACAGCGTGCTCAAGTCGGCGAGCATCGAACTGGGCGTGCGCGGGGTCGTCTGCATGGCCCTGCACCCGGGCTGGGTGCAGACCGACATGGGAGGCGCGGCCGCCACCCTGGGCGTGGCCCAGAGCGTGAGCGCCATGCGGCATGTCATCGCCGCGGCCAACCGGTCGCACAACGGACGCTTCCTGAACTACAACGGAGAGCAGCTCGAATGGTGAACGACACTGCGCTTGCCGTCCACGGCGCGCCCGGCCCCGAATTCGCGTCCATGGAAATCCGATGATCTCTCCTGCAATGATTGCCAGCCTCGTGTTCGGCGCCTGCGGCCTGCTGGCTGCCGCCGCCGTCGAGTATCTCCTGCGCAGCTTCGCCGACGAGGCCGGCCTGAACCGCTGGATCTTCGTTGCCGTTCCGGGACTCTTCGCGATGCTCTTCGCGATGGTGCTCTTCCAGGACGCACGCCGGCGCGTGAAGCAACTGGGGCAATCGGTGTCGCGGGGCATACTCATCGCGCTGCTCACGTGGTTCTCGTTTTCCTCGCTGGCCACCGTCGTCTGGTGCCCGGCAAAGGAGGTGGGCCAGTGCTTCGGTCATACCTTGCTCGCGGCCGCGATCGTCGGCGGTGGCCCCATGCTGGCGGCGGCGCTGCTGGGCGGGCTGCTGACGGGCGTGCTCATCATCCGCCCGCCGGGCAAGAAGGCCGTCGAATAGCCGCTGCCATTCGCGGGCGCTGCCGGGGAGCCGCTGCATGCCGGACAGGAACACCGATTCGACCCTGCGATTCGGCGCGCGCGCCGCGGCCTACGCCCGGGCGCGCCCCGGTTATCCCGATTTCGCGGTGGCGGCGCTGGCGCGCGCACTCGATCTGCCCCCGGGGGCGGATATCGTCGACGTGGGCTGCGGAACCGGGCTGTCCTGCGAGCCCTTCCTGCGCGCCGGGTTCCGGGTGGTGGGCGTCGAACCCAATGCGCAGATGCGCGCGCATGCCGTGGAGCGGCTGGCCGGCCAGCCGGGTTTCACGGCGCACGACGGGCGCGCCGAGAGCACCGGGCTGGCCGCGGCCAGCGCCGACCTGCTGATCGCCGCGCAGGCGTTCCACTGGTTCGACGTTGCTCAGGCCCGCGGCGAGGCGCTGCGCATCCTGCGGGCGCCGCGGCGCGCCGCGCTCATCTGGAACGACCGCATCTCCGAGGGCTCGGCCTTCGCGACCGGCTACGAGGCGCTGCTGCGCGAATTCAGCCCCGACTACGCCGAATTGCGCCACCGGCACGAGCGGCGCGACCGCATCGACGCATTCTTCGGCGATTCGCACTGGCGAACCGTGACGGTCGGGCACAGCGACTCCCTCGACTATCCCCGGCTGGCCGACCGCCTCAACTCGGCTTCCTACGTCCCCGCGCCGGACGATCCGCGCCATGAGCCGATGATGGCGGCGCTGCAGCAGCTGTTCGCCCGCACCGCGCAGCACGGCAGCGTGGTCATGGAGTTCGAAACGCGCATGATCGTGGGAGAAATCCGCGCGCCCTGATTGCGCATCCCGATACCGTCTGCCGGCGCCCGGCCGTCCCGCTGCGGCCATTTCCGCCCCGCCGCATCCCCAAAGCCAAAGGAGGGCCATCCATGCCCGGTCCCATCGTCTTTTATTTCGACTTCGGCTCGCCCTACGCGTATCTTGCGTCGGAGCAGATCGGCCCAATCGCCGCGCGCCACGGGCGCACGGTGGAGTACCGCCCGACCCTGCTGGGCGCGGCCTTCAAGATCTCGGGGCAGCGCCCCCTGCCCGAAGTGCCCCTCAAGGGCGACTACAGCGTGCGCGACATGGCGCGCAGCGCCCGCTTCGCCGGCATCGATTTCCGGATGCCCGTGAAATTCCCGATATCCAGCGTCGCCGCCGCACGCGCCTTCCTGGTCCTGCAGGCCTCTGCGCCGGACATCGCGCTGCGCTTCTTCCATGACGCGTTTCGGGCATACTTTGTCCATGGCCGCGACATTTCCGACGCTGCCGTGCTGCGCGACGTCCTCGAGCAGTGCGGCGCCGATGCGGACGCCGTGCTGGCGGCCACCGCAAGCACGGAGGTCAAGGAGCAACTGAAGCTGGCGGTGGAGGAGGCGCTGTCGCGCGGCGTCTTCGGGTCGCCCTTCTTCCTGGTCGATGACGAACCTTTCTGGGGCTGCGACCGCCTTCCGCAAATGGAGCGATGGCTGGCGAGCGGCCCGTTTTGAACCTGTTCTGATGGCAACACCATTGCGCCCATGAAACGCAAGGCTGCAGTACCGTTCATCATGCTGACGTCCTTGCTGGACGTCATGGGCATCGGGCTGATCATTCCCGTCCTGCCCCTGCTGGTCGGCGAATTTGCGCGCAGCCGCGACGCGCAGGTGATCTGGTTCAACGCGCTGATCATCACCTTCGGCCTGGCGCAGTTCTGCTGCGCGCCGCTCCTGGGCGCGCTGTCGGACCGCTACGGCCGGCGGCCGCTGCTGCTGCTGGGCATCGGCGGGCTGGGCCTCACCTTCCTGGTCACCGCGCTCACGCAATCGCTCTGGGTGATGGTGGCGATCCGCCTCCTGGGCGGCGCGCTGTCGGCCAACTTTGCCGTGGCCCAGGCCTACGTGGCCGACATCACCACGCCCGAGAAGCGCACGCCGGCGCTGGGCATGCTGGGCGCGATGTTCGGCCTGGGCTTCGTCCTCGGGCCGGTGATCGGCGGCGTGCTGGGCGACATCAACCTGCGCCTGCCGCTGTACGCGGCCGCCGGATTGTGCGGACTCAACTGGATCTACGGACTCCTGGTCCTGCCCGAGTCGCTGCCGGTGCAGCAGCGCGGCCCCCTGCGCCTCGGGCAGCTCAATCCGTTCTCGGCGCTGGCCGGGCTTGCGCGGCTGCGCGGCGTCGGGCCGCTCGTCTTTGCCATCGCCGCGGCGAGCCTGGCAAAGCTCACCCTGCAATCCTCCTGGGTCCTGTACACGAGCTTCCGTTTCCAGTGGGGCCCGCTGCAGAACGGCACCTCGCTCTTCGTCGTGGGCCTGGTCGCGGTCATCGTGCAGGGCGGACTGCTCAAGATGCTGCTGCGGCGCATGGGCGAGCGCCGGCTCGTGGCCGCGGGGCTTGCCTCGGGCGCCATTGCCTATGCGCTGTACGGCCTCGTGCCGGCGGGGTGGATGCTGTATGTCGTCATCGTGGCCAATTCGCTGGCCTTCGCCTCGCCCACCGTGCTGCAGGGCATCGTCTCCAAGGGCGCCGATCCGCGCGAACAGGGTCGGGCCATGGCTTCGCTCACCTCGCTCCTCAGCATCACGGGTATCGCCGCGCCCCTGCTTGCCAGCCTGCTGCTGGCGCCGGTGTCGCACCTGCCGCCCGATCACATCCTGGTGGGCGCACCCTTTTTCGCCTGTTCCGCGCTCGAGGCCTTCGCATTCCTCGTGGCACTGCGCTACTTCTCCCGTCATCCGGCCGCCGCCGAACCGACTGCGCTGGGAACGGCGGCCTGACCGCGCACGCGTCGC
>Ga0181519_10000927_pt1 | contig 25965 bp, 21 predicted proteins | sample PEATcosm2014_Bin_26_FD_121102 | JGI IMG/M metagenome (GOLD analysis project Ga0181519, IMG submission 121102) | Peatland microbial communities from MTU Mesocosm Facility, Houghton, MI, USA - PEATcosm2014_Bin02_10_metaG | ecosystem: Environmental > Terrestrial > Soil > Wetlands > Peat | place...
AAGAGCGCTTCGTCCAGGGGTCGCAACAGGCCGCCGGGATCGCGCAACTCCTCCGGCCCCGGGCCGGAGAGGAGCAGCGCCGCCACATCCCCATCTTCGATCGCCGCATCCGGCCGCCGCACGCGCTTCATCGGGACTCCTTCCTCGGACTGCCTTGCCGATCGATTGCTGTTCCGTGCTACGGCACCGGTCCGGAATATCCCCGGCGCTCCACCCGGCGGGGCACCGGCGGGGGTTCGCCCGGGAATTCGCGTAGCATCGATCGAGTGTGAAGCTGGGCGCATGAGGAGATTGCAGCCGTGAACCGATCGATCGCCATCCTGGCCGCGCCCGCCGTCGCCGTGCTCGCGATCAGCCTGTCCGGCTGTGTCGGCAGTGCGGTGCGAACGGGCATCGACATGAACGACCGGTCGTCCAATCTGAGCCTGGCCGAAGCCGGCGACGCGAAGGCGCAGTATCAAGTCGGCAAAAGTTGGTGCTGCGCGCTCGGCGGTTGGGACATTCCGGTCGCCGACCAGGTCTATGACACGGAAACCGCGAGCGAATTTCTGTGCCGCGCCGCGCTGCAGAATTTCGGCCCGGCACAGCTCGAACTGGCGCGGCTCTATTCCGGCCGGGTGACGCACAGCCTGATGCCAATTTTGGTGCGCGCGGTCGCGCCGCCGCCGACCGACATGGCGGCGGCGCTCATGTGGGCCGATCTGGCGAGCACCAACAAGGTCGACGGTGCCGAGGATTTGCGGCGCAGCCTCGCCGGCGAGGCTTCACCCGAAGCTCGGGCGGAAGCGGCGCGGCGCAGCACCGAATGGCAGTCCGCCCCCTGCACCTGGCGCGACACGATCGGCGGCCAGACCGCAAGCGACCGCACGGCAATGAAGACACCTGCCTCCTGAACGAGTGTGTCCCGAACAAGATTCCGGCCGCAGCTCCGGGCGAGGGGGATTTCCCGGTTTGTACCGTATCATGAGCGGCTCATTGGACGGGGACGAGGCGCATGGGTTCGCACTATGCGGAACGGTCTTGGCCGCCCGCGCTGTCGCTGCCGCGTCGGGCGGATTCGCTGCGGCCGGCCGTGGATAGGCGGCGTTCCTATCCCGATGCCGGCGACGCGGCGCTCATCGCCTGGTCGGCCGAGGGCGACCGGCGCGCCTTCGACGAAATCGTCACCCGCCACGGGCCCTTCGCCCTGCGCGTCGCGGCCCGCCTGGTTCCCGAACCCGCCATCGCGGAGGATCTGGTGCAGGAGGCGATGGTGCGCGCCTGGTCGCAGGCCCGGGTCTACGATCCGCGCCGGGCTCGGTTTACGACATGGCTCTATCGGATCGTGGTCAATCTGTGCATCGACTACCGGCGGCAAACGCGCCCGCAAGCGCTGCCCGAGACCTTCGACATGCCGGACCCCGCAGCCGGCGCCGATGAAAGGATGGAAGCGGAGCAGCGCCGCAATGCGCTCGCCGCGGCGCTGCAGGCGTTGCCGGACCGCCAGCGCGCGGCGATTGCGCTGGTCTATGACGAAGGCGTCTCCGGCGCCGAAGCGGCGCGAATTCTTGGCGCGTCGGCAAAAGCGGTCGAGCGGTTGCTGGCGCGAGCCCGCGCGCAACTGCGGACGCATCTGAATCCGGAGCCGGAACGGCGGGGCCCCAATCGGAAGGAAACGGAGTCGTGATCAGGATCGAGCTTTTCCGGGCGATGGCCGCGAGTTACGGCGCCGATCTTGAGCGCTGGCCGACGGCGCTGCGCGACGAGGCCCGCCGCTTGGCCCAGACGAGCGAGGCGGCGCGCCTCGCGCTCGACGAAGCCCGCACGATTGACGCAGCGCTCGACGCGGCAAGCGTCCAACCGGACGAACCGGCGGCGGCGCTGGCCCGGCTGCGCGCCGGGGTCGCAGCCCGCATCGCCGCCGCCCCCGCGCGTCCCGTCGGTCTCGCGCGCTTCGCCGCATGGCTCATGCAGTTCGGCCGGGTGGATCCGGTTTGGATCGGGATGGCGACCGGCAGCGGCTGCGTGGTCGCCGCCGGACTGATGATCGGCGCCGCCCTTGCGCCCACGCCCGAGGCCGAAGATTTGCTGGCGCTGCTCCAGCCCGTTCCCATGCACATCCTGGCCCGCTGACATGGATGAACAGAGTGCCCGCCCCCGCACCCTCCCACGCTGGTGGCGGATCGCGCTACCCGCCTCGATCCTCCTGAACCTGTTTCTCGTTGCCGTGGTCAGCGGCTATGTGCTGCACGGGCGGGCCGCCTCCGGCCCCCTCGAATCGCCGTTGCGCCGCGCCCTCCTCAATGCTCAGAGCAAATTGTCGCCTGCCGATTCGAAAGTCTTCACTGCCGTCATCACGCGCGACTATCCGCATTTCGAAGCAGCGGACAAAGCGCTGAACGAGGCTAGGCAGGAGGTTTGGCGCCAGCTCGGCGCGCCGGTATACGATCCGTCCCTGGCCAAGCAGGCGCTGATCAACTGGCGCAACGCGGTTGGGCAATTCATGGACGATTTCAGCGACACTCTGGTCGAGGCTGCCGGCCAGATCTCGATGGAGGGGCGGCAAAAACTGTTCACCAACCGCCGCGGCGAGCGTGGCGACCCGCCGCAGCCGTAACCTCGCGCTTCACGTGCGCGCCCGCCGCCCATCGAATTCGGCATCGCCGACATGGGCCGGCATGGGCCCGTCGGCGAGCCAGGTGTTCCAGCCGAGCCGCGGCGCACCGTCGTCGCCCCGAAGGATCGGGCGCGGCACCTCGTCGCGATGCAGGATCGGGCGAATGCTGAAGTTCAGGTGGGCGGGCGCGTAGAAGCGCGCCAGATCGGCGAGCCGCGCGAGATCGGCGCCGCCCGGCATCAGACGTTGAAAGGCGGCATAGCTCAGCGGTCCGACCTCCAGCCGGAAACTACCTTCGATATCCCAGACGCGCTCGCCGACCAGGGCATCGACGCCGAGCTGCGCATAGCCGCCGAGTGCCGAACCGATGCCCGAGACCCGGGTCTGCTCGTCGGCCGGAATGTCCAGCCATTTGCCGGTGAATTGCTCGACCCGGACCGGACGGCCGAGATAATCCGACAGTACCTGCTGCAACCCGACCACGGAGCGGGTCTGACGCGTCAGCTCGCCGCCGTAATGCAGCAGCACCTCATCCGGAGCAGCGAGCCGGTCGCGCAAGCCCCCGGTGCCGAGACCGATGAGGGCGCGCAGCAGCCGCGTGACGCCGTCATCGCCTTGACCGTCATGCCTCTCATAGGCGATCGGCAGCCGATATTTCGCCCAGGCGGCGTAGAACAACGCGACCAGACGGTGGTTGAACATGTCGAGGAAATCGTTGAGTCCGGTCCGCCTCACCCGCCGCCGCGGTTGGGCCAGCGCCGCATAATGCGCCGGCAGCGGTCCGGCCGCTCCAGCCAGCCCAAGGAACGCCACGGTGAGTTCAGCCGGCTTCGCCTTGTCGCCGTCGACCGCGGCGACGATCTCCGTCGCCGGGAAGGTGAGCGCGGAACTGCTGTGAAAGCGGACCGGCTCATGCCGGGGATCGGCGGCGAGGCCGACGGCGCTGACCGGGCCGCCCTCGCTGCGCCGGCGCAACTGCGCGCGCCAATCGAGCAGGCGCACGGCCTGGAAGAAGCGGAAGCGGCGCGGCGCCTTGAACAGTGCGTCGATCACAGCAGCACCCGCGTCCCGGCGCGCGCCGGCCACCGCCGCAGCGGATCCGGCCGGCCGCGGAACCGCGACGTCAATCGGGTAAAGCCGTTGATCGAGACATAGAGGCCGAGAAATCGTTCGAGGACGGCGGACAGCAGATAGCCGTCGCCGGTCGCGGCCAGGGTCTCGGCCAGTTCCAGAGTGACCTCGATGCCGCGGCAAATGCCGGTCGGCACGCCCCGGACGCGGGCGGTCGCCGGCGTCTCGGCAACCGACAGAACACCCTCGATCACCGCCCGCGTTTCCGCGGAATCGCGAAAATTATACAACCTCAGGATTTCGCGCAGCGCCTCGCCATTGCCGGTCAGCGACAGGTGATTGAGATTGAGATGGGAAATCAGGCGCCAGCGCGCATCGCCACCGAGCGGCGGCCGCAGGGTCGGCGTCGCCGGGGTGAGAAATTGCGGGTGCTCGACCTCGGTGGCACCTTCGGCGAGATCAACCTTCGGCTGGCCGCCGCCGAACGGCAGACGGCTCGGCAAGTCGCGATTGAGGCAGGAGATCTCGACCGACAAGGTCCAGCTCTGGTCCGCAGTCGGGTTGAAGCCCAGATCGACAACGCTGAGATAGACCTCGCTGCCGAGATCGCCCGGGCTGCCCGGCCGGCGCACCGCGTGCCAGTAGCGCCGCTGATCGCGGTCGCCACCGTGATCCGGACGATAGAAGGGGGCATATTCGGCGACGGCGCCACCCATCGCGCTCGCCGTCACACGCTCGACAGCATAGACCTCGGTCGCCGTCTGCCGTCGGGAATCCGGCACGACCCGGTATTCCGGCAGCTGGTGGCTGAGCTTGATCGGCTCGGCGCGCTGTTTGAAGAGGTTCACGACCGGGGTGCAGCCAAGCGCGAAGGCCTCCGCCGAAACCGCCCGTTCGAGCCCGGCATTGCTGCGTTCCAGGTACAGGAACAGCTCGAGCCGCCGGTCCGCGTGCCGACGGACCGTCTTCTCATCCAGGCCGGTAATGTCGAAAAACAGAAATTTCTCGGGAAACGAGAAATATTCGGTGATCAGCCGATAGCCCGGAAACGAGCGCGGCTGGGCCGGCAGCACGGCCTCCTCGGGCCCGAACCCGACCTCCTGCAGATGCTCCCGGCCGAGAAATACCGGCGTCTTGTCGCCCCGCGAATCGGCGAGCGCGATAGACACCGTGCCGGTCATGATCAACTCGTAGAGCGGCCGGGTCATCTGTGGTTGCCCGCGCAGATAGAAGCGCAGACGGTCGGGCCGCAGCTTGTCGAACCGCATATTCGGGTCGATACAGGTCAGCGAGAGCGACAGCACGGCGGCAGCATTGGGCGCGAACTCGTTGACCGGTGCCGGCACCGGCCGCCCGGCCAGCGCCGCCTGGTCGATGCTGATCGGCCACAGCTCGGTCGGATAGCAGGTTCGGTAGCGGCACTGCTCGCCGCCCGGCACATCCGCCGTCAGAGCCGTGCCGGCGGCGATCCGCGACACCCCGGCCAGATCCTTGCGCGGCGCCATCTGCAGGATCGCCATCGAGGGGATCGGCGCCAGGTAATGCGGGTAAAGCACGTCGAGCAGCGCGTCGGTCAGCTCGGGAAAACTGTCGTCCAGTTTGCGATGGATGCGCGCGGTGAGGAACGCCACCGCATCGATCATGCGGCGGACATGCGGGTCCTCGATTGCATCGGCCGACAGGCGCAGGCGCTCGGCGATCTTCGGATGATTCTCTGCGAATTCCGCCCGGAGCGGCCGCAGATAGTTGAGTTCACGATTGAAATAGGCAAGCAGCTCGTCGTCCATCGGCATCCCCGTCAGGCTTCGACCGCGGGGCGGACGGCAAAGCTACGCGTCACCGGGTCCAGCACGGAGTCGAACACGACCGGCTCGGTATCGACGATCATCAGCGCCTCGATCCGCAGCCGGAAGCGGCGGTCGAGCGATTGCCCGGGATCGAGCACCTGGACGCTGACCCGCTTGAAACGCGGCTCGAAGGTGCGGATCGTGGCCTCGACGCTGCGGCGGAATTCCTCCCGGGCACTCTGTGTCGCCAGATTGGCGCCCGAGAAATCGGCGATACCGTAATTGAGCAGCGAACCCGGCAGCGCGTCCAGCGCGGTCGGCCAGGCGATCCAGCGCTGGCGCGTGGTCAACAGCATTTCGAGATCGCGCTCGACCGCCTCGCGGACGTCGCGCAGCGCCGCCCGCCGGCCCTTGATCGCAGCCTGCGCCGAGGATGCCTCGTCGTCCGTCGGCGCCAGCAGCCGGTCCAGGACCGACGGCAGCGGCATCAGGATCGGGTCGATGCCGCTCACAGCGTGTCGTCCGCCGATATTGCCGCCGCGCGCTCCGGCTGATCGATCTCGATCCGCGTCAGCGCCATGATGTCGACATCCTCCTCGCCGACCAGCCAGCATTTCCGGCCCTGCCCGCGCACCGGCCCGGCGCCGTCCGCGATCCAATCCGTGGCCCGGCCGAGCCGCAACGCCGGATCGGCGCCTGGCGGCGTGAGGTAGAGCGCCGGAATGTACACCTGGCCGTGCCGGCCATCGGCGAGTTCCAGCCGCGCCGAGCGCCACACCAGATCGCGCGCCCGCTCGGGCGCCTCGAACTCCAGAGACCTCACGGCATGGAGCGGCACCCAGTAGAATTTACCATCGGCGGTGATCATTTCGAGCACCGGTGCCAGGACGTCGTCGAGATCGCGCAAACCCTCGAACCTCGTCTCGCCATTGGAGCCGGCGATGGGCGGCAGCATCTCATCGGCGGCCTCGAGCATTGCCGCGGCGTCGCCTGAGCGACCGTCGCGCAGCACGACCAACGCCATCAGATGCGCTTCCAGGCAGGGATCGAGCGCCAGCATCAATTCCGGCGCGCGGCCGACCAACAGCACGTCGCGCCGCGCCTGCTCGCCGCGCAGCAGGTCGCGGAACTGCTTGACCCCGGGCGAATATTGCGGCGCCAGCCGGGCAATCGCTTCGAGTTGCTTGTCCGCCCGCTCGATCTGGCCGTCGAAGCACAGCAGCTCGACCAGAAAGCTGCGCATGTCGATATCGGTCGGACGCGACTTCACCGCTTCATTGGCGGCGGCGATCGCCTCGTCGATCCGGCCGGCTTCATAAAGCGCCTGTGGCGTGCTCATACTGCTCCCCTTGCCGGTGGCTTCGGCTTACTTGGTTGCTGCAGATCCTAGCCGGCGCCGAGCGGCGCCAGTTCGGTCACGATCTCATAGGCGGATACGATCTGATCGAGCTGGAAATGCGGTTTCAGATGGGCCGAACAGGAATAGGTTCCCGGCTGTCCGGGCCGGTCGCGCACCTCGATCACGGCATCGCGCAACGGCTTTTGCGCCAGCATCGCCGCCGATGCCTCGTCGTCGGAGGTGCAATATTGCCAGATCCAGCGCTGCAGCATGGTCTGGCATTCCGCCGCGGTCATCGACGCGCCGACGCGCTCGCGGCCCAGGATCTTGATGTAGTGGGCGAAGCGCGACACACACAGCATGTATTGCAGCATCGCCGAAAGCCGCGCATTGGCGCGCGCCTCGACCTGGTCGTAATGCGGCGGCTGATGCAGCGAGGTATTCGCGAAGAACAGCGTATCCGGCGTCGCATAGCCGCGCATCAGCGGGATCAGCCCCAGCTCGTCGAGCGCCCGCTCCTGCATATAGTCGGTCTCGACCTCGATCGGCGCGCGCACCGCGACGCCGGGCGAGTCGGTGGCGAAGTCGGGCTGCGGCAGCCCCTCGACCAGCCCGCCGCCACCTTCGCCGCGCCGGGCCCCGCGCAGATCGGTGAACCAGCCGGACCGGCCGAAGGTGCCGATCGTCGCCCCCGCGAAGGCATAAACGGCCGACATCCAGAGATAATCTTCATCGGCGGGGGCTGCGCGGCTGGACGTCCCGCGAAACGCAAACGTCTCGGTCCGGCGGATCCCATCCGGCGGATCGGGCTCGCGCGGCAACGGCCTGCGAGCGTCGTCCGGATAGGGCTCGCGACACAGGCAATGCGGCAAGACTACGCCGAGATAGCGCGACCGCTCGTCCTTGTGCTGACGTAGCTTTCGCCACTTCTCATATTCCGGCTGCTGGGTAAACTCCTTGAGATAGCTCGGCTGCGACAGGGTCAGCACCTCGCCGGAACTGGCAGGGGCCCGCGACCGCCCGACGATGCCGGTCGCCAGCTCCGAAAAACTCTCCATGTTGAGCAGATCCGGCGACGCGCCGACGATGAAAGGCGCAAAGGCGTTGGCCGCGATATAGGCCACGCCGGACATGATCTCGACATCGTCGTTCGGGTGCTCGACGCTGCGCCGATACGTCACTTCATAATCGCCGATCAGGAGGCCGTAGGGCTGACCGCCCGGCATGCCGAACTCCTGCTCATAAATCTTCTGGAACAACTGGCTCTGTTCCGGTTCGACGGCGCGTTGCAGATCTCGCCCGATTTCCCGCCAGGTCACATGAAGGACACGGATCTTGACTCCGGTCGCCTGATCGGCGGCCTCGACGAGATAGGCCAAGCCGCGCCACGCCGCCTCCAGCCGCCGGAACCGCGGATGGGCGCAAATCGCGTCGACCACGCGGGAAATCGCCTCGTCGTAGCTGGCGATGACCCGGTCAGCCAGCAGCAGGCGCTGCTCGTCGTCGGAAAGCGGCGGCCCCGGCCGGGCCGCCTCAACGCTCACCCTCTTCCGCGCGATCCGGATTCCGTCGCTTGGCGGAAGCCGGTCGCGCAGCCCTGCCTGCTGATGCTTCCGCCCATGCTCAATTGCCCCGGACCGGCAGCTTCGCCACGAGGCTCAACGCCGTAGTCAACTCCTCCATCTGCAGCCAGGGCCGCAAATGCGCCACGGCATTGTAGGAACCGGGTGCGCCCGGAACTTCCACGACTTCGACCTTCGCGTCGCGCAACGGGTAGCGGAGCTTCATTTCCGCCGTCGCCTGGTCGTCGGCATTGACATAGGTGCGGATCCAGCGGTTCAGCCAATCTTCCGCATTCTTCGCTTCCATATACGAGCCGATCTTGTCGCGCGCCATCATCTTCAAGTAATGGGCGAAACGCGACGTCGCCATGATGTAGGGCAGCCGGGCCGAAATTGCCGCATTCGCCGTCGCATCTGCGGTCGTGTACTTCTTCGGCTTCTGCACCGTCTGGCCGCCGAAGAAGACGGCATAATCCGTATTCTTGTAATGGCAGAGCGAGATGAAGCCCAGATTGGACAGTTCCTTTTCGCGCCGGTCGGTAATGCCGATTTCAGTCGGGCATTGCATATCGGCGTCGCCGTCATCGCTGGTGAAGACATAGGACGGCAGATTCTCGACCTTGCCGCCGCCTTCGGCACCGCGGATACCGGTGCACCAGCCGGTCTTGCCGAACGCATCGGTGAGACGCGTGCCCATGACATAGGCAGCGTTCATCCAGGTGAACTCGTCATGGCTCATCTTGCGCGCCGCCGAGGTGCCTTGGTCGATCGGGGCCTCCTCGTAGTCGAACTCGTCGACCGGCTTGGTCTTGGAGCCGTAGGGCAGCCGTGCCAGCACGCGCGGCAGTACCAGCGAGACGAAGCGCGCATCCTCGCTGTCCCGGAAGCCGCGCCAGCGCACGAATTCGGTCGATTCGAAGGATTTCTCCATATCGCGCGGCACCGAAAGCTCGGTAAAGCTGTTCAGCCCCAGAAGCTGCGGCGAGGCGGCGCTGATGAACGGCGCGAACGCCGCCGCGGCGACCCCGGAAATATAACGCAGCGTATCGATGTCTTCGCCGCTGCTGTTGAATTCGTAGTCGCCGATGAGCGCGCCGTAGGGCGTGCCGCCGGGCGAGCCGAATTCCTCTTCGTAGATTTTCTTGAACAGCTGGCTCTGATCGAACTGTCCGCCGGATTTAGAGAGATCCCGGGTCAGTTCGCGCTTGCTCAGCTGCAGCATGCGGATCTTGAGACTGGCGCTGGTATCGGTGTTGTCGACGAGATAGTAAAGCCCGCGCCAGCTGCCTTCGAGCTTCTGGAATTTCGGGTGATGCAGGATCTCGTTCAGCTGCGTCGAGATCTTGCGGTCGAGCTCGGCGATCGCAAGATCGAAGGTCCGCGAGACGTTCTTGTCGAAGGTGACGGTACCTTCCAGCGCCTCGTCGACCATCGTCTTCAGCAGATCTTTGAATTCATTGATCACCGAAGCGTCAGTCTGCTTGGTCGCGGCGATAGCTTGGTCGAGCAGACTGGCCGCGCCCTCCGTCGTGGTGACGGTGGTGGCTTGCTGGCTCGCCGGATCGGTTTGCGTGGCCATGGGATCAGTCTTCCTTCTTCTCGCCGCCCTCGGCGCCGAGCAGGCTCGACAGGTTCGGCAGCGCGGATTTGTCGTTCAGGATTTTGTCGAGCGTGTCTTCCAGCTCCATCGAACGATCGGCCTTGGCCATCAGATCACGCAGCTTGTTGCGCGTGTCGAGCAGCCGCTTCAGCTGCGGCACCTGATTCACGACTTTCGTCGGCTCGAAATCCTCAAGCGAGTTGAAGGTGAGATCGACCGCAATCTCAGTGTTGTCGCCGCCCAGCGTGTTATCCACCCGCAGCTTGAGACTGGGCGACAGACTCTTCATGACGCTGTCGAAATTGTCCTTGTCGATGGTCGTGAAGCTGCGGTCCGTCAGCGGCTTCATCGGCTTGTCGGGGTTCGGATCGCCGATGAAATCGCCGAGCACGCCGACGACGAAAGGCAGTTCCCGCACCACTTCGGCGCCGCCCGTCTCGACCTTGTAGGTGATATGGACCCGCGGTTTGCGGACCCGATCCAGCCTGTCATGAACGCTCGCCATGGTTGCGCCTCTCTTCCTTCGTGCCAAATGCTTTATGAACCCGCAATCCGCTTGAAGCGTTGTGGATCATCGCCGATAAAGCGGTTGCGGGCCAAGAAAATTCCATGCCGAATATCCGGCGGCGCGAACAAATCCGCTGGTCATTGCGGCTTGATTCCGGCCGATAGATAGAACATTCGCCGCGCCTCCTCGTTCGGAATCAACTCTGCAACCAGATCGGTCAGGCTGAGCCGGCCGCGGCGCACTGCTTCCTCGATGGCCATTGCGACCGGCGAATGCGGTTCGGTTTTCCGGAAGTATTCGGCGATCTTGAGCAGCTGGCGGAACGCATCGTCCCGGTTGTTGATCGCGCCGGCGGCAGCGGGCGGCGGTGCCGCCGGCTTGACCGCGCCGGCTTCCTCGGCGGCCGCGTCCGGTGCGGGTTCCTCGTCGAACGCCGGAGCGCTCTCGCCGATCAGGTTCACGACCATTTCACGGATCGCTTCGAGCTCGCGCCGGACCGTGCCGCAGGATGGTGCGGCGCGCCCGACCCGCGCATCCATCGCCTCCTGCAGCGTCACCAGCGCGGCGGCGGCGTCGCGCAGATCGTCGCGCAGATCGTTCAGAAAGCCCGGCGAGGAGCGCCGGATGCTCTGCTCGATATCCTCGCGCGTCAGCTCGTTCGCCTGCGGCGGGCCGCGGCGCTGGTCGACCGCCATGAGATATTGCCCATAGGCAACCGGCCCGGGCTCCGTACAATCGCTGACCTCGACGGCGCGGATCGGCTGGATCAATCCGGCGGCTATGCCGCCGAATGTCGCGACCGTCCAGCCCACGCCTTCATCCTCGTCGGGCCGCGGATAAACACCGTCGGGGAAGGTCTGCAACAGGCCCGCGGCCAGGCCGATGCCGTCGCGCAGCCCCGCGAAGCCGTGAAGCCGCAGCAACGCTTCGGTCAGCAACAGGGCAACGTGGAAGTTCTTCGATTGCTCTTGCAGCAGCTTCGTCGCCTGGCTGGCGATCTTCCGCCATTCCTTGTCGGCGGTCGGCGCGTTTTCCCCGGCGCCGCCCGGCCGGTTGGCGTTCGCCGACTCGACCTCGATTGCGGTGAACCGCGCATCCTTGATCGTCTCGAAGAGCGAGTTCGGCGTGAAATCCTGGCCGACATCGCGGCCCGCCGGGTCGGGACCGGGAATCGGTGCGAGCAGCGTCGCCAAGTCGAGGATCGGGCCGGTCGCCATCTCAAGACGCTCCACAAGCTTCGGCGGCGGGGCGCCGCCCGCCGGACGCACAATGATGTAGACCGTTGCCTGCTTTAGGCAAATCGCCGCACGTCGATTTCACCCTCATGGCTCCGACGCCCGCACTTGACCGAAGCGCACGGCGACAATCGTGACATTGTCGATGCCGCCACGGTCCAGCGATTGCGCGAGCAGCGACTTGACCGCGGCATCGGGCGGCGCCCCGACCAGACTGGCGGCGATCTCTTGGTCGCTGAGCATCTTGGTGAGACCGTCCGTGCACAGCAGGAAGAGGTCGCCCTCCTCGGCCGGCTCCGTCCGCATCTCCAGTTCGAGCGCCTCGCCCGCGCCGACGGCGCGCGCGATGGCGTTGCGGCCGGCGATGCGCTCCGCCTCTTCGAGCGTCATGAGGCCGGCATCGGCCATCGCCTGCGCCTCGGTGTGATCGCGCGTGACCTGTCGCAGCTTGCCGCCGCGCCAGAGATAGAGCCGGCTGTCGCCGGCCCACGCGCAGGCGAAATGCCGGCCGGAGATCAGCAGGACGACGACCGTGGTGGCGCTCGGCCGGCCGCTCGCCGCCGCTTCGCGCACCAGCTGTGCATTCGCTTGCTGCAACTGCTCGCGCACGGCGCCCAGCAGCGCCGCGCCGCCGCCGGAATTCTCGACCATGCGCAGGCGCTCGACCACGAGTCCGCTCGCGCGGTCGCCGGCGTGCCAACCGCCGACACCGTCGGCCACCGCCCAAAGCCCGAGTCCGGCCCGGTCGAGGCAGGCGTCCTCGTTGATCCGGCGCACTTTGCCGGGATGGGTGCAGGACGCCGATTCAAAGCTCGGCGGCGCCTCGGCGCGTGCGTCCGCGCCGGCGCGCAGCGGCGGCTTCTCCTGCCACAGCGTCGGGTCGTCAGTGTCGGAGTCGCTGCCGGCGGGCTTCGGCACGCCGGGCGGCCTTATCGTCGGATCCATCCCCACCGCTCCCATTGCCCGTCGAACAGCGCAACGGCCTGCTGCGCCGAAGGCATGCCGTCGGCGCTGAGTGCCACAGCCGACATATCCGGCGTGCCGTCCGTCCACCACAGGCTGGCCCGGCATTGCGCCGGATCGCTCGTCACCCGTAGCAGCGACAGCGGCAGATCATGCCCCAGCGGCACCACGGAAGGCGCAGGGCCGATCTCGCCGATCGCAAGTTCGGGAACCGCCAGGGCGGCGACGGACGCGGCGAATCCCTCGAACTCGGTTGCCGGTTCGAGTGCGGCCAGCGCGACCGCCTCCGCCGCCCGGCACCAGCCGGCAAGGTCGAGAGCGACCCAGGACGGCACCGGCCGTCCCGGCACCGGACAGGCGACGGTGAGCGGGAAATAGCGTCCGACCGTATCGACGCTGGCGATCATCACCCCGGCCATTGCCGCCGGTCCGCACAGCCCGGCGCCGAGGACAAAATGCCAAATCGGGCTGTTCAGGTAATGCCCGAGCCAGGCTTGCTCCAACCCGTCTTGGCCGGCCAGCAGGGCGTTCTGCAGCCATTCGTCCCATGGCCGGATGAAGTCCGGCGCAAGGTTCCGGCCGACGAAATCGCCGCGCATGGGCAGCTTGCCGTAGAAGCCGGCCGCCATCGCCGCTACATCCGCGGGCAACGGAACTCGCCCACATCGCGCAAGGTGAGCGGGTTGAGCACGCTGCCGGCCTGCACGTCATAACTGATTTGATGCGCGCCGAGGGTGAAGGTCAGCTTCAATTTGTCGGTCGCCCCGCCGCTTTCGATCCTGCCCTGGTCGATCAGCCGGAACCAGGCCCACGGCCCGCTCGCCGAAAGGCTCGGCGTGGTGCTGTCGTCGACCGGCTGCAGCGCCAGCCGGACCTGACTCGATCCGGTCGGCGACGGCCATTGCACCGTGCTCGGTACCGGCGGTCCATGAGAATAGCTCACGGTGGCGGCGTCGATTTCCAGGATAGCCTGCTTGGTGCCGGCGTCGAGCGCCGTCGGCGTGATCTGGAACTTCATGCTCGGCTGCGCACCGCCGGGGCCGAAGAAGCCGTCGCGGATCTTGGCGGCGCGCTGGAATTGCGCCAGCGCATCGGCGCCGAGGCCGAGATCGCCGGCATCGGTCTTCTGCCAGCGCCAGGGCACGCGCGAATTGTCGACGAAGGGCTTCATGTTCTTGTTGAAGAAATCGTCGATCTGGCCGCCGGTGGCGAACAGCCGGACGAAATCGTCGAGCGTCACATCGATCTGGCTGTCACGCTTGATCGGATAACGGCCTTCGAGCGCCTGCATGCAATAGGGCAGTACGGCGCTGTTCCAGTCGGACCGCAACTGCTCGCGCGTGCCGGCCGCCGTGAGCGCGGTCGCCCCCTGCCCGATCGAACCGATCATGCCGGCCAAGGGCTGCGGCAATTGCGCCGCATCCGCCTGCAGCTTGCGCAAGACCGCCCCACTATCGGCGGCGCCGCCATGCAGCAGATCGCCGCCCGAACCGGCCAGTTTGTTGAGCTGGAGATAGGTCTCGTTCAGGCTGCGGGTCGTGTCGTCGATCGGCGCGCTGCCGTTTCCGGTCCCGGCATATTGCGCCAGCCGCTTGAAATGCTGTTCAACGGCGGCGCCGGGCTGCGGACCGGTCGGGATAATGCCCGCGGCTGCGCCGAGCTTGCCCAATTGCGCCGCCGTATTCTGCACCTCCGCGGCTTTGCCCGGCAGGAGCTGGGCTGCGACCGCGAGTTCCTCCGGCGGCTTGGTCAGCGTGGTTTCCTGCGCGACCGCCCGGAACAATGTCGGGAAGGGTGAAGTCGGGCTGGCCAGGATGCCGACGATCCGCGCCGCATCGGTGTTGTTGTGAAACGGCACGATCGCGAGATCGCCCAGCATCGCATCCCAGCGATCGATGAATTCCGTCTCGTAGAGCTGGACGATATTGGTTTCGAGCGCCTTGCCCGCGGTGACGGCCGAAGCCGCAGGCGCGGCGTTCAGCACCCAGCGCTCCTCCTCCAGCGTCCTTGCGACGGTGGCGATCTGCGGCAGGAAGACGTGATAGAAGCCCGCGCGCGTGAAGAGGCCCGGCACGCCGGCCGTCAGGGGCTTGCCCGACCGCCGCACCAGCACTTGGTCGGCCGAGGGGCCGGCATTATCGATGATCCGCCATTCCTGAAGCTCCTGAGCCGCTTGCGATGCCACGATCGCGGCATAGGCGCGCTCGGCCAGCGGCGCCTTGCTGAGATTGGCGCGCGCCCGGTCGATGGTCGGTTTATCGAGGGTGATGTTCGCCAGCGGCCCGGCGAGCAGCGCTTCCAGATGCTGTTTAAGCGCGGTCCGGAGCCTCTCGTCGCCCGCATCCGGATATGCGAGCGTCCATTGATCGACCAGCAGCTGTTCGATTTGGCCCCGGTCGAGCGGCCCGGCATTGCCGAGCATGAGATAGGCCTTCAGCACCTCATATTGCAGCGCCGGCTGCTGCATCGTCGCGTTGACGTAGCCGTCGAACTGCAGCAGCAACCGCGGCAGCATTAGATCGTTGAGCGCCCGGCGATAGGCTTGCATGCCGGCGCCTTCGAGCTTGCGCCCCTGATATAGCCCGAAGCCGGCGGAGAACGGTGCTGCGGGCCGGTCGATGCCGGCGAGTACGCGCAGCTGGTTGAGCGGCTCGACGATGGGCCGGAGATCGGGATCGCGCACCACCTTGTCGGCATACGGAGCGACGCTCTTCAGATAAGGCGGCAGCATCGCCTGCGCCTCGTTGATCAGCGCCACATTGTTGAGCGCGCTCCAGGTCCACAATCCCAGCGCAACGACGATCGCCGCGGCCGAAGCGGCATAGACGCCGCGGCCGGTCCAGATCAACCGGCTTTCGACGCGCGGATCGGTGCTCACCAGCCGCGCCTCCGGGAAAATCACCTTTTCCAGGAGGTCGCCGAGGAAATAGCTGCGCCCGGCGCCGGTCAGCGCCGCCTGGCGCGCTTCCGGCAAGCCGAAGCTGCGCGCCAGCATGCCCATGATGCGGTCGACCGGCGTGCCTTCCTGCGTACCGCTGGTCAGGTAGACCCCGCGCAGCAGCGTGCCGTGCTCGTAGCGGCTCTGGCTGAACATGCCGTCGAGGAACTCCTCGGCGGCAGCGCGCAGCGAGGTGATCTGCTGCGGGAAACCATGGATCAGCATGCGCCGGCGCGGATCGGACTCCTCCTGTAGCCGGTCGAACATGTAATCGGACAGGCGGATCAGCAGCTGGTCGAATTCCTCGCGAATCTTCGCGACCGGCGATTCGGCGTTCTTGTCGCGGATCAGCGGCAGGGTGAAGCCCCAGACCTGCCGGCGCTCCTCCTTGGTCTTGAGCCCGTCGAAGAATTCGACGAACCCGGCCGCCTGGTCGAGCTTGGTGAAGAGGACATAGACCGGGAATTCGACGCCGAGCCGCTCGCGCAGTTCGGACAGCCGCTCGCGCAGCATGCGGGCATGGGCGCGCCGGGCATCGTCACCCATCGCCGCCAGCTCGACCAGCGGTGTGGCGACGATGGCGCCATTGATCGGCGCCCGCGGCCGGTAGGTCTTGAGCAGATCGACGAAGCCCAGCCAGGCCTTGCGATCGGCGTCCTTGTCGCTGTCCTGCACCATGTACCGGCCGGCCGTGTCGAGCAGCACGGCGTCCTCGGCGAACCACCAGTCGCAATTGCGCGTGCCGGCGACGCCGCGTACGGCTTCGACGCCGCGCCCGTCCGATCCGACGAAGCTGATGCCGGATCTGACCAGCGCCGTGGTCTTGCCGGCGCCGGGCGGGCCGATCAGCATATACCAAGGCAATTCATAGAGATGGCGCTTGCCGTCGCCGCCGGGCGCCGTCTTCAGCCGCTGCAGCGTCGCCTCGATGCGGCCGCGCAACAGCGCGATCTCGGCTTCGCCGGCGTCGGGGCCGGAGGTCAGGCCGCTGACCAGCGCCTTGTCCCGGCTGCGCGCGCGCATCACGCCGATTGCCGTGACGATCGCCCAGACCCCGAAGATGGCGGCGATTACGATCCAGAGCGTAACGTCGTTCTCGAGTGGTGCCCAGCCGCCGAACGCGACCGACGGTCCGAGGAACCAGACGAGCAGCGCCAGCAGCACGCAGCCGATCAGCGTGGCCAGCCAGCGATGGAAGAACAGCCGACGGATCAGGGTCACTGCACGGTCTCCAACGGCCGCGGCACGATCAGATCGATCCGCCGATTGCGCTGCCGGCCTTCGGGGGTGGTGTTGGGCGCGACCGGGTCGCTATCGGCGCGGCCTTCCGAGCTCAGCCGCGGCGCCACCGCCGGCGCCTTGGCCGCGATAATATCCGTCACGGCCTTCGCCCGCGCCGTCGACAGGTCGAAATTCGAGGGGAATTTCAGGCTGTGGATCGGCTGGTTGTCGGTATGCCCGGTGATGAGGACGGTGCCGTGGGTGTCGACCAGCGCATCGGCGATGCGGCCGAGCATCGGCAGGAAACTGCTCTCGACGCTGGCACTGCCCGACGCGAACATGCCGGATCCGACGATGCGGACGACCGTGTTGTGGCCGTCGTCGAAGACGGTGACGAGGTTCTGCGCGATTTCCGGCTTCAGGAACCCGCTGACACGGTCGACATCGAGCGGCGGCGGTGCCGCCGGTGTCGGCGCCGAGGCGACAAAGGCCGGCGCCGGCGCCTCGACAATGCTCGTCGGCGGCAATTTCGCGATCGCCGTATAGGCCTGGTCCGACAGATCGTTGAGCTCGTAGGAGAAGCCGAAATAGGCCGCAGTGACGATGACCGCCGCTGCGGCCGCCACGGCCCACAGCGGCAGCGAGAAGCTGAGGCTCTTGCCACCCTCAACGCCGCGCCAATGCGGCGACAGATCGGCTTGACGCTCGCCGCGGTATTGCCGCAACAGCCGGTGCAGATTCTCGCGCAGCTGCACCATCTCGGCGCCGCCTTGCTGCGAAATCCGAAGCTTTCCCTGAAAGCCCAAGCTGAGACAGAAGTACAGGAGCTCGATGCCGGCGATCTGGCCGGCCGGGTCCTGACGGTATTTATCGAGGAGCCGGAACACAGCCTCGCCGCCGGTCGCATCGTTGTGGATCGTGCGCGCCAGGCTCTGGCGCGCCCAATCCGCCTCCATGCCCCAGGGCGTGTTGGCGATGACGTCGTCGAAGGTCGCGCAGAGAATGTAATCCGCCTCGCGCACCGCGAGCTCCGACTGGCCGGCCCGCAGGGCCGCTCGGTCGAAGGCCTGGAAATCCGCGACCAGGCGCTGCCGCAGACCTGAAACGTTCTGATGCGCGGGCAGGAGGCGCAGCCAGCCGACCAGCGCCAGCAGCGGCCCGGCTGCGGTGACCAGCGGTCCCATACCCGGCACGGTCGCAGGATCGGCCGCGACGCCGCCCGGCTGCGGCGCGCTCCCGAACCCGCCGATAGAGGTCGCCGCCGGCGCCGCGCCAAAAGGATTTGCCGAGGCCGGCCTGGCGGCTTGTGGAGCCCCGAAGACCGTGGCGTCGGCCGGCGCCGGCCCGGCTTGCGGTACCGCCGGTCCGGCCGGACGGCGGCCGCCCGGATTGGGCCGAATGACCGTCGGATCGGAAGCGAAAGGATTGTCGTCCGACATCGTCGCCTAAGCCTTTATCGCCCAAAGTTCCAATTCGATCTCGCCGAGTGCCGCGCCGACATGCAGCGCCAGCCCGCCGGTACCGCCCGGCTTCTCCATCTGTTTCCAGAACGAATTATTGCGGTCGAGCTCGAAGTACAGGGTGTTGCCGACATAGGGCAGCTGGCGCGGCACCACCTGCAGCGCGCGCAGCGGAATGCCGGGCAGCGCGGAATTCACGATCTGGGTGATCTGCTCGACCGGCGCGAATTTCACCTGGGTCGGAAACTGCCGGGCCAGCGCGTCGATCGGGATCGACGCCCGCACCGCGGTGACGAAGGTCGCCGATTTGAACAGGCCGGTATCCTCGATGATCGCGACTTGCACGCCGAATTTGCGCTTCTGCAAGGGAATCGGGATCGCCGTCGGGGCCAGGATCTTGCTCAGCGATTCACGCAGATCGGCCAGCACCGGCGCAAAGCTCGCGCGCAGATCGTCGTGGCGATAGGGCGGGAACTCCGCAGCGCGGCGCGTATCGGTGGTGAAGGTGGCGAGTTCGCCGGCGAGCGCCAGCATGGTGCGGTAGAGATGCTCCGGGTGCTGCGACGCCGAATCGGCGGTCAGATGGGAGAAGATCGGCAGGTTGCGGTTGACGAGCTGCAGCACCAGGAACTCGGCGATCTCGGCGAAGCCCCGCGCGCCCGGCCCGGCGACGCGGGCGGCCAGCGCTTCGGCGCGCTGGTAGAGGCGCCCCTTGATATCGGCGATGTAGCCTTCCAGCGGCGCCTGCGCCGCGCAGTTGAGACAGGGCGCGATGAAGCCCTCGTCGAGCACGATGCTGCGATCCGGCCGCACCTCGATCACCCGCGCGATCGGCAACAGCACATAGCCGGAGAGCTCGTCGCCATCGACGGCGTAGCGCAGCCGCAAGGAGGCGACCTGGACCTTCGCCGTGGCATTGAAACCGGCGACGGTATCGACCACGTCGACCTCGCGCGCCAGATAGCGGGCGATGGCATCGCTGCGCTCTTCGAGCAGGATCTCCGCCACCCCGGGGCGGCGCGCGGGCAAGGCCAGGTAGATCGTCGCGTCGCGCGTGCTCTCCGGCACATCGAGCGGCGGCGGCGCATCGTCCGGCAGGACGAAGGGCGTGCCGTCGCGCATGACGCCGTGACCGACGCCGAGCGCAAACTTGCCGATCGCAAGCAAATCCCGATTGATCTGGAGCGCCTCGACACCCCAGCCATGCGCCACCAATCCCCCGACCCGGCGCGACACCAACCGCTCCACAAACCGGTCATGCTGCTGGAAATGCTGCGTGCGCAGGAACATGCCTTCCGACCAGACAACCCTGCTGTCCCACGTCATCAAGTGCTCTCCCGCCTCGCCGGTTTCCGGGTCGGTTGTCTACATCATAACCGCGCTATTTCCCAGCCTGTTGGAACGTCAAGGTAGTGCCGCTCAACGAGGCCGCCAGCTTGGTCGTGCCGTTGGGCGGCACCTCGGCGACGGCGTGCCAGCTCGCCCGGTCGATGACCTGGAACGCCGCGACGATAGCGACGTACCGGGCACCGTCCTTGAGCGGTACGGTCAGGCTGCGCTTTTCGCCCGGCGTCAGCACGATATCGTCGCGCGCCCGCTGGTCGGCTGCAAGATACTCGGGTTTGCCCAGCTGAAAGAAATCGGCGCGGTCGAACGCACCGCGGCTGGCCAGCTGATAGACGCTCACAGTCACCGGCGACGGCCGACCGGCTTTCGTCGGATTGACGTCCGGTGCAGCATTCAGTTCGAGTTCGATGACTCCGGGCGCCGGCGGCGGCGGCGCGTCCGATCCGCAACCGGAGACGACGAGCGTCATTCCGGCAATCAGAAAGTTCCGGCGCGCCAGCATCATCCGTCTCCCCGCCACAACTATGTCCCCAAGCAAGATGAGTTCTGGCGGTTTCACCAGAAATCCTAATCCTGCTTTCATTCGATAACCTAGTACACCGCCGCCAACAACGGATTCCCGGGGCGGTGCATTAGGCCTTTGTCATGGCATCGGTGGTCCAAGCCGCCTCGGACGCCCCCGCTTGGATCGAAGCACTTTTGCCCGTTTCAGGCGCCGCTCCGAAGCCATGGCGCCGAACGGCCGCGACAGCGACGGCGGACTACTGCTTCCGCTCTTGATCCTCGTAGGCGCGAGCGAGGGTTCGCGCCAGCTGGCCGTGCGGATCGTCTTCGCCGGCTTCGCGCAGCCTATTGAATTCCGCTTCGAAGAGATCCCAATATTTCGCCTTCCGCGACGCGGCCAGCAGCGACCGCCCCTCGACTCGGCGCATCAGCGTTTCCGGCGCGAGCGGCGCCAGCGCCTCCGCCACCGCGTTGCGCGCCCCGGCCATCAGCGCCAACTCATGCGCCTTCAGATCCTGGAAACTCCGGCGGATCGCCGCATCGGCAGGAAGATAGCCCTGGCGCGGCGGCAGCAGCAGCGCCATCAACGCGTCCTCGTCGTTGACCGAGAGTTTAAGCGGGTTGTTGTCGGCCGCCGAGATCTGAGTCTGTTCGACCCGGAGTTGGCTTTTGATCTTGTTCCGCACCTCCAGCAAGGTGCGCATGCCTGACACCAATTCGCGCAGACGCTGCCCGGCGGCATGCAGCACTGCTTCGGGCTCGGCCTGGTCCAGCAATTCGGTGCCGAGCCCCGCGCCTTCGAGGAAGGCCTGGACCAGATCCATGGTGCTCGAATCGCCACTGACACCGCGGACGATTCGCGGGGCCGAAGATTCGGTCGCGGTCGGCTGTTCCGTCGGCGCGGAGTCGGGTCTGTCGGCCATGAGCGGTGCCGCCATTCCGCTCACAGGCGGCCGCGGCGGAGCCACGATCGGCTCCACCCTCTGCGGCAGAACCACGGCGGGTGCGGGGCGGCGCGGCGGCGGCTCAAGCCCATCATCATCATCGAGCGGGTTCCAGCCGGAGGGCAGCAAGCCGCTGGAGGGCATCGACCCGTTGCCGCTCGCCGACGGTGCCGCCCGCGGCGGCGCAGCGCGCGGCGGCTGGAAGGCCAATTGGTCGATCGGTGCGTGGTCCGGGGTCGGCAGCCGCAACCAGTCGTCGCTGTCCGGCAGCTTGTCCGCGGGTTCGCTGGTCAAAGGCGCCGCGTCGAAATAGCTCCCGCCGAGCGGCGGCGGCGTGTCCTCTACCGGCTTGCGATAATTGCCGATCCCGAACGGATCGTCGTCCTCCGCCGTGTTGCGCAGGGTGCTGCCGGGCAGGGCGACATGGACGGCGATGTCATAACTTCCCATATAGAGATGATCGCCATCGTTCAGCAGCGCGCTGGCGCCGAAGCCGATCTTGCTGCCGGTGTCATTCAGGAAGACGCCGTTCGTGCTGGTATCGGTCACCCGGTAGCGGCCGGAGACGAAATCGATCCGACAGTGCCGCTTCGAAACATGGCCTTCCGGATCTTCCAGGACCCAGTCGCAGCCGGGCTGACGTCCGACGACGCCGCCATCTTCACCGAAGGTGACAGCGACCGGCGTGGCCGGTGTCCGGCCGGCATAGCTTATGACCGTCAGGCTGAGCGTCATCGGTGCACACGATCAAGTGAAACGGAAACAGTCAAACAGGGCAATACCACATGTCGTTCCATCGCCGCCGTCGCCCCGCCTTGCGCCGTCGATTTCAGTGCTGCGGATTGTCTACCGGAGGTAATGACGTGTCAACCATTGCCCCAAGAAAGCCCATTGATTGCCCGCCACGCCCCGGTCGGACACACGGGCGTCGCATCCGGCGGGCGGCCTATGGTATCACGCCTCCATGCTGACGATATCCTCGCTGATCTATCGCATCGCCGGGCGCACGCTCTTCGAAGAAGCCTCGGCGCAGATTCCCGACTTCCATCGGGTCGGGCTGGTCGGGCGCAACGGCGCCGGCAAATCGACCTTGCTCGGGCTGATCCTGGGCGAGCTGCAGCCGGATGGCGGGTCGGTCGAGATCAACCGCGGCGCCCGCATCGGCATCGTAGCCCAGGAAGCGCCGGGCGGTCCGCAGACGCCGGTCGAGGTCGTGCTCGCCGCCGATACGGAGCGCGCGGCCTTGCTGGCGGAGGCGGAAACCGCGCATGACGCGACGCGGATCGGCGAGATCCATGCACGGCTCGAAGACATCGACGCCCATGCCGCCCCGGCCCGCGCAGCCCAGATCCTGGCAGGGCTCGGTTTCGACGATTCGATGCAGCAGCAGCCGATGTCGAGCTTCTCCGGCGGTTGGCGCATGCGCGTGGCGCTGGCTGCCGTGCTGTTCGCGGAACCCGACCTGCTGCTGCTCGACGAGCCGACCAACCATCTCGACCTCGAAGCGACGCTGTGGCTCGAAGCCTATCTCAAATCCTATCCGCGCACCCTGCTGCTGGTCAGCCATGACCGGCAGATCCTGAACAGCTCGGTCGACCACATCCTGCATCTGGATCAGCGCCGACTCACCTATTACTCCGGCGGCTATGACGAGTTCGAGCGGCTGCGGGCGGAAAAGATCGCGCAATCCAAGGCCATGGCCGCCAAGACGGAGGAGCGGCGCAAGCACCTCTCCTCCTTCGTCGAGCGGTTCCGCTACAAGGCGTCGAAGGCGCGCCAGGCGCAGAGCCGCCTGAAGATGATCGAGCGCCTGGCGCCGGTTGCGGTACTGCGCGAGGATGCGACAATCGCCTTCGAATTCCCGGCCCCGGTCGAGCTCAGCCCGCCGCTGATCGCACTCGACAACGTCGCGGTCGGCTACGTTGCCGACCGGCCGGTCCTGAAAGGCATCGATTTGCGCATCGATCCGGACGACCGGATCGCGCTCCTGGGCGCCAACGGCAACGGCAAGTCGACCTTCGCCAAGCTGGTCGCCGGCCGGCTGGAGCCGATGGCCGGCCGCCAGCACCGGTCGAACAAGCTGCGCTCGGGCTTCTTCGCCCAGCACCAGATCGAGGACATGACGCCGGACGGCACGCCGTTCTCGCATCTGGCCGAGCTGATCCCGGCGGCGCGCGAGCTGGAGATCCGCAACCGGCTCGGCCGCTTCGGCTTTTCCGGCGACAAGGCGTTCGTCAAGGTCAAGGATCTGTCCGGCGGCGAGCGGGCGCGGCTCAATTTCGCGCTGATTACCTACGACGCACCGCCGCTCCTCATTCTAGACGAGCCGACGAACCATCTGGACATCGACAGCCGGGCGGCACTGGCCGAGGCCATCAACGATTTCCCCGGCGCCGTCATCCTGATCAGCCATGACTGGCATCTTCTGGAGCTGACGGCGGATCGGCTCTGGCTGGTCGGCGACGGGCGGGTGCGGCCCTTCGACGGCGATCTCGAGGACTATCGCAAACTCATGCTGGGCCAGCGCGGCGGCGCCAAGCGCAAGGAGCGCGAGTCCAAGCCCGCCGAGGCCGCGAAGCCGGAAGCGCCGCCGCGCAGCAGCGACAAGGGGCGTGGACCCGAGCGACGCAAGGCGCTGGAGACGCTGCGGCGCGCCGCGCGTGAGGCAGAGACTGCCGTGCTGCGCCTGACCGCCAACAAGAGCGAGATCGAGACCGAGCTGACCCGGCCGAAGCTCGACGCGCAGCGCCGCGCCGAGTTGATGCGCCGGCAAGCCGAGCTCGTGCGCTCGCTCGACCGGGCGGAAGCAACGTGGCTCGAAGCCGAAGAGAATCTGCAGGCCGAGTTGAGCTGAGCGCCGCACCGATCAGTGTCGTATCCGATCAGTGTCGTATCCGATCAGTGTAGTATCCGATCAGTGTCGTGGCGGCGGATTTCCAACCCGGTTCCGGCGCCTTCGCCCGGACCGAGGCACCGCCGCCAGCATTTCAGCCGCGCAGCTTGGCCACGAAAGCATCGACCCGGTCGCGCAGGCGCACGGCGCTGCCGCTCAGCGCATCGGCTGATTCGAGCACCGCCGAGGCTTGCCCACGGGTATCCTCCGCCGCTTCCCGCACATCGATGACGATGCCGTCGAGTTCGCCGGTGCGGGCCGCCGCTTGCTGGACGTTGCGGGCGATCTCCTGCGTGGCGGCCCCCTGTTCTTCGACCGCGGCGGCGATGCCGGTCGAAATCTCGCTGGCCTCGCCGATCGTGCCGATGATCGTATTGACCGCGCGCACGGCCTGCACGGTCTCGGCCTGGACATTGCCGATCTGAGCCTGGATCTCTTCAGTCGCCCGCGCCGTCTGGGTTGCCAACGCCTTGACCTCGCTGGCCACGACGGCGAAACCGCGGCCCGCCTCCCCGGCCCGGGCCGCCTCGATCGTCGCGTTCAGGGCCAGCAGGTTTGTCTGCGCGGCGATGTCGTTGATCAGGCGAACCACGTCGCCGATCTTCTGCGCCGCCGCGCTCAAGCCGGTAATCGTCTCGCCGGTCGCCCGCGCTTCCTCGGCGGCGCGCGCGGACACGGCCGAAGAATCGGCGACGCGGCGGCCGATTTCGGCGATCGAGTGGTGCAGCTGTTCGGCCGCCGCGGCCACCGCATTGACATTCGAGGTCGCTTCGCCCGAGGCCTTGGCCACCGCCAGGCAGCGATCGAGACCGCGATCCGCGGCGGTCAGCAAAGTCTGCGCCGTGCCGTTGAGTTGACCGGCGGAATTGGCGACGGAAGTTGCGACTTCATTGAGCGAGACACCGAGCGCAGCCGCTTCTCGCCCGGCCGCCTCCCGCGCCGCTGCGGCGGCCTCGCGCTGCTCGTCGGTCAGCCTTTCGAGCCGGATCCGGTCCTCGCCACTCTGCTTGAACACCGCGACGGTGCGGGCCATGGCGCCGATCTCGTCGCCGCGCCCGACATAGGGGACGGTGATGGAGAGGTCGCCGGCGGCGAGGTCGCTCATCGCCTGTTCGAGGCCGCGCAGCGGCCGGCCGAGCCGGAACAGGGTGAACCACCCAAGGGTGATCATGGTCAACAGGGAAATCGCCCCGACCGTCGCGGTCGTCGACAGCACGGTGCGGTCGATCCGTACGACCGCGCCATGGATCGCTGCCAGCGTGGCATCGATGTCCTGCACCTTGCTCTTGATCGCGGTTGCAGCATCGCGCACGCGATCGCCGCTATCCGCCTGCTCGCCGTTGAGGATTTTTTCGAGCGTAGCGAGCCGCGTTACGGCGTCGCGATCGAGCGCGTCCAGCGTATCGGCCGCCAGCGCCCGATTGATCTCCTCACCGGAATTGCCGGCCTGCATCATCTGCCGCGCCCGTTCGAGGGCGGCGACGTAACCATCCGCAAGCTTGCCAAAGGCGGTCAGCGAGGCCTCCTCCATGTAATCGGTGCCGGCCGCATGGTAGGCGGCGAGCGCCGCCTTCACCTGCAGCACGGAGGCCACCACCTCGGCCGCCTTTGCGTCGTCTCGGGTGATGAGGAAGTCTTTGAACTGATGGATCATCCCGCCATATCCGAGGGTCCGGAACAGGTCGAGCAGCGCGTCGCGCTTGCGCGCCGTATTGCCGACATAGTCGGTCCAGGCATCGGCGCTTTCCTTCGCTGCCGCGAGGCTGGCCGCCGACGCCTTTCCCGTTTCAACGGCCGCTCGGCCCGTGTCGCTCGACACAAGCATCAGGCGCCGATTGGCGTCGAGGACGGCGATGAAATCGGCGATGGTCAGCAGGATATACCCAGATTCCATAGGAACCCGGAGAAATCGGAAAGTTGTTGCCTAACGGGCGGCAATCGATTCGAATAGGGCTATGATCGGGCGCGGTTTTTTGAGCGAAGAGGAACGGCAAGGG
>Ga0181519_10000933_pt1 | contig 25856 bp, 15 predicted proteins | sample PEATcosm2014_Bin_26_FD_121102 | JGI IMG/M metagenome (GOLD analysis project Ga0181519, IMG submission 121102) | Peatland microbial communities from MTU Mesocosm Facility, Houghton, MI, USA - PEATcosm2014_Bin02_10_metaG | ecosystem: Environmental > Terrestrial > Soil > Wetlands > Peat | place...
CCAGTACCTCAGTGCGCCATCGTGACGCGCATGCGGTTGTCGTCCGGGACGCGATCGATGAGCTTGTTGTACGGGTCGATGCCGGCATCGTACGGCTCGCGATCCACCGTCACGGTGAGTTCGCTGTCGCCGTCCGCGACCAGGCGCTTTTCGAGGTACAGCACCCGTTCACCGCTCTCCTTGCCGTCGGCGCCGCGCGCGAACACACCGATGTCGATCGGTTCGCTGATCTTCGCGGGCGTCTCGCGGCCGACGCCGTCGGCGTACAGCTTCGCGGCATGGAGCTTCAGGTGCACGTCGTAGCGCCCGTCGGCCCGCCTGCGCGCCGACGCCTCCAGCATGCGGTTGTCAAAGAGCGTGATGCGCCGGAACAGGTCCTCGACCAGTGGCGCCGCGCCCGGCCCCGCCTCGGCGCCGAGGTCGGCCAGGAACTCGCGGGTCGTCGGATATGGCGGGCCCTGGAACGCGTAGTCGTGGTCGAAGCGCGCAAGCGCCCGGTCGACGGCGGGCTCGCCGAGGTAGTCCTTGAGGGCGTACATGACGAGTGAGCCCTTGCGGTAGTGGATGTACGGCTGGTTCTCGACGAGCGCGAGCGGCATCTCCTCGACCGCCTCGCCGCTCCGGCCAGTGAGGTAGCGGTCGAGCTCGTACTTGAGGAAGCGGCGCATCTTGGCCGCTCCATAGGCCTGCTCCTGGACCATCAGCGCCGAGTACTGCGCGAAGGTCTCGTCGAGCATCGTCACGCCCTGTGCGTAGGCGCCGATCACCTGGTGCGCCCACCACTGGTGCGCAACCTCGTGCGCCGTGACGTAGTAGACGTAGTCGATGTCGTCCGGGTCGCGCAGGTCGGCGATGAAGCCGATCGACTCCGAGAACGGCACGGTGTTGGCGAAGCTCTGCGCGAACCGCTCGTAGCCCGGGAACTCGAGAACCCGCATCTGCCGGAACTGGAAGGGCGCATAGGCCGCACTGAAGTGCTCGAGCGAGGCCTTCATCGCCTCGACCATCCGTGCCACGTTGTACTCGTGGCCGGGCTGGTAGTAGACCTCGAGCGCGACGTCGTGCCAGCGGTCGCGGCGCACGGCATAGCGCGCCGACTGGAAGGAGAAGAAGTCGAGGATCGGCTTGTCCATCTTGTAGTGGAAGTAACGACGCCCGTTCGCGGTCCACTCCCGCACCAGGTAACCGGGCGCGAGCGCGATCTGGTCAGGCGCCGTCGACACCGTGGTCTCGAAGGTGACCCAGTCGGCGTCGCAGCACATGAGGCTGTTGGCGCGCGCGGCGGGGTCGTCGATCTTCGGCAGTCGCGGCACGGGTCCGAGGCCGTAGTGACGCCGGTCGTTGCGGTCCTCGAGCTGGCTGTCCGGGCTGTAGCCGAAATGCGGGAAGCGCGTGCTGTCGATGAAGGTGCCGTTGCCGACGACGCGCGTGTCCTCGGGCACGTTGCGAAAGCCCCGGCTCAGGTACTCGAGGGTGAAGTCGAAGTCCATCGACGCCCCCGGCGCGAGCGGCGTCTGCAGCCGGTAGACGGTGTAGCCGTGCGCGCGGTCGTCGCTGACGGTCTCGTGCGGCGCGAAGCGCGCCTCGACCAGCCTCTGCTCGAGCGCGAGGCGCATGTGCAGGTCGCGGATCGGGACGCTGCTGCGATTGACCAGCTGGTAGTGGCCACGCACCGCGACCCGCCGCTCGTCCGGGTAGATGTCGACGTCGAACTTCTCGTCGACGATGCGCGGCTGCGGCAGGTCCTTGTAGCGCCGGTAGAGCTTCTCGTAGTCGGCCTTGCGCTCCTTGGCGAGGTCGCCGGGCAGGTAGTCGTTGAGCACGTTCGTGTTGTAGAAGATCCACGCGCCGACCAGCGCGAAGGCGCCGAGCGCGCTGGCGAGCAGCGCGCGCGAAGGCAGCCCGAAGCGCGCGCGCGCGATGCGCCCGCGCTCCGCCCAGCCCTGCGCCGTGCCGCGCGGCCAGTAGAGCGCCGCGAGCACCAGCAGCGCCGTCGCGAGGCACGCCCAGTAGGCGCGGAACCACAGCTGCGCGGCCAGGAAGTGCCCGTAGCCGTTCATGTCCGAGTACGGCGCCTCGGGCGCGCTGCCGAAGTTGTACAGGTGGTGGTCGAAGTGCAGCTGCGAGAGCGCGATGCGGCTCACGACGTAGATCACGAACAGCAGGTAGCCGAGGAACTTGTTGTTCGCCAATGCCTGCAGCACGAGCGCGAGCGCCGCGACCAGCAGGAACTGCAGCGCCACCAGCGCGACGTTGCTCAGGTAGAGCAGCGGCTCGAGATGGTGATAGCTGCGGAGCAGCTGGTAGACGACGCACTCGGCGCTGCCGGCGAGCAGGAACACGATGATGACGGCGCCGAGCGCGACGAGCTTGGCGAGCAGCGGCAACCAGTCCGGCAGCGGATAGGCGTCGAGCACCTCGCTCAGGCGCGCACCGCGCTCGCGCCACACGAGCTCGCCCGCGTAGAACGCGACGATGAGCAGCAGCACGAAGTTGTAGCTGCCATCCATCGCGCGGATCATCAGGTGCGTGACCGGCAGCACCTTGGTGCCGAAGATCTCGTCCGTGAACGCGAGGCTGCCGCCCATGTTCATGAGCGAGAAGGCGAGCATGACGAGGAATGCCACGCCCCCCAGCACCGCGCGCGTCTCGAAGCGCGTGAGCACGAGGAACTGGACCAGGCGCGCGCGGCGACCGGTGCCGAGCGCCACCGACGGCAGCGTCACCGCAGCCGCTGCCACGGGAGCCGCAGCCGCGGCCGCGCGCGCGCCGCGGCGCCAGAGCCTCAGGCCCTCGCGGTCGGTGCGAAAGAGCGCGAACGTCGCCGCCACCAGCGCACAGCTGATGCCGGTCCAGAGCACGCGATTCGCGAGCAACAGTCCCGCGACGGCGGGCAGCCGCGTGTTGCGGTCGCTCGCCGACCAGTAGCGCGTCACGGCCTCGAACGCACCGATGCCGAACGGGTCGACGAGGGCGCCCAGCGTCAGCCGGTCGGGGCTGTTGCCGGTGACGGCAATCGCGATCTGCCACAGCACGAAGAACGCGATCACGCCCATGTAGGTACCGAGCATCGAGCGCGTGACGGTCGCGAGCAGGAAGAGGAGCGCAGCGACGAAGAACAGCCCCGGCAGCACGAACAGCGCGAAGGCGTAGCCGTAGGCCGCGTAGCTGGTCGGCCCGAGCCGCGCCGGGTCGACCCACGGCATCAGCACGCCGAGCATCAGCCCGGCGGCGACCGTCACGAGCACGATCACGGAGGCGAGGTAGCCGGCGGCGAAGCGCCCGCCGAGGTAGGCACGGCGCGACATGGGCGTCGCAAAGAAGAGCTCCGCCGTGCCGGCCTCGAAATCCCGCAGCGCCGCGCCCGCGACGAACACCGTATTCAGGAGCATGCCGAGTATGCCGAACATCGCCAGCATCTCGACGACGACGTAGGGGGCATTGCGGTGCGTGTTGCCGATGCCGCCGCCGACCTGGATCTGGTCGGAACCGGCGGCCGCGAAGGCCAATGCCGCGAAGGCGACCGCGATCATCCAGAAGAGCGGGCTCTTCAGCTGCTGGCGGAGCTCGAAGCGGAGGATCTCGGCGAACACGCGCGCCCCCGTCAGGCGGAGCGCGCGACGGGCACGGCGTGCGCGCGCAGCTGCCCGAAATAGACGTCCTCGAGGTCGGGCGCCACCGCCTCGAATCCCGCCGCCGGCTGCCCGTCGGCCAGCACGTGCACGACGGTGCGCCCGGCAGCGAGGCGCGTCGAGAGCACCGTGAAGCGGCTCTTGTAGTCCTCGAGCGCCTGGGTTGCGATGGTCGCGCGCCATACGCGGCCGCCGAGCGAGCGGATCGCCTCACCCGGTTCGCCGCTCAGCAGCACCTGGCCGGCCGAGATCACCGCCATGCGCTGGCACAGGTCGGTGACGTCCTCGACGATGTGGGTCGAGAGGATCACCACCACGTTCTCGCCGATCGCGGCGAGGAGATTGAGGAAGCGGTTGCGCTCCTCCGGATCGAGTCCGGCGGTCGGCTCGTCGACGATGATGAGCTCGGGCGTCCCGATCAGCGCCTGGGCGATGCCGAAGCGCTGGCGCATGCCGCCGGAGAAGGTGCCGAGCTTGCGGGCACGTACGTCCCACAGGTTGACCTGGCGCAGCAGCGCCTCGACGAGCGCCAGGCGCTCGCCGCGCGCGACGACGCCCTTCAGCACCGCGAAGTGTTCGAGCATGGCCTCGGCGCTGACCTTCGGGTAGACGCCGAATTCCTGCGGCAGGTAGCCGAGCCGGCGCCGCGCGGCCGGTTTGTCGGCGAGCACGTCGAGCCCGTTCAGCCGCACGCTCCCCTGGTCGGCGTCCTGCAGCGTCGCGAGCGTGCGCATCAGTGTCGACTTGCCGGCCCCGTTCGGCCCCAGCAGGCCGAACATGCCGTTCGGCACGTCGAGCGACACGGCGCTGAGCGCCCGTACGCCGTTCGCATAGGTCTTCGACAGGTCGCGTATCTCGAGCATTGCGCCACTCCCTGAGGTCGCCCGGCCGGCGGCCGTGGCGGGCGGACTTGCGTGCCGCACCTTTCACCGTACTCGCGGCTACCGTAGCCGAGTTGCCGGCCGCGCGCGCTCCCCTCGCCGCCCGTAGCGCACAGCTGGTCGCAGCTGCCACGGTGGCGTGCGCTTCAGTGCGGCGCCGATCTCGGGCAGACTGGCCGCGCGCCCGCCGCCGCGGCGCCTGCCCGCGGGTCACGCCGTGCCACGACACCGACGGACCGACCGAGATGCCCGCCGCGCCGCACCGGCGCTGCTCGCGCTGCTCGGGCTCGGCGCGCTGACCTTGGCCGGAACGGCGCGCGGCGATCCGCCCGGCGTTGCGCTCGGGCTCGGGCGCTACTACACGGCGCCCATGCCCGGCACGCAGCCGGCGGCCGAGGCGCCGGCGGCGCGGCTGCGCACGCCGGACATCGCCGGCAGCCCCGCACCGACGAACCAGTGGTATTCGGCCGTGATGTTCGAGCAGGGCGAGGTGCCGCTCTACGTGCAGCCGTTGACGATCCGCGCGACGCGCGCCGGCATCGAACTCGGCGTGCCCACGAAGCGCGTCGTCGCGGCGGCTGGCACCCACAGCGAGGTGCGCTACACGCACGAGGCCGCGCTCGAGATCGCCCCGCTCGCGTTCACGCCCCGCGATGCGCGCCTTGCCGGCTACTCCGACTGGCTGGCGCGCATCCGCCTCGGCGCCGACGGCGGCGCGGCCCTGACCACGACCGTACTGCACGGCAGCCCGTTCGCCTACTTCGAGTGCACGCACGGCGACGTCGCCATCCGCGTGCACGGCGCGGCCGGGGGGCTTGCGCCGCCCGCCGGCGCCGACCCGCGCGTGCTGGTGCTCGACGTCGCCGGCCGCGCCTACGCGCTTTTCGCGCCGAGCGGCGGACGCTGGCAGACGACGGGGCCCGGCGGCTTCGTGCTGCACCTCGCTCCGCGTGCGCGCTACTTCTCGGTTGCGGCGCTCCCCGACCGGGACCCGGCGACCGTCGCCGACTTCCTCAAGTTCGCCTACGCGTTCCCCGTCGAGACCCGGACCCGCTGGCGCTATGACGAACGGACGAGCCGCGTGACGAGCGACTACCAGGTTCTGACGGTCGCCAGGGAGGGCAACAACCGGCGCACCTTCCTCGGGCTCTACCCGCACCACTGGGCCAGCGCGACTGCATGGGCCGGCAGCTCCACGCGGCCCGCGGTGCGCTATGAGTACCAGACCGTGCGCGGCCGGATCCGCCTGATAGAGGGCAACGGCTTCACGATCGAGCACGTCTTCCACGGCATCGTGCCGCGCTGGCCGGGTCTTGTGCCGGAAGACCACGCGCGCCTGGCCCCGCTCCTCGCCGCTGACGGCGCGTCGCTCGCCGCCACGGCAGCGCTACCCGGCGAGGGCCCCTACTGGACCGGCAAGTCGCTCGGCGCCAACGCCCAGCTCCTCGAGATCGCGACTGCCGAGCAGGAGCCGGCGCTCGCGGCGGAGTTCCTGAAGCGTCTCGAGCTGCGCATGCAGGCGTGGTTTCGCGGCTCTCCGTCCGGCTACTTCCTGCGCGACGACACGCTCGGCACGCTCGCGGGGCTGCCGGAGGAATACCACAGCCTCAGCAACATGAACGACCACCACTTCCACTACGGCTACTGGCTGATGGCGGCGGCGCACGTCGCGCTGCACGACCCGGTGTGGGCCGACCGCGCGCACTGGGGCGGGATGGTCGCGGCCCTCGTGGCCGACATCGCGACCGGCGAGCGCGGGCGCGCCGACTATCCGTTCCTGCGCAACGTCGACCTGTACGAGAGCCACTCGTGGGCCTCCGGCACCGGCGCGCTCACGGACGGCAACAACCAGGAATCCTCGTCCGAGGCGGTCAATGCCTGGGCGGCGCTCGTCCTGTGGGGCGAGGCAACCGGCGACCGGCGGCTGCGCGATCTCGGCATCTTCCTCTACACCAACGAGATCGCCGCGCTCGAGGCGTACTGGTTCGACCTCGACCGGACGGTACTCGCGAGCGACTTCGGGCGGCCGTTCGCGAGCCTCGTATTCGGCGGCAAGTACGTCTACGGCACCTGGTGGACGGACGAGCCGCGGCAGATTCTCGGCATCAACCTGCTGCCGTTCACCCCGGCGTCCACCTACCTGGCCGCGGACCCCGCCTTTGCCGAGCGCGCGCTCGCCGCACTACCCGGCATGCGCGCGCGCTACCTCGCGCACGACCGGAACGACGGCACGCCGCCAGACATCTGGCAGGACCTGCTCGCCTGCTACCAGGCACTCATTGACCCGGAGCGGGCGCTCGCCGCCTGGAGCCGTGACGCTCGCGTCGAGTTCGGCGAGTCGCGCGCGCACACGCTCTACTGGATGCTGAGCCTCAGGGAGCTCGGCCGGCCCGATTTCAGCGTCACCGCCGACACGGCCCTGTACGCGGTCTTCAGGGATGCGCACGGCACGCGCACCTACCTCGCCTACAACGCCGGCACGGCGCCGAGGCGCGTGTCATTCTCGAGCGGCGTGACGCTGGTCGTGCCGCCCGGCGCGCTCGCGCGCACGCACTAGCCGCCGTCCGCCGCGGCCACTATCGCGCCGGCCTTCATGACGAAGCGCACGTGCTCGAGGCGCGTCACGTCCTTGAGCGGGTCGCCCTCGACCGCGACGATGTCGGCGAACTTGCCGGCCTCCACGGTCCCGAGCTGGTCGCTCCAGCCGAGCAGCTCCGCCGCGACGACGGTCGCGGACCTGAGCGCCTGCTCCGGCGTCATGCCGTACTTCACCATGTAGCCGAACTCGCGTGCCGGGTTGATGTGCCAGTCGAAGCCACCGATGTCGGTGCCGAATGCGATCTTGACGCCCGCCTTGAGGGCGCGACGGAAGGTCTGCTCGTGGATCACCGGCATCTGCGCCCAGACGGGCGCGCCGGCCTTGGCGCGGCCCTCGGCGACATACTCGCCGACGTAGATCGTCGGCACGTAGTAGATGCCCTTCTGCACCAGGGTGCGCAGGTCCTCGTCGGCGATGTAGTTGCCGTGCTCGATGGAATCGACGCCCGCCTCGACCGAATTGTGGACGCCGTAGAGCGCCATCGCATGCGAGGCGACCTTGTGGCGCTGGCGATGCGCCTCGTCGACGATGGCGCGGAGTTCATCCAGGGTGAACGTCGGAATGTCGTCGATCACGCCGTTGCCGACGATCCGGTAGGTACGGTCGGAGTACACCTTGATCCAGTCGACCCGGTGCGAGAGCTGCTCGCGCACCGTGCGCCGGGCGCCGTCGGCGCCGTCGGTTTCCTGGACGCCCTTCGGCATCGTGAGCTGCGGTGCGTAGCCGAGCAGCGGGTAGGCACCGGTCACGTCCATCGAGCGCCCGGCGACCTGCATGCGCGGTCCCGGAATGATGCCGCGCGCAATGGCGTCGCGCACATCGACGTCGGCATAGCCCGCGCCCTCGGTCTCGAGGTCGCGGATGGTCGTGAAGCCCCAGCCGAGGATGCGTCGCGCATTGACGGTCGCGAGGATCGTGCGGTACTCGGGCGACTGCTTGAGGAGCTGCGCGTCGTAGTCCTCTGCCGTGATGTCGCCCTGCAGGAGCACGTGCGTGTGGGTGTCGATGAACCCCGGCAGACAGGTCAGCTGCGACAGGTCCGTGACGGTCCCCGCGGGCGCGGTGCCCGCCGCCGGCCGCACCGACACGATGCGCTCGCCGCGCACCTCGACGAGCACCGGACCCCGCGTCGCTCCCTTGCCGTCCCACAGCGCGCCGCAGCGCAGCCACGTCGAGGCGCCCGCTGCGCCGGTCGCGACCGGCTCGGCCGCGACCGCGCCGCCGCCTGTCGCGAGCGCGAGCGCGAAGCTGAGCGCGAGGAGTGCGCGGCGGCCGCGCGCTCCGCCTGTCGGAACCGATGGATCGCTGTGCATGGACGGATACCCCCCGATAGCCACCTCGCCGCCGCGTCGCGACGCCCCCCGGAGCGTGCCTGCGGACCCCGGCGCTTGCAACCCGTCCGCGCACGGGTGATCGCGGCGCCGGGTATCCGTATGATGCGCGCTCACCAACGGCCACGCAGACCTCCCATGCTCACGCTCAGAAAGCCCTACCTCCTCTACCTCGGCGACGCGCGCCTCAAGTCCGACTGCAAGACCGCGTTTGGCCTGCGCGACTGGTGCCGCAGCGACTCGCTGGCGGAGTGGAGCCACCCGGACGGCACGGTCACGCTCGGCCTGCCGCGCATGAGTCCGCGCGACGCCGCACGGCAGGGCGCGGGCTCGATCATCGTCGGCGTCGCGCCGACGGGCGGCGCGCTGCCTGCCCACTGGGTGGATGACCTGGAGGCCGCGCTGGATGCGGGCCTCGACGTCGTCAGCGGCATGCACACGCGCCTCGGCTCCTTCCCGCGGCTCGCCGCGGCCGCCGCGCGCAACCACGTGCAGCTCGTCGACGTACGCCACAGCGGCGGCCGCTATCCGGTCGCAACCGGCAGGAAGCGCAGCGGCCAGCGCGTGCTCACGGTCGGCACCGACTGCGCGCTCGGCAAGAAGTACACCGCGCTCGCGCTCGCGCGCGCGATCGAAGCGCGCGGCACGCCCGCGACCTTCCGCGCCACCGGTCAGACCGGGATCATGATCGCGGGCAGTGGCATTCCCATGGACGCGGTGATTTCGGACTTCCTCGCCGGCGCCGCCGAGCAGCTCTCGCCCGACAATGCAGCGGCCCACTGGGACGCGATCGAGGGCCAGGGGTCGCTGCTGCACCCGGCCTACGCGGCGGTGACACTCGGGCTGCTGCACGGCTCGCAGCCCGACGCGATCGTGCTGTGCCACGACCCGGAGCGCATCACGATAGAGGAATACCCCGACTACCCGATTCCGCCGCTCACGGAGGTCATCGACCTCTACCTGCGCGCCGGCCGGCTCACGAACCGTGCCATCCGCTGCGTCGGGCTCAGCATCAACTCATCGGCCCTCGCCGACAGCGCCTGGCACGACTACCGCACGCGACTCGAGCGCGAGCTCGCGCTGCCGGTGTGCGACCCGCTGCGCGGCGGTGTCGGGCCGCTCGTCGACGCGCTGCTCGCGCCATGATCCGCTGCCAGGTCGCGGTCGAGCGCTGGGAGATGACCGAGGTGTTCGCCACCTCGCGCGACGCCATCGCCGACATTGCCGTGATCCTCGTGACGCTCGAGGACGAGAACGGCCGGCGCGGCCGCGGCGAAGCCGCCGGCGTCGATTACGATGGCGAGACGCCCGCCAGCATGGTCGCGCAGGTGGAGGCGGCCGCCGGCCGGCTCGCCGCCGGCATCAGCCGCGCCGAACTGCAGGCACTGCTGCCGGCGGGCGGAGCGCGCAACGCCCTCGACTGCGCACTGTGGGACCTCGCCGCCAAGCAGAGCGGCGTCCCGGTGTGGCGCGCCGCGGGCCTCGCCCCGCCGCAGCCGGTGGTGACGTGCATGACGATCGGCCTCGGCGACGAGGCCGCGACGCGCCGCAAGGCGCGCGCCGCCGCGGGCTACGAGGTGCTGAAGCTGAAACTCGATGCCGACCGCCACCTCGACGTCGTCGCCATCGTGCGCGAGGAACAGCCCGCCGCACGCCTCGTGGTCGATGCCAACCAGGCGTGGGATCGAGCGCTGCTCGAGCGCCTGATCCCGGGTCTCGCGGCACGGGGCGTCGAACTCATCGAGCAGCCCGTGCCACGCGGCCGCGACGCCGAGCTCGACGGTCTCAGCTCGCCGATCGCGCTCGCCGCAGACGAATCCTGCGTCGACCGCGCCTCGCTGCCGGCACTCGCCGGCCGCTACCAGTTCATCAACGTCAAGCTCGACAAGTGCGGCGGCCTCACCGAGGCGCTCGCGCTCGCACGCGCGGCCAGTGCCCAGGGATTCGGGCTCATGGTCGGCAACATGTGCGGCACCTCGCTCGCGATGGCGCCCGGCTTCCTGATCGCGCAGTCCTGCCGCTACGTCGATCTCGACGGGCCCCTGCTGCAGCGCCTCGATCGCGAAGCGCCGATCCGCTACGAGCGCGGCACCATGGCGGTCCCGGACCGCGCGCTCTGGGGCTGAGCGGCGCGGCGTCAGCGCGCGAAGCGGTCGGTCGCGCTCACGAGTTCGTGCACCGTGCCCGCCTCGAAGGCCGAGTGTCCGGACTCGCCGGCGATCCTGAGGCTCGCCTCCGGCCAGGCGCGGTGCAGGTCCCAGGCGCTGCGCATCGGGCAGACCACGTCGTAGCGGCCCTGCACGATCACCGCGGGGATGTGCCGGATCCGGCCGACGTCCTCGAGCAGCTGCGCATCGCTGCGCATGAAGCCGCGGTTGATGAAGTAATGGCACTCGATGCGCGCGAACGCGGCCGCGTAGCTCGCATCCTCGAACTGCGCCACGTAGTCGGGGTTCTGCCGCAGGTAGCTGGTCGCGCCCTCCCAGGTGGACCAGGCACGCGCCGCGGCGGTCAGCGTCTTCGGGTCCGGACTCGTCAGGCGCTGGTAGTACGCGGCGATCATGTCGACGCGTTCGGCGGCGGGGATGGGTGCGACGTAAGCCTCCCACAGGTCCGGGAACAACGCGGCAGCACCACCCGGATCCTGGTAGAACCAGCCGAGTTCCCAGCGCCGCAGCATGAAGATGCCGCGCAGCACGAGCTCGGTCACGCGCTCGGGATAGGTCTCGGCATAGGCGAGCGCGAGCGTCGATCCCCACGAGCCTCCGAACACCTGCCAGCGCTCGATGTCGAGGTGGCTCCGCAGCGCCTCGATGTCCTCGACGAGGTGCCAGGTGGTGTTGTCGACGAGGCTCGCGTGCGGCGTGCTCTTGCCGCAGCCGCGCTGGTCGAAGAGCACGATGCGGTAGCGCTTGGGATCGAAGAAGCGCCGCATCTTGGGGTCGGTGCCGCCGCCCGGGCCACCGTGCAGGAATACGACCGGCTTGCCGCGGCGGTTGCCGCTCTCCTCGAAATAGAGCTCGTGCACCGGCGACACCCGCAGCCGGCCGCTGCGGTGCGGGCGGATCGCGGGGTAGAGCTCGCGCCGCGCCGTGGCGCCCGCCGGCCGGCGCCTCGCCGCCGCAGCCGGGCGGGTCTGTGCGGCGCTCGCGCGCGGCGCGCGCGGCTTCGGCCGCGCCGGCGGGCGGGCGTCCGGGCGCGGCGGACGGGCGGCAGTCTTGCGGCGGCGAGTGGCCATGGGCAGTCCTCGGCAGGTGGCGCGGGGCGCCCACGCAGATTCCGGGCGCCGGGCGTCGATCAGGCGATTATAGGGTGATCGCGCGTCGCGCCGCGCGCGCCGGCGCCGCGGCCAATCCATTACACTCGGCCCGCCGGCGACCCCGCCCGGCTCCACTGCGATACGCCATGAACGTCACAGACAGCAACGGCACCGCGCTCGCGGACGGCGACTCAGTCCTCGTGATCAAGGATCTCAAGGTCAAGGGTACCTCCGTGACCCTGAAGCGTGGCACGCTCATCAAGAACATACGCCTCACGGATGACGCCGAGGCGATCGAGTGCCATGCCGAGAAGGTGAAGGGCCTCGTCCTCAAGACCTGCTTCCTCAAGAAGGCGTGAGGGCCGTGGCGGCAGCAGTTCCGGCGGCGCGCGCGCCGCGCGCCGGGTAGGCCGCGCCGGTGTCCGCCGCGTCCGCCATGCAGCGCGTGACGCCTGGGGGCGGGATCCCCTGGCGCGTCGCGCCGCCGCTCGTCAGTACCGCGCTCCTCATGGTCGGCGCAGGCATCATGGGCTCGCTGCTGCCGCTGCGCTTCTCGGCGCAAGGGCTGTCCCCCGGCACGATCGGCCTGATCGCGACCTGCGAGGCGCTCGGCTTCCTGGTCGCATGCCTGCACGCGCACCGCGTCATTGCGCCGGTCGGCCTCGAGCGCGCCTACGCCGCGTTCGCGGGCATGAAGGCGGTCGCGATCCTGTCGCTGCACTTCGCGGACGGCATAGTCGCGCTCGCGCTCGCACGCCTGCTGATCGGCGCCTGCGCCGCGGGCCTCGCGATCGTCGTCGAGAGCTGGCTGAACGCGCTGGTGCCGAACGCCCAGCGCGGTCGCGTGCTGACCCTGTACGTGCTGACGTACGGCCTCTTTTTCGGCGCCGGGCAGTTGCTCGGCCAGAACCTCAACGTGCGCGGCCCGGAGTTCCTGATCCTCGCCGCGATCGCGACGCTGCTCGCGCTCGTGCCGATGGCGGGGATCAACGTGCGCGCGCCGGTGCTGCCGCACAAGGTGACGCTCGAGATCCTGAAGGCGCTCAGGAACTCGCCGGCGAGCGTGCTCGCGTGCCTCCTGAACGGGCTCGTGCTGACCGCCTTCACGACCGTCGGGCCGCTGTTCAGCCAGCGGATCGGCTTCGACCAGGCACACATCGTGGTGCTGATGGCCTGCACCTCGCTCGGCGGCATGGTGCTGCAGTGGCCGATCGGCCACGTCTCGGACAAGGTCGACCGCCTGCAGGCGCTCATCGGGCTCGGCGCCGGCGTGCTCGCGGTCGCGACTGCGCTCGCGACGGTCAACCAGTACACGTCCTTCGTGCTGCTCGCCGTGCTGTTCTCGGTCTTCGGCGGCCTGGCCGAGAGCCTGTATGCGGTCGGCGTCGCGCACGCCAACGACCGGGCGGTGTCGGCGGACTACGTGGCGCTGTCCTCGACGCTGCTGTTCGTCTGGGCGCTCGGCGCCGCGATCGGCCCGACGACCGGTACCTTCGCGATCCAGCTGATCGCGCCGAACGCATTCTTCTTCTACGTGATCGCGCTCACCGCCGCGTTCACGCTGTTCGCGGTGTGGCGTCTCGCGCGGCGCAAGGCCGACCGGCTGCTCGAGCAGCGCGAGGAGTTCCTCGCCTACCCGCAGACCTCGCCCGAAATCTACTCCTGGCTGCCGTACCACCGGGACGATGCCTGCGTGGAGGAGCCGGCCGGCGCGGCCCCGCCCGCCGGCCGCGACGACGGCGTCCGGCGCTGAGCCGACGCGGCTACTGGTGCGCGAGCGCCTCGATCAGCGACGGCGCCGCCTTCGGCTGGTAGGCGCGAAAATCCTTGCCGAGGAGTGCCGCGATGGTCGCGGCGATCTGCGACTGGGTCACGGTCGGTGCGTGCGTGCGCTCGCCGAGCGGCTTGACGTCAGGCCCCAGCACCGCGATCCAGATGTTGCCCGAGCCCTTCTCCTCGGCACCGTGTTCCTTCCATTCGACGAGGCCACTACCGCGGCCGTGGTCGGTGGAAATGATCAGCGTCGTCTTGTCGCGGTAGGCCGGCGTCGACTGGATCTGCTTCCACAGGTCCGCGACGAAGGCGTCGAATGCATGCGCCGTGTCGAGGAAGGCGTCGTAGCGACCCATGTGCTGCCAGCTGTCGGTGTCGCCGTAGCCGACGAACAGGACGCGCGGGTGATGGCGCTTGAGATGCGAGCGCAGCGCCACGTGCAGGAACGAGTCGAGCGGGTCCGGGCCCTCGAGCCGGGTGGTGGTCTGGTAGAGCTCCTCCAGCAGCCGGCCCTGCGGGCTCTGGTCGCCGGCATCGACCAGGTTCGAGCCGCTGCGCACGGCCAGGTGACTGCGCTTCTCGTTGAAGATGTCGTGGAACTCGCCCCAGGTGCCGAAGATGTCGACCTTGCCGCGGAACTCGGGCAGGCCGTTCAGCCATTCGAACACGGTGACGTTCGGGTTGGGTCCGAAGTCGTTCGAGTCGATGCGCGGGTCGCCGATGCCGCTCGACATCTCGTTGTAGCCCGGGTATGAGAACCACATCGGATTCTCGACGTGCGCGATGCTGCCGGCGAGCTGGTTGCCGAAGATCTGCCCCTGCTTCGCGACCGTGCCCCACAGGAACGGGAACAGCAGCCGCCGGCGCACGGCCGGATCATCGTTCCAGTACTTCTCCTTGAGCTCGGCGACCGAGGTCCAGCTGCCACCCTCCTTGTCATTGAGGAGCGACGGGTCGGCGCCCGTGAACACTTCCTGCCAGCGCACGCCGTCGCTGATGACGAGGATCACGTTCTCGGTCTTGCCAGCGGCGGCGGCGGTGGCCGCGAGCACGAGCGCGAGCGCAGCCAGGAGTGTCGACAGCTTGGTCATGGTCATCCTCACGGGTCGTGCGGCTGGCGGTTGCCGCCGATCCACCGGAGAATAGTGCCAATCAGTCCTCCGGGAAACCCTGGCATGCAAAGAGTCGCGGCGATGGCCCGGCGGTTCGGTGCCTCAGCCCTGCTGCTCGCGGGCCTCGCGGTCGCAGCGGCGGCCGGCGCCTCGCATGACGCGGCGCCGCCCGTCCGCCAGGTCGGCACCCTCGAGCTCAGGGCCTGCGGCGAGCGCGGCGGCTACTGCGGCGAGCTCCGGCGCGCGCTCGACCCGCAAGGCCTGGTCGCCGGCACGCTCGCGGTCTCGTTCGAGTACTACCCGCATGCCGGACCGGGCGCCGCCCTCGGCACGCTGGTCGCGACCGAGGGCGGGCCCGGGTACCCGGCGACCGAGTCGCGCGACAGCTACCTCGCGCTGTTCGCGCCGCTGCGGGATGCGCGCGACGTCCTCCTCATGGACAACCGCGGCACCGGGCGCTCGGCGGCGGTCGACTGCGCGGCGCTGCAGCGCGCACCGGCGCTGACCATCGAGGCGATCGGCGCCTGCGGCGAGGCGCTCGGCGCCAGCGCCTCGCTCTACAGCACCGCCTATGCCGCCGACGACCTGGCGGCGATCCTCGATGCGCTCGGGGTCGGCACGATCGACCTCTACGGCGACTCCTACGGCACCTTCTTCGCGCAGGTATTCGCCGTGCGGCACGGGACGCGCCTCAGGTCGCTGATTCTCGACGGCGCCTACCCGCTCGACGCGCCGGAGCTCGCGTGGTACGGCGAGTACGCGAAGGCGATGCGCAACAAGTTCGACCGTGCCTGCGAGCGCTCGCCGGCCTGCAGCGCGGTGCCGGGGAGTTCGCTCGAGCACATCGCGCCCGCGCTCGCCTCGCTGCGCGCGCGCCCATTCCAGGCGAGCGCGGCCGACGCCGACGGACGCCTCCGGCACTTCACCGCGAGCGCCGGCGCGCTCGCGACCGTGATGTTCGGCCAGGCCCCGGCCTACGCGACCCTGCGCGACACCGACGCCGCGGCCCGCGCCTTCGCCGCCGGCGACCACCTGCCGCTCCTCAGGCTCATGGCCGAGGCGCTCGCCGCCACCGACTCGCGCGATGCGACCCACGACCCGCGGAAGTTCAGCGCCGGGCTCGCGGCCGCCGTGACCTGCCACGACACACCGCAGGTGCTCGACATGACGCTCGCCCCGGCGGCACGCCGCAGCGCCTTCGAAGCGGCGCTCGCAGCGCGCGAGGCGCGCCACCCGGATGGCTACGCGCCGTTCAGCGCCGCGGAATACCTGCGCATGCCGCCCGACTATTCGTTTCTCGACGAGTGCCTCGACTGGCCGGTCGCCGACGCTGCGCACCCGGCCGGCCGCGTCGTGCCACCCGGCGCGCCCTACCCGGACATCCCGGTGCTCGTCATCTCGGGCGAACTCGACGACATGACGCCGGCGGCCGATGCCGAGAAGGCAGCGCGACAATTCGCCCATGCGCGCCACGTCGTGGTCGGCAACGGCTGGCACGTGAACGCGCTGCCGGAGGCGCGCGGCAGCTGCGCGCCGCGGATCGCCGCCGCCTTCATCGAGGATCCGGCCCGCGCGACGCGCGCCGCCGCCGCCGACATCGCGGGCTGCGATCCGGACGCGGCGCCGTTGCGACTCGCGCCGCCGTTCGTGCGCGGCTACGCGCGCGCGCGGCCGGCAACGCTCATCGCGGGCAGGCACGCCGGCGCGAGTGAACTCGCGGCCGCCGGCGCCGTGGTCGCGACGCTTGGCGATGTCCTGCCGCGGCTCGCGGCGAGCAGCGGACGCGGTGTGGGGCTGCGCGGCGGGCGCTTCGTGGTGAGCGCCGACGGCGAGCGGCTGAGCGCGCGGCTGGCCGGCATCCGCTGGGCGGAGGACCTCGCGGTGTCGGGCACGGTCGAGTGGACCCCGACGCACGGCGAGGCGCGGGCACAGCTGCGCTTTCACACGACGGCGGGACCGTCGGGGCGCCTCACGATCCGCTGGAGCGAAGGCGCGGGCGACGCTCGCGCGCGCATCGACGGACGCATCGACGGCCGTGCGATCACGGCGAGCGCCCTGGCGCCCTGACGCGGCGGGTCAGCTCGCGGCGATCGGGCTCGCCGCGCCGTTCTGCGTCGCGGGGTCGCTGGTCGCACCGACGATGCTGGCGAGGAGCGCCGCGCCGCTCACCTCGGTCGGCGTGACGCTCGTGCCACCCACGGCGGTCGCGAACAGCACCAGCTGGGCTTTCGCCGAGATGGTCACGTTGCCGGACTGCACCGGCGTTCCGAGGGAAGCGAGCAGCTGCTGCAGGAACGAGACGACCGTGCCGGTCGGATTGCTGGCCGACGACGCGCTGCTCGTGCTCGGCGTGCTGGTTGCGGCCGGGGCCACGTCGACGGACGGCGTGGCGGCAGTCGTCGCCGCGCTCGACGCATCCGCAGCCGCTGCCGGCGCCGTGCTCGCGGCGGCCGGCGCGACGTCGGCCGCCGGCGCGGCCGCCGGCGTGGCCGCCGGCGTGGCCGCGGCGGGAGCCGCAGGCGGGACGGTCAGGTGCACGCTCTCGCTCAGGTTGACCGCGAGCGAGGCGATCTCGGTGGGATCGACGTTGAGCGCGGCAGCGCTCGCGAAGGCCTGGCTCACGTTGCCGGAGAAGAACTGGGTCGCAAGCGTGTCCACCTGGCCGAGCACGCTGTTGACTGCCTTGAGGTCCGCCGAGCTCAGCGAGCCCTGCACGGAGACGCTGAAGAGCCCGGCCGGATAGGACGAGGCCTGCGCGTAGGCGGCGAGGCCCGTGGCGGCGGACGTCTGTGTCGTTCCGGACGAACTGGTGGTCGATGAGCTGCTGCTCGCCGCAGCGCCCGTCGTGCTCGCCGGCGAGGTCGCGCTCGCAGCGGCCGCCGCGGCACCCTGAGCCGCACCGGACTCGCTGGCACGCAGGCGAATCGTCACGGTCGTGCCGTCCTGCAGCTGGATCTGCACGCTTTCGCGGTCGGTGATGCGGAAGCTGCCGGCGGAACCACCGGCCGAACTGCCTGTCGCCGCCGCGGCGCTGCCCGTGGCCGTCGTCGGAATGAGTGCCGCGATGCTCGCGGCCGTCGTGGTCGATGCCTCCGGAACCGCCGGCGTCGCGGCGGCACCTGCGGACGGCGTTGCCGCGGACGCCGGCGAACTCGCGGCACTCGCCTGCTGCGCGCCGAGGCGCTCGAGCGCGTGGCCGAGATGCCGCTCGAAATCGGAGGCGAAGGTGGCAACCGCCGAAGCGCTGACGCCCTGCTGCTCGAGCGCCTGGCTCGCACTCGCGATCGCCGAGCTCACGTTGCCGAGGATGCCGCTCAGGCCGCCGTCGCCGGTGCCGGAGCTGCCGAGCGCGTCCGAGATCGCCTGGGCAACCGAGGCGACGAGGCCCCGGCCACCGCCGTTGCCGTTGCTGGAGGTCGAGCTGCCGGAACTCGAGCTGCCGGCAGCGGAGCTGCCGCCGAGCGCCGCGATGATCGCGCTCGCGAAGGCCTGGAAGGCCTGCGCGCGATCCGGCGTGCCGCCGGAGGTCGCGCCGGAGGCGGCGCTGACGCCCGAGGAGGAACCTCCCTGGCCGTTGACCTGCGTATAGAGGTCGAGCGAGGAAAATAGCGACTGCAGGCCGCCGGTCGAGGGTACCGAGCTCATGACATCTCCACGGCCCCGGACCCATGCCGGTGCATCCTGCACACGGTATCGGCGACCCTCGCGGGAACTTGAGCGGAAAGTGTGCCGAAAGTCGTTGCGCCGCGTTGCGGGTCCGCGCCCGCTCAGCCGGCCCGCCGGCCGGTGAGGCCGAGGCCAGCCTGACGGAGGTCCGAGATCTCGTCCCTGACCCTGGCCGCCGCCTCGAACTCGAGATTGCGGGCGAGCTTGTGCATGTCGCCCTCGAGCTTCTTGATGCGCTTCATTATCTGCTCGGGCGACAGCTCGCCGAGCGCCTCGTCCGCGAGGCGCCGGCCGCGTTCCTCGGCCGAGCGCGCGCCCTCCATGACGTCCTGCACCGCCTTCTGGATGCCGACCGGCGTGATGCCGTGCAGCTCGTTGTAGCTGACCTGGCGCGCGCGCCGGCGCGCGGTCTCGCCCATCGCGCGCTCCATCGAACCGGTGACCGAGTCGGCGTACAGGATCGCGCGGCCGTTGACGTTGCGCGCCGCGCGGCCGATCGTCTGGATGAGCGAGCCTTCGGAGCGCAGGAAGCCTTCCTTGTCGGCGTCGAGGATTGCGACCAGCGACACCTCCGGCAGGTCGAGGCCCTCGCGCAGCAGGTTGATGCCGACCAGCACGTCGAACTTGCCGAGCCTGAGGTCGCGGATGATCTCGACGCGCTCGACCGTTTCGATGTCGGAGTGCAGGTAGCGCACCTTGACGCCGTGCTCGTGCAGGTAGTCGGTGAGATCCTCGGCCATGCGCTTCGTGAGCGTCGTGATCAGCACGCGCTCGTTGCGCGCGACGACCGCGCGGATCTCGGAGAGCACGTCGTCGACCTGGGTGCGCACCGGACGGACGTCGACCACCGGGTCGATGAGCCCGGTCGGCCGCACGACCTGCTCGATCACCGCGCCGGGTGAGTGGCCGAGCTCGTAGGGCCCGGGCGTTGCCGAGACGAAGATCATCTGCGGCGCGAGCTTCTCCCACTCGTCGAACCTGAGCGGTCGGTTGTCGAGCGCGGACGGCAGGCGAAAGCCGTACTCGACCAGCGTCTCCTTGCGCGAGCGGTCGCCGCGATACATCGCCCCGAGTTGCGGCACGGTCACGTGGCTCTCGTCGACGACGAGCAACGCGCCCTCCGGCAGGTAGTCAAAGAGGCACGGCGGCGGCTCGCCGGGCTGGCGCCCGGACAGGTAGCGCGAATAGTTCTCGATGCCGGCGCAGTAACCGACCTCGTTCATCATCTCGATGTCATAGAGGGTGCGCTGCTCGAGGCGCTGGGCCTCGACCAGCTTCGAGGCGGACCGCAGCGCCGCGACCCGCTCGCGCAGCTCGTCCTTGATGGCATCGAGCACGCCGACGATGCGTTCCTTCGGCGTCACGTAGTGGCTGGACGGGAAGATCGTCAGGCGCGGCACCTTGCGCAGCACCTCGCCCGTCAGCGGATCGAAGTACATGAGCGTCTCGATCTCGTCGTCGAACAGCTGCACCCGCACCGCCTCGCGCTCCGACTCGGCCGGGAAGATGTCGACGACATCGCCGCGCACGCGGTAGCTGCCCTGCGACAGGTCGACGTCGTTGCGCGTGTACTGCATGTCGGTGAGGCGGTGCAGGAGCTTGCGCTGGTCCATGCGCTCGCCGCGCACGAGGTGCAGCACCATCGACAGGTATGCCTCCGGGTCGCCGAGTCCGTAGATCGCCGACACCGTCGCGACGATGATCGAGTCGCGCCGCTCGAGCAGGGCCTTGGTCGCGGACAAGCGCATCTGCTCGATGTGGTCGTTGATCGAGGCGTCCTTCTCGATGTACGTGTCGGAGGACGGCACGTAGGCCTCCGGCTGGTAGTAGTCGTAGTAGGAGACGAAATACTCGACGGCGTTCTCCGGAAAGAATTCCTTGAACTCGCCGTAGAGCTGCGCGGCCAGCGTCTTGTTGTGCGCGAGCACGATGGTCGGGCGCTGCATGCGCTCGATGACGTTCGCGATCGTGTAGGTCTTGCCCGAGCCCGTGACGCCGAGCAGCGTCTGGTACCTGAGGCCGGAGCCGAGGTTCTCGCACAGCCGCTCGATCGCCTGCGGCTGGTCGCCGGCCGGCGAGTAGCCGGCCGCGAGCACGAAGCGGCGGGCGTCGGGGTCCTGGGGCCTACGTTTCGGGGTCAGCATCGCAATTGATCCCACGCCTGTTTTACTGGAGAATCCACCGTCTTTTGCACTGCAACGGAACGACCGTGCCGATCACCGTCTCAAAGCGCGTCAAGCGCATCAAGCCTTCCCCGACCCTCGCCGTCACCGCGCGCGCCGCGCGCCTCAAGGCCGAGGGCAAGGACATCATCGGACTCGGCGCAGGCGAGCCGGATTTCGACACGCCCGTGCACATCGCCGACGCAGGCGTTGCCGCGATCAGGGGCGGCTTCACGCGCTACACGAACGTCGACGGCATCCCGGAACTCAAGGACGCCATTATCGCCAAGTTCCAGCGCGACAATGCGCTTACCTACACCCGCCCCCAGGTGCTCGTGTCCTCGGGCGCGAAGCACACCATCTTCAACCTGGTCGAGGCGCTCCTCGACCCGGGCGACGAGGTCGTGATCCCGGCGCCCTACTGGGTGTCCTACCCGGACATGGTGCTGCTCGCGGATGGCGTCCCGGTCATCATTGATGCGGGCGCGGGCCAGGGTTACAAGATCACGCCGGCCCAGCTGGAGGCCGCGATCACGCCGAAGACCAGACTCGTGATCCTGAACAGCCCCTCGAACCCCACGGGCGCCGCCTACACCCGCGCCGAGCTCGTCGCCCTCGGCCAGGTGCTCGCCCGCCACCCCGGGATCGTGATCGGCACCGACGACATGTACGAGCACATCTGGTGGGGACCCGAACCGTTCTGCAGCCTCGTCACCGCCTGCCCCGACCTCTACGAGCGCACCGTGACGATCAACGGCGTGTCGAAGAGCTATGCGATGACGGGCTGGCGCATCGGCTATTGCGGCGGACCCGCCGAGCTCATCTCGGCGATGGCGACCATCCAGGGTCAGTCGACCTCGAATCCGACCTCGATCAGCCAGCGGGCAGCCACCGTCGCGCTGAACGGCGACCAGAGCTGCGTCCGGGAGATGAACCTCGCGTTCAAGGCGCGGCACGACTTCATCGTCGCGGGCCTGAATACGCTCCGGGGCGTGTCGTGTCTCGCGGGCTTCGGCACCTTCTACGCCTTCGCCAACGTCACGAAGGCCATGGCCAACCTCGGGGTCGCCGACGACAACGCCTTCGCCGAGCGCCTGATCACCGAGGCACTGGTCGCGGTCGTGCCGGGATCCGGGTTCGGGGCGCCCGGGCACATGCGCCTGTCCTTCGCCTGCTCCATGCAGACCCTCGAGAAGGCCCTCGAGCGCATGCGCAAGGTGCTCGGCTGAGGAGGCGGAAGCCGCGGATTTTCTAGGAAATCCGGCCGGTTGCCTTGACTTCGGGGGGGTCGGTCGGGAGAATGCGCCCCCTTCCGCCGATCGCCTTTCATACCGTTCCCCGGTAGCTCAGTCGGTAGAGCAAGCGACTGTTAATCGCTGGGTCGTAGGTTCGAGTCCTACCCGGGGAGCCACTTCGTAGAGCGCGACGCGCGATCGCCCAGGGCCCATGCGTTCCAGCGCGCCTGCTTATCGCCCCACGCACCGCGTGGCACCGGGGGCCACCGGCTCACCGCACGAGGGCGCCCGACGCGGGATCGATCGCCGCCAGCGAAAAGCGCGGCGTCCCTCGGAACCTCGGGAAGGTCTCTGCCGCGTACGCGACAGCCTCGTAGACGACGAGCGCCGCCGGGGCTCCGCTCACGTTCGGGTTCCACTCAAGACGGCCCACGTCGAGGCGTCGATGGGGCGATATCTTCCCTCGGCTCGCCGCCGGCGGTGCTGAAGCTGCGGCCGATGTTGGTCGGCCCAGCCGACACGGCGAGCGAGACGATGCCCGCAGTTCCCCTGGAATTGCTCCAGACCGCCGTCTGGCACGGTGCGGGCGCGGCACACCCACCGATGACCACGGCCAGGCAGGTGCAGACCTCCGAGTCCGATCAGAAGCAACAGGTCCGGTCGCACCGTGACCCTCCTGTGATACGACGACGTGTGCGATTCATGAGACCGGGTGCGGGGCCAACTGCAATCGTGGCTATCGACGTCGAGACCGCGCGAGCAGACCGCACTCCTGCGACGCGCCGTCGAGCGACCGCGGACACGGCGTCCGGCCCAAGTGCCCTTCGTTGCGGTACCCCCGTGCTGCGTCCTTGCGCGACGGACGGGCGTGAACGCATGCCGCGAGGGCAGTTTCACCAGTAACGTGGAGCCAACCTCATCGGCGCCCAGGCCGAGGTTCAGGCGTCGTCGTGTTCCGCACCGTCACACGCATGGGCCGCGCGTCGGTGGCACGTAGTCCGGGGTGATTTCACCGGGCGTCGCGCCTGCCGGACGGTGCGCCGCGACCCGCATCGCTACGTCGCTGCCGTCACGAGCGGTACACGGGCCTCAGTACGCCGAGGACACGAGCTGCGAGTGGCTGACCGTCACAAGGCGCTGCGGCGTGCCAGCGCCTGGGCCGGCGTACGGCGGCGTGCTGTAGTAGCCGAGCGTTGGGCCAGGACCCCAGAGGCCGGCGCCACTCGACAGCGAGTACAGGCCGGAGTTCGCCGCTAGGTAGAACGCGCTCGAGCCGACCAGCACGCCTCCTGACGGCGGCGGCAACGGTGGAGTCGCGACCGGCACCGGACTCGTGACGTCGTAGATCGCCGCATTGCTCGGTAGCCCTGTGAAGGCGCTGACGTCGGCGAGAACCTCTGTGTCGCCGAGGAACGTGACCACCGTGCCGGTCACGGTCGTCGCGAGCACGAAATTCTGGTACAGGCTCGAGTTGCCGCCCGTCGTCAGCACGCCGATCACGGCGCCATCTGGCGAGATCGCGAAGGTGCTGCCGGTCAGGCTGACGTCGATCGGCACGGTGCCTAGCGCCGCACTGCCCGCCGGCGGCACCACCTGGATGGAATATCCGGTCGGCGAGGATGCATCGGCTAGGATTTGCGCGAAGGCCGTGCCGCCGGCTGCGAGCTGCCACATCTGGTACTCGAGCGACAGGGTCGGTATCACCCAGTTCTCGGTGAGCGTCGCCGCCGGCAGCGAGTAGATGTTGACTGAGGTATTGTTGTTGTTGTCGATCAGCGCCCCCGCCGCGAGGACCGTCCCGTCAGCCGACAGCGCGAGCTGGCCGCTGCCGGCATAGGGAAACGGAATTGTGTTCTCGAGCGTTCCGGCGAGCGGATCGATCACGTAGATCTGCTGGCTCCCGGCGAGCGCCGCGACGACGCTGTTCGAGCCCGCGATCGCCGAGACGATGCCGGGCGCGAGGATCGTGGGCGTCGCCGCAATGGTTGGCCCGTCGATTACGGTCGCGTTCGCGCCGAGCCACCATTGCGTCACCGACAGCCCGCCGTAGGCCACCAGCTGGAAGCTGTTGTTGTACGAGTAGGCCTGCTGGCCGAGCGTTGCCCCCGAGACGTCGAGAACGGTCACGGTGCCCGAGGTACCGGAGATGTTCGGGTCGAGGTAGGCGAGTGCCGAACCGGACGCCGCCGCAAATCCCGAGGGCGCATTGCTGCTGGTGTAGGCGATGCTGCCGCCGCCGCTCAGCGAGTACACAGTCAGCTGCGTCTGAGCGCCGTTGCCCGCGGTCGACCAGAACCAGTTGCCGTAGCCGCCGAGGCCTGTCGTCGACGGCAGGACCACGACTAGGTCCTGATTAAGCGCGAGGTCGTAAGTATAGACGGTCGAGCCGGCGGTCGTCTGAAAGTGGCTGCCGTCGCCGAACCAATCAGCGAAGGTGCCCGTGAATTCGGCGCTCACAGTCGAGGCTTGGGCAGCGGGCGTCACCGTCTCGATCACCTGCGCGCCCTTCGCGCCGGTCGCGATGTAGAGCTGCTGCGGCGTGGCAAACACTTGGGCATTCGAATAGTTGCCGCTCTCCGAATACACGAGCGTGCCGTTCGGCTGAAACACTCGCAGCTGCTTCTCGTCGCCGAGCGCGACGTAGCTGCCGTCAGAGGCGGGCTGGAACCAGAACGTGCCCTCCGATTGCGGTATTGAGGCCAGCAGATGGCCGTCGGTGGCTGACAGCAGCGTCACGACATTGCCGCTGCTCCACGCCTGCGACGCGACGACAGTCGTACCCGCAATCGCGATCGATCCGACGCAGGAGAAGCGCGCGACGAACGCATCGCTGCTGGCGTTCCACAGGTTGCAGCGCGACACCGCGTCCTTGTCGTTGTACCAGTTCGAGCCGACGTCCTGGGTCAGCACCCGGCCGCCGGACGCGAGGATCCGCTGGATCTTTTGGGTGTGGCCGAGATCGAGCAGCACGCTCGAGACGACATCGATGACGACGTCGAACTGCGCCGTGCCACCCGAGTTCGTTGCAGTCACGAGGTAGTTACCGGAGTTCTGCGGCGTCGTCGGCGTGCCGGAGATGACGCCCGTCGCGGGATCGAGCGCTAGCCCGGCAGGAAGCGGTGAGTTCACCGACCAAGCGGTGGCCGCGCCACCTGAGGTCAGTGGCGTGACGCTGACGGGCTGACCGGCGACAAAGGTGTAGTAGACGTCTGCATAGCTGATCGCCGGCGCCACGGCGGGGACGGCGTTGACGACTAAGTTGATCGCCGTCTTGGTACTGCCGGCAGAGTTGCTGGCGATAATCGTGTATCCCGTATCCGGCGAGGCAGTCGTCGGTGTTCCCGAGATGACGCCAGTCGTCGCGTTTATCGACAACCCGGCCGGCAGCGCGGGACTCACGGAGTAACTGACGACCGTGCCGTTCACCGTCGGCGTCAGCGGTGCGATCGCCTGCCCGACCGTATAGGCGGACGGCGCGACGTAACTGAGCCCGGACGGCGGCGCGGTTCCGCCTCCCCCGCCTCCCCCGCCTCCCCCGCCTCCGCAGGCCGCAAGCGCGAGGCTCGCGAAACCGACACCGGCCCAATGAAGGAAACGCATGAGCCCCTGCCGTAAACGACCGTCGGTCCGATCAGCCGCACTCACCGCCACGCGGACGCCCCGCGCGCGGCTAAATTCCTTTGATTATGAACCTGTCCAACCGTGCAGCCAAGACAATCAGGTTTCTCCGTGGCTCCGGCCGGCCGGCGTCCCGACTTCGGCGGCAACGTCGCGGCTTCGGCCAGCGCCAGTTCAGGTTCCAGACATCATTCTGCTGCGGTGGCTGAGCCCGTGAGTTCGCCACCATGCATGGCACCGACGTGCCACCGCCACCGCCTCCGGGACTCTGCGCTCGCGTCTGAAGGCCTGCGCTGCGAGCGCTGCGCAATGCGCGCTGCGTCCTGTTAGTCTTGCCGCAACTGTCGCGCGCCGCCGCAGGCACCCCGAGAATGCTGCGCGTCCGCCCGACGGCAGGCGGTCCAAGCAACGCAATGGAGTGACCGATGCGACGTCGTGACGTCTCGGCCGCGCTGCTTATCGGCGCCGGCGTCGCGAGCGCGGCGGCGGATCCGGCGGGCACGCCGGCAAATGGCTACGCACGGACCACGGCCGAAGCCGCCGCCGGCGTCAGCCAGGTCGCCCTCGCCGAACCCCCGGGTCACGTCG
>Ga0181519_10000934_pt1 | contig 25852 bp, 24 predicted proteins | sample PEATcosm2014_Bin_26_FD_121102 | JGI IMG/M metagenome (GOLD analysis project Ga0181519, IMG submission 121102) | Peatland microbial communities from MTU Mesocosm Facility, Houghton, MI, USA - PEATcosm2014_Bin02_10_metaG | ecosystem: Environmental > Terrestrial > Soil > Wetlands > Peat | place...
CACGTCCTTGGGAAAACAGGAGCCGCCGTAGCCGATGCCGGCGTTGAGAAAGCGCTGTCCGATGCGCGCATCCGAACCAATCCCGCGTGCTACTTCCGTAACATCGGAGCCCACCAATTCGCACAGATTCGACACGGCGTTGATGAACGAAATCTTCATCGCCAGGAAGGCGTTCGACGCATGCTTGATCAGTTCGGCACTCTGCGCGCTGGTCTCCAGGTAAAGCACGCCGTCGTTGAGTTCGCGCGCGCCCGGCACACGATCCTCCCGACGGTAATAGCTGCCGTCAATCATCGGCTGGTAGATGCGCCGCGCCAACTCGCGAGCCCGCGCCTGATCGGCGCCGATGACCACGCGATCCGGGTAGAGAAAATCCTCCACGGCCGTGCCCTCGCGCAGGAACTCCGGATTGCTGATGACGTCGAAGTGTTCCTCGCGCGCGCCGTTGGCCAGCAGAGTGCGACGAATCCAGCGGTTGGTCAGCACCGGAACCGTGCTCTTCTCCACGATCATCTTGTACTCGCCCAGGGCTGCGGCGATCTCGCTGACGCTGGCTTCCACCTGGCTCAGGTCGGCCTCGCCCGTGGGCGATTGCGGTGTGCCCACGGCGATAAAGATGGCCTCGCTCTGTTTCGCAGCCTCCGTCAGATCGGTGGTGAAACTCAAGCCCCGGCCGCGATGCCTCGCCAGCAGCTCGGGCAGCAGCTCTTCGTAGATGGGAACTTCGCCGGCGTTGAGTTGTTCCACGCGATGGCGGTCAATGTCCACGCACACAACCTGGTGGCCCAGTTCGGCAAAGCACACGGCGGCAATCAGCCCCACGTACCCGCTGCCAACGACGGCGATCTTCACGCTTTTATCTATTGTGGCTGGATTCACTACACACCCTCGTTCGAGCATTCCGCACGCCACCGGACCGCCTTTACGCGCGCAGGCAACGCCAGAATAGCAGTCACTCCGGGCGGTCAACAGACGCGAAGGTGCCGCGGGGCCCGTGTTTTCGCCCTACCGGAGAAGCTGATATTCTTCCACTGACTCAATTGCCCATCCGGACGGATACCATTGGACTTCCAGACCGGGCAATAAACCTGCGATTTTGTGGCGGAATTCACCGTCCTGCAATGTTCACGCCCCGCCGGCCCCAGGGCTGCGGCCTCCAGCGTGGCGAGGAAAGATGAATATTATGAGAAAAGCTCTGATCACGGGAATTACGGGCCAGGACGGCTCTTATCTGGCCGAGCTGCTGCTCCACAAAGGGTATGAGGTGCATGGCATCAAGCGGCGCAGCTCCCTGCTCAACACCGACCGCATTGACCACCTCTACCAGGACCCGCACGATCTTGGCCTGCGCCTGGTTCTCCACTACGGCGACATGACGGACACCAGCAGCCTGACGCGCGTCATTCAGTCCGTGCAGCCCGACGAGATCTACAACCTGGCCGCGCAGAGCCACGTCGCCGTCAGCTTCGAAGAGCCCGAGTACACGGCCAACGCCGATGCCATCGGAACCCTGCGCGTGCTGGAGGCCATGCGCATCCTCGGCATGGAGAAGAGCACGCGCTTCTACCAGGCCTCCACCAGCGAGCTCTACGGCAAGGTGCAGCAGATTCCGCAGTCGGAGACCACACCCTTCTATCCACGCTCGCCCTACGCCGTTGCCAAGCTCTACGCCTACTGGATCACCGTCAACTATCGCGAGGCCTACGGCATATACGCCTGCAACGGAATCCTCTTCAACCACGAGTCTCCCGTGCGCGGCGAGACCTTCGTCACCCGCAAGATCACTCGCGGCCTGGCGCGCATCAAGGCCGGTTTGCAGCAGACCATCTACATGGGCAACCTGGATTCTCTGCGTGACTGGGGCCACGCCCGCGACTACGCCGAGATGCAGTGGCTCATGCTGCAACAGGAAAAGCCCGAGGATTTCGTCATCGCCACCGGCGAGCAGCGCAGCGTGCGCGAGTTCATCAACATCGCCGCCTCCAAGCTGGATATCCATCTCACCTGGTCCGGCTCCGGCGTCACCGAGAAGGCGCACGACGCCGATGGCAAGCTGCGCGTCGCGGTGGACGCCCGCTACTTCCGCCCCACCGAGGTGGAAACCCTGCTGGGCGACCCTTCCAAGGCTCGCACCAAGCTCGGCTGGCAGCCCAGGACCACCTTCGACCAGTTGGTCACCGAGATGGTGGAGTCCGACTACGAGCTGGCCAAGCGCGACTCCCATGCCCGTGCCGGCGGCTTCAAGGTCGTCACCCGCTATGAGTAGTTTTATAAATCCCGCTATGAGTAGTTTCATAAACAAAGACGCGCGCATCTTCGTCGCCGGCCATCGCGGCCTGGCGGGGTCGGCCATCGTACGCCGCCTCGGTGCGCTCGGCTACACCAACCTTCTGCTGCGCACGCGCAAGGAGCTGGATCTGCTGGACGCCTCGGCCGTCGAGTGGTTCTTCCAAACCGAGCGCCCGGAGTTCGTCTTTCTCGCCGCCGCCAAGGTCGGAGGCATCCTCGCCAACCGCGACTTCCCCGCCGACTTCATCGCCGAAAATCTCCGCATCCAGTTGAACGTCATTGAGAGTGCGCATCGCGCCTCGGTCCGCCGCCTGCTCTTCCTCGGCTCCAGTTGCATCTATCCGCGCCTGGCGCCGCAGCCCATTCATGAGGATCAACTCCTGGCCGGGCCGCTTGAATTCACCAACCGCTCCTACGCCGTCGCCAAAATCGCAGGCATTGAGATGTGCTGGGCCTATAACCGCCAGCACGGCACGCAGTATCTTGCCGCGATGCCCACCAACCTCTACGGCCCCGGAGACAACTACGACCTGGCCAATTCGCACGTCCTGCCCGCGCTCATCCGCAAGGTGCACCAGGCCAAGCAGGCTGGAGCCACGGAGCTCGTCGTCTGGGGCACTGGCGCTCCGCTGCGCGAATTTCTTTATAGCGACGATATGGCCGACGCCTGCGTATTCCTGCTCAATCTGCCGGAGCCCGAGTTCACCGCCATCACCTCGGATGCCGAGCGCGCGCCCTTGGTCAACGTCGGCTACGGCAGTGATCTCAGCATTGCCGAACTGGCCCATACCGTCTGCCGCGTCCTTCAGTTCCCCGGCCGCATCGCGTTCGACACCACCAAGCCCGATGGCACGCCGCGCAAGCTGATGGATAGCTCGCGCCTCTTCTCGCTCGGCTGGCGTCCGCAGGTCGCGCTGGAAGAAGGCATCCGCCGCGCCTACTCGGACTTCCTCGCCCGCGAGCGCGCGGAGACGTTATAAACGCTTGACGTTAATAACGCGATACGTTATGTTTCTCATGAGCACAAGCTTCCATGATTAAGAGCTTCAAAGATGCCGACACGGAGCGTCTCTGGAATACCGGCAAAAGCCGCCGTATTCCGGCCAGCATTCGCAAAGTGGCATCCCGGAAGTTGGCATGGTTGGATAGCGCCACGTTGTTCGATCATCTTCGCGTGCCTCCGGCGAATCATCTGGAAGCTCTCGCCGGAGACCGTAAAGGCCAGTTCAGCATTCGCATCAACGATCAGTTTCGTCTCTGCTTTCGCTGGCAGGACAACAACGCTCACGATGTCGAGATTGTGGATTACCACTAGGGGAGTCAACATGGCCAAGAAGGTTTTTGCCGTTCATCCCGGCGAGATTCTTCGCGAGGAGTTTATGCGGCCGCTCGGACTGAGCAGCTACCAGCTCGCAAAGCAGTTGCACATCTCCGCGCCGCGCGTAAACGACATTGTGTTGGAGCGCCGGGCGGTCTCGGCCGACACGGCGATTCGCCTGGCACGCTACTTCGGCGGCGACGCCCAAACCTGGATGAACCTCCAGGCCACCTACGACCTTGTGCAGGCCGGCAAGAAGGTTGATCCCACCAGCATCCAGCCGCGCGCGGGCCGGAAGTTAGCTTAAAGGACCGCGGCCATGATTGATATCCACTGCCATATTCTCCCCGACGTTGATGACGGCGCCAAGAGCTGGGAAGTCACGCTCGAGATGTGCCGCATGGCCGCCGCCGATGGCACCACGCATATCGTCGCCACGCCGCACGCCAACTTCGAGTATCGCTACGACCGCGCCGCGCACCTGGCCCTGATCGATGAAGTTCGCGCCCGCATCGCCGATCTCGGTATCAACCTCGCGCTCACTCTCGGCTGCGACTTCCATCTGTCGTTTGAAAACATCGAGGACGCCCTCGCCAACCCCGCTCGCTATACCATCGGAGACACCCGATACCTGCTCATCGAACTCAGTGAGTACACCATCTTTCACGTCACCGACTCCATCTTTAGACTCCGCAGCGCGGGCCTTGAGCCTATCCTCACCCACCCGGAGCGCAATCCCGTGCTGCTGAAAAAGCAGGAACTCGTCCGGGAGTACGTGGATGCCGGCGCCTGGGTGCAGATTACCGCCAACTCGCTCACCGGCTTCTGGGGCAAACACCCGCAGAAGATGTGCGAATCGCTCCTCCACCAGGGATTGGTGCACTTCATCGCCAGTGACGCACATGGCCTCCGCGGCCGTCCGCCGCTGCTGGCTGCGGCGCGCATGGCCGCCGCAAAGCTCGTCGGCGAAGCCACGGCCAAGCGACTTGTAGAGGACAATCCGGCCGCCGTGCTCGCCAATCAGTCCCTGCTCGGGTAGGTGGCGGCAATTCTCCGCAGTTTTTTCCCATCAAGCTCATAGAAGTTTGTTATTCCCTGGCCCCTTGGACGGGGTCGGCACCCGCCTGCGCGGATCGCATTCTGCTGGCTGACTTCCTGTAAGCCGCACATAATACAGAACCAATGCGCTGCCCCACGCCATTTCTTTCTCGTCGTCCACGTCGCAATGATGCGCGAGTTACGGTTATTCACACGTTAGAAACAAATGTGATGACGCTGATAAAGAAAAGGAATTGGCTCGAATCACGGAAGCCAGCTACGCTCACTCATCCGATTCCAAATCAAGATGTCAGAAGAATAGACATCGGTGCACCACCCACTTGTTTTTCCGGGAGAAAACAATTGTCCTTTAAACGCCTTGCTCTGAAGGCGATGGGAGTACTTCTCATCGCATGCGCCTTGCCCCTAACCATGGCCGCACAAACCTCTGACACGGACAAGAAGCTGATTGAGTTGGAGAAACAGTTGGACGCCCTTAAGGCGCAGATTGAAGCGATGAAGTCCGCCCCACCGGCAGCCGCACCTGCCCCTGCTCCGGCCACCACGGCCGTGGCCACGCCTGCTCCGGCGGCTGCTGCCACTCCGGCGGCTGCGCCTGCCAAGGACCCCCTGGCCGGCATCACTGGCGTGCTTGGTGGCGTCAACCTCACCGGCCTGGTGGACGCCTATTATGGCTACAACGCCAATCATCCGAATCTCGCCAACAACGGCGGCACACTTAACGAACCCTTCACCTTCGTCAACAACCAGTTCTCGCTGAACCTGCTGGAACTGCAGTTGGATAAACCGGTGGACAAGGATTCGCGTCTCGGCTTCCGCACCGCCTTCTTCTGGGGACAGGCCGCCAACGCGGTCAACAACGGCGGCAGTTCGTACTTCACGCCGGACCTCGCTTCCAACACCGCCGGCGCTTCGCAGTACCTGAAGGAAGCTTACCTCTCTTACTACGCGCCCATCGGCAAGGGCCTGCAGTTGGACGTGGGCAAGTGGGTTACTCCCGCGGGCGTCGAAGTGATTGAAGGCAACCAGAACAACAACTACTCGCGCGGACTGCTCTTCAGCTATGCCATTCCCTACTACCACATGGGAGCCCGCGCCAAGTACGTCTTCAATGACAAGTGGACCGTGACCGGCTACATGACGAACGGCTGGAACAACGTGATTGCCAGCAACAGCGGCAAAACCGGCGGCGTCAGTATCGCTTACAGCCCCAACAAGAAGCTGACCATCACCGAGAACTACCTCGGCGGTCCGCGTGACTTCTTCGGCACCGGCAACAACAGCGCTTGGAGCAACCTGTTTGACACCGTCGTCACCTACAGCCCCACGACGAAGCTCTCCGTGGCCGCCGAAGCTGACTACAACCGCATCGAAGAGTTCTGGAAGAACAACCACTACACCGGCAAGCCTGCCGATTACGCCGGTGTTGGAATCTTCGCCAAGTACCAGGTCAATCCCAAGGTCGCCGTGGCCGCCCGTTATGAGTTCCTCAACGACCACGATGGCTTTGCCACGCCGATCTCTTATTACGGCATCGCCACGGGCCAGCACCTGAACGAGTTCACCGCCACGGCGGAGCGCAAGTTCGCCGGCCACCTCATCTCCCGTCTGGAGTACCGTCACGACTCCTCCAGCCAGGACTTCTTCGCGCGCGGCAACCAGTTCGGCGCCGTCAAGGGGCAGTCCACGGTGGATGTGGGTCTGATCTTTGTTCTGGAGCCGAACAACTAAGCAATCTCCTCGGTGGGCTCCGCGCCTTCATCCGGTCGGAGCCCGCATTTTTCACCTTTGCTAGTCATTTACCGGGAACCTTAACAGCAGCGCGATAGACAAACATTTCTCAGGAGATTCCGATGGCCGACGCGACGAAGACCGGAACCGTTGAAATGCAAAAAACTCTGGGCCTCACTGGGCTGACCATGAACGCCATGGCGCTCATCGCCCCCGGAGCCTTCCTCTGGCTCACCTTCTACATCCAGGCGACCACTGGTACCACCGGCCCCTCGATGTGGGCTGGCATCGTGCTTGCCCTGCTGCTCTGTTTGGCCACCGCCGTCTGTTACGCGGAAATGGCCAAGCTCTACCCCGGCACCGGCAGCTCGTACTACTTTGCCGAGCAGAGCTTCCTCAACCATGACAAGGCCTGGAGGTTCGCGCGCCTCTCCAAGTTCATCGTCGGCTGGGGCTCGCATCTCTACTATTGGATTTACCCCGGCGTGATGGTCGGCACCATGGGCATCCTCTGCGGATACCTGGTCGGCACCTTGTGGCCCGGCTTCATGAGCGCCAGCAACCCCGGCCCGCTCTTCATGGCCTCCGTCGCAGTGGTCTTCAGCTTCGCCATTGCCTTCATCGCCTATCGCGGAGTCAACGGCTCCACGGCGGTCAACATCGGCATCAACGTCATCCAGATCTCGGCGCTGATCGTCTTTGCCGTGCTCGCCCTCGGTTATCGCAGCAGCCACCCGGCCGGCTCGCCCGGACGCCAGTTCGACTCCACCACCGGCGCCAGCTACACCTACGAGTTCGCCACCACCACGGCGGTCGTCAACGGCGTCTCCACCGATACCATCGTGCGTGACGCCAACCAGGTTCCGCAGCCCAAGCTCGACGCCGCCGGCAAGCCCGTTACGTTCATTCTCAGCTACGCCTCCAAGGATGCTTCCGGCAACTTCCTGGCGCATGAAAACGCCAAGAGCGTCGTCAGTCCGCACAAAGTCAGCTGGGTCTTTTTGCAGGCCACCGTCGCCATCCTCATCCTCGTCGGCTTTGAGTCGGTGACGGCCATGGGCGGCGAGGCCAAGAACGCCAAGCGCGACATTCCCATCGCGGTCATCGTCAGCCTTCTGGTGCAGGGCGTCTTCTGCTACCTCTTCGAATACTTTGCCGCCAACTACTTCCTGAACAACGGCTACAGTATGCAAAGCGCCTCCAACTCGGCGGCGCCTATCGGAGACATGATGATCCTGGTCGGCGACTCGCTCTTCGGAGCTGGCCGCGGACGCATCTTCATGCTCTTCGAGGCCTTCACCGTCTTCCTCGCCCTCATTGGCACCACGCTCAGCTGCATGAACACCGGCGCGCGCGTGACCTACTCCATGGGCAAGGATCGCGAGGTTCCCGAGCACTTCGGCTTCCTGCACGGTGATAACCTCTCGCCGCACCGCGCCATCTGGACGCTGGCCGTCATCTCGGCCGTCGTCGGTGTCATCGCCGTCGTCATGCCCTTTGGCGATGCCGGCGCCCCGGCGGATTCGGTCATCGCCGCTCTGCCGCATGGCCTGTTCAGCAGCTTCGGCTACACCACGCACGACAAGATGGCCGCACTGCCCAACTCTTTGCTCACGGTCACGCTGGCCAGCAACTTCGGCACGTTCCTGCTGTACGCCCTTAGTTGCATCACCTGCATGGTGGCCTATCACAAGCATCCCAAGTTCAGCGTGGTGCGCCACTTCTTCATCCCGGTGTTCGGCTTGCTGGCGAACCTGGCGTGCATGATTGCTTACCTGGTCGGCCCGTTCCTCGGCATCGGCACCAAGTCGGAGCCTCTGCTGGCCTTGGGACTTGCCTTGGTCTGGGCTATTTACGGTGCCATTTACTTCGTCATCTCGTCCAAAGCCACCGGACGGACGACGCTGGTCAACGCTCGTTAGGCCGTAACACGCCTCCACCGGCCGGAGTGCAGACGGAATTCTCCCGTCTGCACTTTGCCGCGTGTGGGCCATACCGGGCGCACTGCGCGCCCTTTGTTTGGATTGGGCCCCATGCTCGAACTTGAATTTGCTGAAGCCACCGACCGCGGTCCCGTGCGTGAGCTCAACGAGGATTTCGTCGGCCACAGTCTGCCGCCGGATGCGCAGCAGGCGCGCGCCCGAGGCTTCCTCTTCGCCCTTGCCGATGGCGTTGGTGGCCAGGAAAAAGGCGAAGTCGCCTCGCAGATGACCGTGGATACGCTCCTCGCCGAATACACTCGCCCCACCCCTTCGGCCGAGGCTCCTGCCATTCGCCTCGCCCGCGCCGTCGATGCGGCCAACACAGCCGTCTATGAGGCGGCACACGGCGGCATTGCCAGCACCCTTGTCGCCTGCGCCCTGCGCTATGACCGCGCCACCATCGTTCACGTCGGAGACTCCCGCGCCTACCTCATCCGCAACGGCCATGCTCAGCGACTCACCCGCGACCACACCGTCGCCGGCGAGCAGGTTCGCATAGGACTGTTTACCGATCAGCAGGCGCGCCGCAGCCCCGCGGCCAGCACGCTGACGCGCTCCATCGGCATCAACCTCTTCGTTTCGCCTGAGGTCGGTGAGCACCAGCTCCGCCCCAATGATCTGCTGCTGCTCTGCTCCGATGGATTGCACGGCGCCGTCGGTGACGCGGAGATTGCGAGCACCCTTTCGGCCACGCCGCGCCTGCAGGAGGCTGCCCTGCGCCTGATCGCCATTGCGAACCAGCGCGACGGCGGCGATAATGTCAGCGTTCAACTGATTCGCGTCAAGAGCGTGGAGGCCGTCGGAATGTATCGCGGACGCCCATACCGCCTGCACGCATGAATTTTTCATCCTCGTCCATGCACCCCGGAGTCCAGGCATGATCAGCGTTCACGCCGGCGACAAGCTCGACCACTATCAGATCGAGAGCCTCGTCGCGCGCAGCGGCATGGCTTCCATCTTCCGCGCCACCGATCTCCGCGACGGCAAGACCGTCGCCATCAAGATTCCCCACCCGGAGATGGAGTGCGACCCTATCTTCTTCGAGCGCTTCCAGCGCGAGGAGGAGATCGGCAAGAAGCTCGACCACCCCGGCGTCATGAAGGTCTACCCCAACGACCAGCGCCGCGATCCCTACATCGTCATGGAGTGGGTCGAGGGCCGTCTGCTGCGCCAGCTCGTGCAGGAGCAGCGCCCCATGCCGCCGGAGCGCGCCATCGCCATCGTCGTGCAGATCTGCCGCGCCCTCGAACACATCCACGGACACGGCGTCATCCACCGCGACCTCAAGCCGGAAAACATCATGATTGACGAGCACGACGGCATCAAGATCATTGACTTTGGCATCAGTGCCAACGTCGGCTCGCGGCGCATCACCTTCGCCAAACTCAGTGACACCATGGGCACCCCGGACTACATCTCTCCCGAGCAGGTGCAGGGTGGCCGCGGAGACGCACGCAGCGATGTTTACGCCGTCGGCGTCATGCTCTACGAGATGCTCACCGGGCAGGTCCCCTTCACCGGCTCCAATCCATTCGTCATCATGAACAACCGTCTGCTTAACAACCCCATTCCGCCGCGTGAGTTGAACCCGGCCATCACTCCGCAGATGCAGGAGGTTCTCTACCGCGCGTTGGAGCGCGTGCCCTCCAAGCGTTATCGCAACGCCCGCGACTTCGCCCATGACCTCGAGCATCTCGACGAAGTCGTCCCCACCGACCGCCAGGAGATGCACGACTGGCAGCGCCAGCGTTCGCCCTGGCTGCGCCGCGTCCTGCTCTACGTCGGACTCGCGTTCATCCCCATCGCCATCTTCGCTCTGCTGCTCTGGGTGGCCCACCATGCGTAGTACCCGACACACCATCACCTACGCTAGCCGCGGTGTCATCCCGAGCGGAGAAACCGGCGCGGATTCGCAGTCGAGGGATCCCTACTCCATCGTAGCCACCTATCGCGCTCTCATGCTTCAACCGCGCCTTGCCGGAGCAATCCGATGAAGGCCGCCGCGCTCTTTCTGCTTCTCGCCGGATGCCCGCTCTCGTTTGCGGCCTTTGCCCTGCTGCCGCCATCGCCCGCGCGGATGGGATTCGTCTTCGCCGCCCTGGCCGTGCAACTCCTCGGCCTCATCCTTGCCTTCCGCGCCTACTACACACACACGCAGGCCTCAGGGGGCGAGCAATGACTCCCGCTGACTTCACGACCCTCGCCGCCGCTCTCTGCCTGCTCGTCGCGCCGCTTGCGCTGGCCGGACTAGCCCTGATGAACGCCGGCTTCTCGCGTTCGCGTTCCGCCGCGCACGCCGTGCTCAGTGCACTGGTGGCCTCGGCCTCGGCCGCTATCGGATTCCTCATCCTGGGTTGCGCCTTCTTCGGCGCCTTCTTCGGCGCGCCCTCGCGCACCATCACCGTGCACGGCATCCCCTGGGGAGCTCTCGGCTCGGCCCACACCTTCCTGCGCGGCGTTGATTTCCACTCTGCCCAACCGGCGCTCTCCGCTGGATTCCTGCTCTTCGCCGCCGCCCTGGTCGCGGTCATTCCCCTCGGCAGCGGAGCCGATCGCTGGCGCCTTTACCCCATGGCACTTTCCAGCGCGCTCGTCACCGCCGTTCCTTTCGCCATCTTCGCCAATTGGATCTGGGGTGGCGGCTGGCTCTCTCAAATCGGAGCCTTTGACGCCGGGGGCTCTTCGGCCATCGCTGCCGTCGGCGGACTCTCCGCGCTCTCCATCACATGGCTGCTCGGCCCGCGCCAGGGCAAGTACGACGATGGCGGCATGGCCCTCCCCGGACACAACATGGTCATGGTGCTCTTCGGCTGCCTGCTGACCTTTGCCGGATGGATCGGCCTCACATCGGCCTCAGCGCTGCTATTCGGAATGGCGACGCCTGCATCCATCCCGCTCATCGCGGCCAACACGCTTCTCGCGGCCTCCGCCGGATTGCTATCTACCCTCTGGGTCACGCGCTCGCGTTACGGCAAAGCCGATGCATCGCTCTGCGCCAACGGCTTCCTCGCCGGAATGGTCGCCGCCGGAGCCGGTTGCAACCTCATCGTTCCCGTAGAGGCAGCCGCCATCGGACTCGCCATCGGCGTGATCCTGCCCTTCAGCGTCGAGTGGCTGGACATCCTCGGCCTGGACGATCCCAGTGGCGCCATCACGGTCTTCGGCATCGGTGGCCTGTGGGGCACCTTCGCCGCCGGAGCTCTCGTCCATGGCCACGCCGCGCAGTGGCTCGCGCAACTGGTCGTCATCAGCGCTCTGCTGGGAATGGTGTTGCCCGTCACCCATCTTCTGCATTTGCTCGTCAATCGCATCGCACGGCAGCGCGTCAGCGCCGAGGGCGAACAGTTCGGCCTCGACCTGCACGAGCTCGGCGCCGGAGCCTACCCCGAACTCCAGCAGGTGATGAAAGATCACCTCAACCGCTGAACCGGCACACGATTTCCCGCACAGGAAACACGGGTGCCCTACCCTTCCGCCCTCATCTGGTGGAGGGTGGGGTAGTTGACCTTGTTGTTGAATCTGTCTTTGCTCTTAGAGTGTCATCCCGAGCGTAGAATCCGGCACGGATTCGCAGTCGAGGGACCCCTATCAACAGGAGATTCATCGCAGGTTCCCATTAGTTAGCGCCACGCACACTCCGGGATTGCATTCCGCCAATACAAAAGGGGCGCTCACTGGGAGCGCCCCTCGTCATTCTCACTCTTGCAACTTTACTTCGCCGGAGAGTTCAACCGCGCCTGGTTATGCTCGGCGATGGTCTTGCGCGCCGTCTCCTGTAGTTCCTTGGCCTTGGGCATCAGCTCCAAAGCCTTCAGCACCGTCGGGTCGGCCTCGGCCTGCACAATCTGGCCTTGCTGTTGTCCGAATGCGCTCACAAACAGCTCGCTCTTTATGTCGGCCTTCACCCAGTCCAGGTTCTCGGTCAGGTCCTTCTCTGCGTACTCCAGCTTCGCGTCCTTCAGGAACTCGCGGAACTCCTTCAGCACCGTGTCGTCCACCGCAAAGTTCTTGTCCACCTTGTGATTGATTGTGTAGTGCTTGGAGAAGTTGAAGAAGGCGTACTTGCGCAGCAGGTCTTCCTGGAACTTGTTCGCCTTCAAAGCCGCAACCTTCACATCCGGAGTGATGCCGCCGCCGCCATACACCGTGCGTCCGCTGTCGGTCAGCTTCACCTCGCGGTTGGCGTCGTCCAGCTTGCTGCCGTTAATCGAGTAATCCGTCTGGTTGCGGTTGTAATAGTAGTCGTACAGCGATACGCCGCTGTAATCGCGCTGAATCAGCCGTCCGCTCGGCGTGTAGTACTTGGCCGTGGTCAGCAGCAGCCCGGTGTTCTCGCTCAGCCGGAAGACCGTCTGCACCAGTCCCTTGCCGAAGGTCGGCTCGCCGGCAATCAGCCCGCGGTCGTGGTCCTGCAGGGCGCCGCTGACGATCTCCGCCGCAGATGCCGTGCCGTGGTTGACCAGCACCACGATGGGATAATCCTTCGTGGTTCCGTGCGCCGCCCGATACACCTGCTCGGGTGAATTTCTTCCGTGGTGGCTGACGATCACCTGTCCCTTTTTCAGGAACTTGTCGGCCACGCCCACGCCTTCGTTTAGCAGTCCGCCGGGATTGTTGCGCAGGTCAAGGATCAGGCCCTTCAGCTCGCCCATCTCATCCAGTGCCGCCTGCGTCTCCGCCTCGGTCGTCTCCTGGAAGCCGTTGATGTGCAGGTATCCGATGCCCGGGCGAATCACGAAGTGCACGTCCACCGAATAGCGCGGAATCTCGTCGCGCACAATGGCGAACTCCAATGGCTTTGGGCTGCCCTCGCGCAGAATGGTGATGTGTACCGTGGTGCCTTTCGGCCCCTTCAGCAGGTCGGCCACCTCGGCCGTGCTCAGGTTGTCCGTCACGTGCCCATCCACGGCGGAAATCACGTCGCCCGGACGAATGCCCGCCCGGTAGGCCGGTGCGCCGGCAAACGGAGCAATCACAATCACCTTGCTGTTCCGCGGACCCACCTGCATCCCGACGCCGTAGTAGCGTCCCCTCTGCTCTTCCTGCAGCGCCGAATAGTTCTTCGGGTCCAGGAAGTTCGAGTGCGGATCGAGTCCGCGCAACATGCCCGGGATCGCCCCTTCGTAGATCGCCTTGTCCGCATCCACCTTGTCGGCGTAGTTCTGCTCCAGCACGCTGTAGGCCTGGGCAAAGGCGTGCGCCGAGCCCTGCATCTGCTGCTCTTCGCCGGTACCGGCCGCGGCCGTGCGTCCAAAAACCACGCCCAGGAATCCGCACGTCAGGATGACCAGGAAAACTACTACCAGCGAACGACGGGAACGAACGGCCATGTCGAAAGGTCCTCTTTGTGGGGCGAAAGAAAAATCCGGTCTACCACCCGGGCAACTCCCTGCGGAGTTAACCCTCTATGTCAGAAAAGTATAGCAGTTTGGCCCCACCGCAGGCCCCGGACCTTTGGCTTCCCGGTTGCGAATTCTCCGCCTTCGGGCCGCCCGCGGCGTAATCCTGCCCCCCACGGAGTATTCCTCCCCACTAAGATGCGTTTCGCCAACCCTCTGCTGCATTTTTCCTCGCCATCCCGGCCAGTCGCCCTCCATTTCCCGGCTGACCCGCCCCGGCCTTGCCGTGTAGAATAGCCGTATGAGTGCGGACATGATTTTCATCTGCTTCCTCGCCCTGATCCTCTTTGGGCCGAAGAAGTTACCGGAGATTGGCCGTCAGGTCGGCAAGATTCTCGCCGAGTTCAAACGCGCCTCCAACGACTTCAAGTACCAGTTGCAGTCGGAGATTGAGAAGTCTGAAAAGGACGCCAATCCCAACCCTCCGCCGCCAAACGCCACCACGCTTGCCGAGGCCGCCAGTGGTGCGCCTATCGCCGCGCCTGTCGCGCCCGCCGCGCCGCTCGTGGCGCCCACCAACACCTCTTTCGTTCAGTCCCTTCTGCCGCCTTCCGTAAAAGAGGCTATCGGCAGCATTGACACCGCTCACGACCGCCTGATGCAGACCGCCAAGCTCGCCTTTGAGGCGCAGAACTTTACCTTGCGTCCGCCCGCTGCGCCCGTCGTCGCCACGGCCGAGCCCACCGCCGCCGCTGCCCCTGAGGCTCCAGCAGCCGCTCCGGCACCCGTGGCTGCGGATGCAACCCATGCCGCGCCGGCTGAGGCCGCCGCTCAACCCCAGCCCGCCGCGTCACCGGCCGATCCCGGCCCGGCGCAGCCGAGCTAGTCCCAGGTTTCCACCTGAAGGTTTCGATGGCAGATTCCCCTAATCCCCTCAGCGGCTTTAAGGATCGGCAGGAGCTCAGCTCCATGGGCTTCATGGAGCATCTGGAAGAACTGCGCCGCCGCATCATCCACAGTGCGGTCTCCATCGTCGTCGGCTTCTGCGTCTGCTACGGCTGGCACGAGAAGATCTATGGCTGGATGCAGGCGCCCATCAGCAACGCACTCACCGCCCACCATCTGCCAACCAAGATCGTCTATACCAACCCCATTGATCCCTTCAACATGTATCTGAAGGTCAGTCTGATCATGGGCATATTCGTCGCCTCGCCCTACATTCTTTACCAGGTCTGGGGATTCATTAAGCCCGGCCTCTACCGCCATGAGCGCCGCTACGTCGGCCCATTCATGGCCAGCACCGTGGGACTGTTCATCGCCGGCGGCCTCTTCGCCTACAAGATGGTCTACCCGGCCGCCATAGACTTCCTCATCGGATACAGCGCGCAGTTTGCGCCCATGATCACCATCAACGAGTACACCTCGCAGTTCATCACCATCATGCTTGGTGTCGGTTTGGTCTTTGAGATGCCCATCCTCATCTTCTTCCTCGCCCTCTTCGGGCTGGTGAGTGCGGGCTTCATGTGGCGCAACTTCCGTTATGCCATCCTTCTTATCTTTGTCGTCGCCTGTGCCGTGGCGCCCACGCCGGATGTCATCACCCTCTGCCTCTTCGCCGCACCCATGATCGGGCTTTACATCATCAGCATCGGCCTCGCCTGGCTGGTACATCCCAAGCAACGCAAGGCACGTGCCGAGGCCAAGGAACAGAAATGATCTCTGAGCTTCGCCGCAGCGTAGCAGTACCGTTCTTGCTGGCCGCCGTCATGGCGGCCACGCTGCCGGCCGTGGCCTGCCGCGCATCGCATCCCGCGCCTCCGGATGCCACTGCCACCGCAGCCACGCAGAAGCCAGACCCGCGCCCGGAGGACTTCGATCCCACGCCCTCGACGCCACCGGCCATGAAGCTCAGCGGCGAGAAAGCCTTTGCCACCCTCAAGGAGTTCGTCGCTCTCGGCCCCCGTTACCTGGGCAGCCCCGGCCACGCCAAGGCCGAGCAGTACATCCTCGCGCATCTGGAAGGCGCGCTGGTCGAGCAGGATCAGTTCAACGTAAAGACCGCCGCCGGTCCATTCACGATGAACAACATCATCGCCAAGTTCCCTGGCAAGAAGGACGGCATCATCGTCCTGGCCGGTCACTACGACACCAACCTCCCGCTCAAGGACACTACTTTCATTGGCGCCAACGATGGCGGCAGCGACGTCGGCCTGCTGCTTGAGATCGCCAGCCAGCTTCACCAGCAGATGAAGCCTCCCGCTGTTTGCGCGGGCATCTGTCCGCCTCAGTTGGAGGGTTACAGCATCTGGCTGGTCTTCACCGATGGCGAAGAGGCCACCATCACCTGGACTGATGCCGACAGCGTCTATGGCGCCAAGCACCTCGCCCAGCGCTGGAAGCACGATGGCACAGCCCAGCGCGTCAAGGCCTTCCTTCTGCTGGACATGATCGGCGACAAGGATCTGCACTTCGAACACGAGGCCAATTCCACTCCCTGGCTATACGAGGTCGCTGCGCGTGCCGGCCAGCGCCTGCACCTGGAGTCGCACTTCTCTGATCGCTACGGCGCCATCTCCGACGATCATCTTCCCTTCCGCGACGTCGGCATTCCGGTGCTGGACCTCATTGACCTCGACTACGGCTTCGACAACCTCTACCACCACACCACCCAGGACACGCCGGATAAGTGCAGCGCCCAGAGCCTGCAAGTCACCGCCGATGTGGTTGCCGAAACTCTGCGCGCCCTCAACACGCGTTAGCCCGCCGCCCCGATGATGCCGCCGAATCTCATTTCGTGGCTTCTCTTCCTGGCCTTCGTCGGAGCCATGATCGCCCTCGACCTCGGCCTGCTGCGCCGCGCTCCCAACTCTCATAAAGCTCCCGGCATGGCCAGTGCCCTCCGTTGGACGCTGCTCTCCGTCGCCTTTGCCCTGGCCTTCGCCGTCCTGCTTTACTTCCATGGCCCGCGCATCGCCAACGCTCCCAGCATCAGCGGCCCAACGCTATCGCTGGAGTTCCTCACCGGCTACATCATCGAAGAGTCGCTCAGCGTGGACAACCTCTTCGTCTTCCTTCTGCTCTTCCGTTACTTCCAGGTGCCGGACGCGTTGCAGCGCAAGGTTCTCTTCTGGGGAATCCTCGGCGCCATCCTGATGCGCGGCCTCTTCATCGCCACCGGCGTCGCCTTGCTCAACCGCTTTCACTGGGTCATCTACCTCTTCGGAGCCTTCCTGCTCTACGCCGGATCCCGTCTCTTTTTCCACCCAAGAGACTCCGCGCCCACCGCCGACAACATCGTCGCGCGCCTCGCCCAGCGCTACCTGCCATTCACCTCCGGCTTCGAAGGAGGCCGCTTCTCAGTTCTCCGCAACGGCCAGCGCTATTTCACGCGCCTCGCCCTCGTGCTGCTGGTCATTGAAACCACTGACATCGTCTTCGCCGTGGATTCCATCCCTGCCGTGCTGGCTGTCACCCGCCAGCCCTATATCGTTTTCACCTCCAACATCTTTGCCATCCTCGGCCTGCGCGCCCTCTACTTTGCCCTCGCCTCGCTCATGGAGCGCTTCCACCTGCTGCATTACGGACTCGCCATCATCCTCGCCTTCATCGGCCTCAAGATGCTCTCCACCCACTACCTCACCATCCCCACCGAGGCGGCCCTTGGCTTCGTCCTGGCCGTGCTCTCCGCCTCCATCGCCCTCAGCCTGGCGTTCCCCGCGCGCACAGCTCGCAACTGACGAACTTTTTCTTGATGCGGGTGCCCTACCCTCCCGCCCTCCTTTGGCGGAGGGTGGGGTCGTTGACTTTGACTTTGCCGGGTGCCCCATTCAAGCCTTCTTTTGGCTTGAGTGGGGTAGTTGACTTTGTATTTCCAGGTGCCCACCCCGGCCCTGCTTTTGGCCAGACGTGGGGTAGTTGACTTTGCGCTGTGTGGCTGACCCATGCTTTCCAATCTACTTCCAGGGGATGCCCCACCCTTGTCGCAGATTTTGGCGACGGGGGGTTGTTGCAGGTGCCCCATGTCTGGCCTTCCTTTGGCCAGACGTGGGGTAGTTGACTTTGCTCCTGCTCTTAACTCTGAAACCTTGAAACCTGCGCATTGCGCTATAGTGTCCCCATGGCCACCAAAACAAAGAAAGCCGCCAAGGTCCTCAGCTCGAAAAGAATCCTCTCCGCCACTACCTTTTACGTCACCCGCGACGAGCTCATCGAGCCCAGTGGCCAGCGGGTTCGCCGCGAGATCATCCGCCACCCCGGCTCGGTCGTCATCGCCGCCATTGACGAGACCAAGTCCGAGCCGCGCATCCTGCTCATCCGCCAGTACCGCCACGCCGCCCAGCAGGAGCTCTGGGAGCTACCAGCCGGACACGTCGAGCCCGGCGAAGATCTTCTCAAGGCCGCGCAGCGCGAGCTCAGTGAGGAGACCGGCTACTCCGCGAGCGAATGGACCCCGGCACTCCAATACTTCCCCAGCCCAGGTTTCCTCGATGAGGTGATGACCATCTACGCCGCGCGCGATCTACGCCGCGGCCGCTCGCATCAGGAGGCCGATGAAAGCATCACCAACCGCCTGGTGCTGCTCAGCAAGGCCGTCGAGTGGGTGATGAAGGGTCTTATCCGCGATGGCAAGGCCATCGCCGGCATCTTGTGGCTGGCACAAAAATTCCAGAGATGAGACAAGCGGGCGCAAAACTCAAAGTATCTTTACAATTGTCGCAACCTGCGACAGTGCATGCGTTTAGCCCGCATAGAATCAGGCCCAAAGTGCTTTGTTGTCGTTGACATTGTTTCGAAATGGGATGAAAATCCTACCCAAGGTCAACAACAGCTTTGACCCATGTAGTTCAGCAGCGCTCGATCGAAACCTGAACTCCGCGTGGATTTACGCCGCTTTGTGACCGTCGGCGTAACAGCCGATAGTACGACGCTCGGAGGAAGAAGTAGTGTCTCGTCTCAGGGGAACCGTGAAGTGGTTCAACAATGCCAAGGGGTTCGGATTCATCGGTCGTGAAGACGGCGCGGATGTGTTCGTCCATTACAGTGCTATCACCAGCGATGGCTACAAGAGCCTGCAAGAGGGCGATCAAGTAGAGTTCGAAATCGTCGAAGGCACAAAGGGTCCGCAGGCCGGTGATGTACAGAAAGTCAGCTCTTAGATTCCGGTAAAGGTTTGAAGCCCAGCCTCCATGGCTGGGCTTCTTCTTTATCGCAGGCTCTTCTCGCGCCACGGCTGGCGCTGCGCTGGATTATGCCTTGAAGAGTCTCATCAATCCCTGCGCCTTCAAATCCGGAACCACGTAGCGGCCTCGCTCGCCCATGGCAAAGCTCACGGCCTCGGCCGTCAAGTAACCTGCGCGCACCGCGCCTTCCATCGTCGCCGGCCACCCTGTATTCGTCCAGTCGCCGCTCACAAAAATGCGCGGCCACCCGGTCACAGGACCGGGCCTGTGCTGCTCGCTCAATGGCGATGGCGCAAACGTTGCGTGCACTTCCTTCACCACCGCGGCCTTCAACAACTTCGCCTCGCGCACCTTCGGGAAGAACTCCGCCAGCTCTCGCAGCGCCAGCTCAATCACCTCGGCGCGGCTCATCTCCAGCATCTTGCGAGACGAACTCACCACCAGCTCCAGGTAACTCGGCACTTCGCCCGAAGAACTCCCTGCTCCAGCGCTCTCCGGCTTCGATTCCAATATCTTCGACTTCTGGAATACCCACTGAATATTTCTGTCCAGCAGCGCCACATGCTCCAGTTCGGTCACCTGGCGGTCAAACCACAGGTGGATGCCCGTGATCGGCACCGTCTTCAAGCCTCCCGCCAAACTCTGCAGCGCATCGCTTTCCGCGCCTTCGGGAAGCACCTTACCCAACTGATGGAACGGCACCGCGCAGATCGCGTAATCGAACTTTTCTTCCACGCCGTTCACCCGCAGCAGCACGCCGTCCGCCAGGCTGGTCATTCCCTCCACCGTAGTGCGCAAGTGAACGTGTCCGCCGCGCGCCGTAATGTAGCCTTCCGCCGCGCCATAAATCTCGCTCAGTGGAGCCGCCGGCACACCCATCGCACCGGCCTCAGCCGATTTCAAGAACGCGTCGCGCAGCACCATCCCGGCATACTTCACGCTGCACGCTGCAAGCTCTTCGTTCAGGCTGCTCACCAGCACGGGAGCCCAAAAGCGATCAATCGCCCGCTCCGTCTGCCCATGCCTTCGCAGCCAGCTCAAAAAGCTCTCGTCCGTGTCCTCGGGAACCCCCGGCATCAACGCCACCAGCGCCCGCGCAATCCCCAGCTTGTCGCGCATGCTCAGCAGCCCGAACCTGGCAAACGATACGCCGGAGTGCAGCGGCGCCGGCAGCCAGCCCGGTCCAATCACGCCTGTCCGTCCGCCTGGCTCCATAAAGGTGATGCTCTTGTACCAGCGGATTTTGTCCGCTACGCCCAGCCGCTGGTAGAACTCGCGCAGGTTGGTGCAACAGCCCAGCAGGATGTGCTGGCTGTTATCCACCACCTGCCCCACTCCGGGATGATCGTAGGAACATGCGCGTCCGCCCAGGAAGGGCTTGCGCTCGTACACCGTCACTTCGCATCCGTCATCGGCCAGAGCGCAGGCCGCGGCCAGTCCCGCAACGCCGCCGCCCACCACGGCAATCTTCGCCTTCGCCGCTCTCCGACTCTTTTCGTCCGGCGTCACTGTCACACCAGCCGCTTCCAGAAGCCCCGGACCAGCACCTTCAGCTTCTCGCCCACGGTCAGCCGCACGCGCTCGGTGTACACGTCGTACTGGCGCTGCTCAATGCGTTCCAAAATGCCGCGATAGATCTCCACCATCGTCCACAGCGCCGGACGGCTCACCTCGTCAATCAGCGGCAGCAGCTTTGCCTCGCTCTGGTAATATTCACGCGCGCGCTTCGCCTGGAACTCCAACAGCGGGCGCAGTTTTTCCATCGGCGCGCCTGCTCCCAGCTCCTCGGCCGTCACGCCAAATCTCTCCAGCTCTTCCTGCGGTAAATAGATGCGCCGCATCGCCGCGTCTTCCTTCACGTCGCGCAGAATGTTCGTCAGCTGAAACGCGATGCCCAGATGCTCGGCCAGCCTCTCGGCCGAAGCGTCGCGATAGCCAAAGATGCGGATGCAGACCAGTCCCACCACGCTCGCCACGTGATAGCAGTACGAGTACAGCTCTTCGAATGTCCTGTACACCACCAGCGCGCCCGTCCCCGCCGGATCGTCGCGCACATCCATCTCCGTGCCGGCCACCAGCTGGTCCAGCAGTTCCATGGGAATCTGGTAGCGCTGCTGCGAGTCGCTCAGCGCCATGAACACGGGATCGTCCGTACGCTGCGTCTCCACCGCCCGGTGATAGCTCTCGATGTATGCTTCCAGCTTTTCGTGGCGTTCCCGCGGAGTCATCCCCGGATCGTCGGCCAGGTCGTCGGCGTGCCGCATGAAGGCGTATACCGAGCACAGTGCGTTGCGCTTGCGTCCCGGCAGCAGCATGAATCCGTAGTAGAAGTTTTTCGCGCTCTTGCGGGCAATCTGCCGGCACACGCTGTATGCGGTGCGCATCTGCAATGCCGCATGTTGAGTCGTCGTACTGCTCATCCGGCACGCCCCAGTGCGATTCGTCCGGCCAGCGCGCGCAGCGCCAGCCCAGCCTTGTTCAGTTTGCTCAGACTCGGCCTGCGCGCCAGCACGTTGTAGTCCTGTCCTTCGATAGCATCCAGAATCGCCAATCCCCCGCGGCTGAAGAGTTCCAAATCCAATGCCAGTTGCCGGTTCACCATCTTCACCAGCGGCAGTCCGCGTTCGAACCACTCGCGCGCCCGTGCCACTTCAAACTTCATCAGCTCGCGGAAGTTGGCATCAAATTTCCGCGCCGCAATCTGCTCTTCCCTCACGCCAAAACGGCGCAAATCTTCCAGCGGCAGATACACCCGCCCCTTCGGCCAGTCCACGGTCACGTCCTGCCAGAAGTTTGCCAACTGCAACGCCGTGCATGTGTAGTCGCTCAGCCGCTGCCGCTCTTCATCCTTGTAGCCGCACAAATACAGCACCAGATGCCCCACCGGGTTCGCCGAATTCCGGCAGTACCCCAGCACCTCGTCGAATGTCTGGTACCGCACCACTCTCTGGTCCTGCCGGAAGGCCACCAGCAGGTCGCCGAACTCATGCTTCGGAATCCCGAACTCCCTCACCGTATCGGCCAGCGCCACAAACACAGGATGCGTTGCGCTCTGGGTCTGGGTTGGGTTTTCCATCCCCGCGTACATCGCATCCAACTCCTGCTGCCAGCGTTCAAGCAGCGCCAGCGCCACTTCCGTGTCGCCACTCTCGTCGCCAAGGTCGTCACTGATGCGGCAGTACGCGTACAGGTTGAAGAAGTGCTGATGCAGATGCTTCGGCAAGAACCACGTCGCCACCGAGAAGTTCTCGTAGTGCCCGGTCGCCAACCGTTTGCAGTACGCGCGCGCCTCATCGAGCGATGGAGCCTGCTCCGGGACGCGGTACTCCTTCGGCAGCACGGCCCAGCCGCGCTCCAGCAACTCTTCTATCTCGTTGGAATCTGCCATGCCCGCACTTTTCTCGGCGCTTAAGTCAGCTACGGCGCCGGAATCTCCGGCGCCGCGCCCGTCGCTACTGGATACGAAGGAGCTCAAGTGAATCCCTTCGATTAATGTCCGGGGATGATGGCGGTTTTGATCTCGCCGCCGCGGTTCAGCATCTCGCGCAATACATTCTGCAGCTTGCTCAGCGGAGCCTCGCCCGTAATGTAGTCTGCCGCCTTGATCTTGTTCTCGGCCACCAGCGCAAAAGCCCTGCGCACCGTGTCCGGAGTGTGATGGAAGGTCGCCTTCAGCGTTATCTCCGAGTAGTGCAGGCGCTCGGTGTTCAACTGCACGCGCGTCCCCTTGGCGCAGCCGCCAAACAGGTTCACCGTGCCGCCCTTGCGAACCATGTCAATCGCCCACTCCCAGGCCTCGGGCCTTCCCACGGCCTCAATCACCACGTCACTGCCGCGCCGCTCGGGAGTCAGATCGCGCACCGCCTCAATCACATTGGCAACCTTGGGGAACTGCACCACCTTGCTGGCTCCGGCGTGCTTCGCGCTCGTCACCTGCTCGTCGTGTTTCACCACGGCAATCACATCGCAGCCCATGATGCGCGCCACCTGCATGAACATCAGCCCGATGGGGCCCGCGCCGATCACGGTCACGGTCTCGCCAATCTCCACGCCCGTCTCATGCAGCCCGCGCAACACGCAGGCCAGCGGCTCGGTCAGCGCCGCGGTTTCAAAGCTGATCTCCTTGGGCACCACCAGCATGTTGTTCTCAACAATGCGTCGCGGAATCCTGATGAACTCGGCGTAGGCGCCGTTGTTGAACAGCAGGTCCTCGCACAGGTTCTCCTGGTGCTTTTTGCAGTAGAAGCACTGCCCGCAGGGAGCGCTGTTCAAGGCCACCACGCGCTGCCCTTCCCGGAAGTTCTTCACCCCCGGCCCGGTCTCTTCAATCACTCCCGCAAACTCGTGGCCGAACAACGCCGGCGGCACGATCATCTTTGCGTGGTAGCCTCTCCGATACACCTTCAAGTCGGTGCCGCAGGTCAGTGCAGCCTGCACGCGGATCAGGACTTCGCCCTTCTCCAGCACGGGAATCGGAACCCGTTCAATCTTCACATCCTCTTTACCGTAGAGGACTGCCGCTGTCATGTGTCCGTTCACTATGCCGTCATCCTTCCCAACTACTGCCGGGCTGAATCGCAATCTTCATCGTCTCTGGCTGCGGAGCGGCCGCCAGTTCCAGCGCCTTGAGCGATTCTTCCAGCGGAAAGCGGTGGCTGAACAACCCGGCCAGATCCATCTCTCCGCTGAAGACGAAGCGCGCAACCTCGTCGTTCAGCTCCACAGACGCGCTGTACGAACCCAATAGCGTCTTCTCGTCCACGCAAATCGAGGCCGGATCAATCACCACTTCGCCCCGTACCGTCTGCGCAAACAGCAAAACCCGGCCGCCAAAGCGCGCCGCATCCAATGCCGGACCGATCAGTCCGCTGCCGCCCACGGCCACAATCACCGCATCGGCTCCACGCCCATCCGTCCGTTCGCGCACCGCCCGTACAACATCCACACCACCGGCGGCCAGCGACTCGTTCAATCCGTAACTGCTTCCAATTGTAAGCCGCTGCGGGAACAAATCGGAAGTGATTACCTGCGCACTCTTGCGCTGCGCCAGTTTGGCCAGCATCAGCCCAATAGGCCCCTGGCCCATCACCAACACTGTCTCATCTTTCTGCAGTGCCAGCGCATCAATGCCCTTCCATACGGTGTTCACGGGCTCCATAAAACTTGCCTGCTCAAAACTCACCGAATCCGGGATACGAATGACGCCCTTTTCCACGATCCAGTCCATCACGCGGATGAACTCGCTGAAGCCTCCGCCACTGGCTTCGCCATGGCCCGCCGTGGAGCCCACTTTCTTGTACACAGGGCACTGCGAGAAGACTTTGCGCTGGCAGTAATAGCACGTTCCGCAGGGGATGTGATGGAAGACCATCACGCGGTCGCCCTCTTGGAAGTTGTTGACCCCTTGGCCTTTGGCAACCACCACGCCGCTCATCTCATGGCCGAAAACCCGGGGCGCGGAGTGCGAGCCGGTGCTGATTTTCTTCAAGTCCGTGCCGCAGATGCCGCAGGTGTGGATGCGCACCAGAAGCTCGCCAGGGCCGATCTTCGGCACTGCCACCCGCTCCAGCCGCATGTCGTTCTTGCCGTAATAGATGGCGGCCAGCATGGTCTCCGGAATCTTCTCCAAAGCTCCGCGATATGGCCGCGCTTTTGGTGTAACGCTCATCGCTTCAGTTTACTCTTTTGCGCGCGGGTTTGCTGCCCGGTTTTGGCCTTCCGTACCCTATCGTTTGATGGATGCAACGTGTTGCTTCTACATGCCATAGGTCCATCAAATCCCTGCCGCGGCTTTGTTGTTTTTCCACCACACCGGCCTCGGATTTCTGCCCGGATTCGCGAGTCTTAGGGCTCAGCCTACTTCGCCAAAGTGTGCTTTTTCGCGAAGGCTGGCCAGTCCGTAACTGCCTCGCGGACAGCCACTTCCAGGGCATTGGCGGCGAGCTGGCTGTTCTGTTTCAGCTGTTTTACCTTCTTCCACAAATGGGGTCTTATGGCGATGTGGGCGACAAAGCGGGCCGTCGCAAACCCTTCTGGCGTAATGAATTGCGCTAGAAAGTCCATCTCCTCGCCGGGGCCGTCGCTGACGGCTTTGATGGCCGCAAAATCGCATTTTCTGCCTGTCAATTCCACCGCTCCGGCCGCTGCCGAGGCCACGCCAGCCGCTTCCATATCAACCACTTGCGCGTCAAAGCGCGCGGCGGAACACTGCTTCAAACGTGACCCTGCAACGCGATCCAGCGTGACCAGCGTGTTTTGGCCGCAAATGGTTGCAAAATCACGGGTTGTGGCGTTTTCGATGACTTTTGCAGGAACCACGATTTCTCCGGGTGCGATTTTGTTCGTGCACGAACCGGTGAAGCCAATTGATATCACTAGTTTAGGACTGTATTGCTGAAGCAGCTTCCTGGCCGCTAAATTGGCCCTTGCGGCACCCGTTCCGGCACAGGTAAGAACCGCGTTATCAATGCGATAGACCTTGAGCACCGAGCCCGAAACCGGGAGTTCCTCAAATTGCCGGCCGCGCGCTATGCCGGCAACCTCGCGTTCCAGGGCCGCGACGATGGCAATTTCGACCTGCGGGGGGTTATCCATCCGTTAATGGACCTCCGACTTGGCTTGCTTGCCGAGCGAGAGGTAAGGCCGGGCGTAGCCCTTCTCCAAGAACCACTGGGCGGCGCGCTGCAATGCGTCACGAGTGGGCTGGTGCTGGTAGCCGAGTTCGCGCTGAGCTTTGGCGGAGTCCACCCACATGAACTTTTTGCCCATGCGGACTTCTTCGACCGTGGCACGTGGCTCACGATGGCGGAGGCGGCCGTTGAAGTTTTCATCGAAGTAGGCGAAGGCCATGGCCACGGCGTGCGGCACCTTGAAGGTGGGCGATGGGAGGCCGGTGATTTCGCCGAGGGTGTCGAGGATCTGCTTGAGGGTGAGGTTCTCTCCGCCGAGGATGTA